>Ga0209403_10007476_pt1 | contig 10766 bp, 9 predicted proteins | sample ArcticOcean_MG_C_8_FD_187440 | JGI IMG/M metagenome (GOLD analysis project Ga0209403, IMG submission 187440) | Marine microbial communities from western Arctic Ocean - ArcticOcean_MG_CB11_86 (SPAdes) (version 2) | ecosystem: Environmental > Aquatic > Marine > Oceanic | place: Arctic Ocean...
AAGAAGTATTAACTATTCTTATTGAGAATCAAATGTAAAACTGGTAATTATTAGTCTTTGAAAAATCATAAAATATGAAACTAATATTACTCATATTCACTTTAATATTCATTACAACAACATATATACTTTACAAATACTCATACAGTTACTTCAGACAAGAAACTAATGATAAAATGTGGAAGTTGTGGGGTTTACAAACTCCTTATTGGGAAGGTCTTATACTAACTAGTCTAGGAATTACAACAATGATACTGTTATTAGTAAAGACAATTATTTAGAAAGAAAAGGAAGGACTCAAAAACATACTTCTTAAATTACTCCACCGTTACGCTTTTAGCTAGATTTCTTGGTTGATCTACATTACAATTACGCATTAAAGCAATATGATATGATAATAATTGAAGAGGAATAATAGTAAGTAATGGCGTTAGTTCTCTAAAACATTTTGGGATTTCAATAGAGTAATCAGCTATTTCATTAACTTCAGTATCACCTTCGGTAACAATTGCGATTAATTTACCTCCCCTTGCTTTTACCTCTTGAATATTACTTAACACTTTCTCATAATTTTCTTTACGTGTTGCAATTACTACAATTGGCATTTCTTCATCTATCAAGGCAATTGGGCCATGTTTCATTTCTGCAGCTGGATATCCTTCTGCATGTATATATGATATTTCTTTTAGTTTCAGTGCGCCTTCTAAGGCAACCGGAAAATTAAAACCTCTTCCTAAGTAAAGAAAATTACTCGAATTCTTAAACACACTTGCAATCTGTTCTATATTATTATTAAGCGTGAGTAATTTCTCAATCTTTTTCGGAATAGAGATGAGCTCTTTAATTAAGAAATTATAGTTTTCTCTTTCTACTGTCTTTTTAAGCTGAGAAAAACGAAGAGCAATTAAAGCCAAAACAGTAATCTGAGTGGTAAAAGCTTTAGTTGAAGCTACTCCAATTTCGGGGCCAGCATGTGTATAAATTCCTCCAGAGGTAACTCTAGTAATTGATGATCCAACAACATTACAAATTCCTAATGTTAAAGCCCCATGTTCTTTTGCTATTTCTAAAGCAGATAATGTATCTGCAGTTTCTCCAGATTGAGAGATTGCAATTACAACATCTTTACTTGTTAAAATAGGCTTCTTATAACGAAATTCAGAGGCGTACTCAACTTCAACATTTATTCTCGCCAAATCCTCAATAAGATATTCCCCTATTAAAGCTGCATGCCAAGAAGTTCCACAAGCAATAACTATTATTCTATTTGCATTTAATATCTGCAATTCGTAATCCTTTATTCCACCTAAGATAATATCATTTGTTTTAGGATCAATCCTACCTCTTAGAGTATCAATAATACTTTTTGGCTGTTCAAAAATTTCTTTTAGCATAAAATGATCAAAACCACCTTTTTCAATTGATTCTAGATTCTGTTCAAGTTTTTGGATATATGGGTTTTTTTGTTCATTTAATATAGTCTTAATAACAACATCTTTATTCTTATTTAGCTTAGCCACTTCACCATCTTCTAAGTATATTACTTTATCAGTATATTCTATTATTGGCGAAGCATCAGATGCTACAAAATATTCATTATTACCTACACCTATAACCAAAGGAGATCCTTTTCTTGCGGCATAAAGTTTATTTGTATTTCCCTCTTCTAATACTACAATAGCATATGCTCCTACTACTTCATTTAAAGCTACTCGAATTGCCTTAAACAATCTGTCATTATCATCGTCATCCCATTTAGGATCATTGTCTAACTTGCTATTTCCATTGTTATATACATCTTCAATTAAATGGATTAAAACCTCTGAATCAGTATCACTTAAAAAAACATGCCCCTTATCTTCTAAAACCCTTTTTAGAGATGAGTAATTTTCAATAATGCCATTATGAATTAATGAAAATCGACCATCTGAAGAAGAGTGAGGATGAGAATTTATTTGATTAGGAACACCATGTGTAGCCCATCTTGTATGTCCAATACCAATTGAGCCACTTGTATCACTATCACTAACCTCTTCTAAAAGATCAGATACCTTTCCAGCCTGCTTATAAGTTACTATTTTGTTGTCATTAATTAATCCAACTCCAGCACTATCATATCCTCTATACTCTAGACGATGAAGTCCTTGAATCAAGATTGGAAAAGCCTTTCTACCTCCAACATAAGCAACAATTCCACACATATTTTTTATTTTTTATTTTAAAACAATTAAGTATTGATACCTATAAATCTGAATACAGTATTGTTATTTTAATAGAACTATTATTAATCAAAGTTCTGTTTGCATTTATTGATCCACCAGAAGACAATAAATACAGCTCATTAGTAAAATAAGAATCATATAACAGATTATAAAAATATCTAGTGATATTAAATGTATACTGATCATTATCTAAAGCTCCTCCAAAATGAGTAACTCCTTCAACTATATAATCAGATAGAAAAATATTATTATCTGCACTATCAACTCTTACTAAAGAAAGATTTTCATGTGCAGGATAGGTTTCGTCGTTTTCAATATCAAAAGACAAAGTAACCTTGTTTATTGCTTTACCTATTAGCTCATCAGCTAAAAGATCAGTATTCTGTAGTACAATCTTACTTTTATATCCAGCCATAGACTGAACATAAGAAAAGTCTGGATTTACAGATAAACTAGAAAGTGGTTTATCATTAAACATATTAATTCTAGCTGACTCTCCATCTAATACAAAATTTAGCGAAAGCGAGTCATTTAGATCATTATGATAATAAATGGTAAAACCTGTATTTGAACCTGATGGGTTAAGATATAGAATAGAATTTGGATTTGTAACAGATTCTGTTACTTCAAAAAACCCAAAATTTTCTTGGAAATTTTGATTATCTATCAAAAATCCATCATCACCCATGTCTAAAATTTGTTGACCAATACTATTATCTAAAATCATTTTTAAAGTTGGGGATGTAGAAGTATCACTATTAATTTCAAATGATGTAAGTAAATTATTTAACAATCCTACACAAATATTATTAGAGTTTAAATAATTTGAGTAGTATACTGAATCCTTATTTATACTCGATGAGCAATATAAGACTGCCATATTATCAAATGATGATAAATCTCCATAATACCCAGAATATGAATATGAAAATACTACAGAATCGACTATTGGATCAGTTCCTAAATCTATGTTACTTTCAGAAAGAGATATTTGTGTAATAAAAGAACCCGTATTTAAACCAAAAATCGGGTCTTGTATACTACCTATAAGTAAAGAAGATGTTTCATCAGATCTTAAAGAGTCTTCAGATTCAGTATAAATTGTAATGCTATACAATGAATCGTTTTGGGCAAAGCTACTACTTGAAATTTCAATTCTGTCAGATGCAGGCTGAACCTCAAGACCAACAACATCAGTATCTTTACAAGAAAAAACAAATAAAATAGAAAATATGAAAATGTAGTAATAAAACTTATATAAGCATATATCTTTCATAAATTAAGCTTCGACTTCTTCTTCTTCCTTTATAAAACTATCATAAAAATTAAGATATTCTTTTTCATAATCTTCATTTCCTGGAAATGCTAAAAATGGTTTTTCAGAATTTTCAATAGCTGTAAGTACAGTTTTATTAATACTTTCACTAGCCTGAACAATAGCGTCTGAATAAGATATAGCAAATTTGTTTAACGTATTTACATTCAAATTCTTTAAACCCAAAAGATCACTAGGTTCTAAATTTTCAAAAAGTAATTTATCAATAATCGTGTCGCTCAGCTTTCCTTTATAGCCATTATCAAAAGCAGAATAAATAATTTTCGTGTTTTCAAATAATGGGTCTTCTGCATATAACTTCTTAATATACATGGGTACTAATGAAGTAAACCATCCTTGGCAATGAATAACATCTGGTGACCAGCCTAATTTTCTAACAGTCTCTATTACTCCCTTACAGTAAAAAATCATTCTTTCATCATTATTTTCAAGTAATTTTCCTTCAAAATCATGAAACATTTGTCTTCTTGGAAAGTACTCTTCATTGTCAATAAAGTAAACTTGCATTCTCTGTTGCTGAATTGAAGCTACCTTAATGATTAGTTGATGATCAAAATCATCTATTATAAGATTCATACCTGAAAGCCTTATAACCTCATGCAGCTGATGCCTTCTTTCATTAACTGTTCCAAATCTTGGTAGAAAGATTCTTATATCCTTCCCATGCTCTTGCATTAACTGTGGTAATGCACTGCTTAAATCACCCATATTTGATTGACTCATATAGGGGAATATTTCCTGAGAAACATATAATATTTTTTTCTTTTCCATATACAAATAATTAGTTTACAAAAATATAAAAAAAAATATGGTAAATAAGGCATTTTGAATTAGTTTTGCTAGTAAACAACATCTACTCTAAGTATAGAATTAGCATGATCGTCTTTGAAGAAAAAAAAAGGTTAGCAGATTATCTTTCGTTAAACATCAACAACCATACAATTGGATTAACTCCAACCATGGGGGCCTTACATCAAGGACATATTTCACTAATTAAAGAAAGTAGAGAAAAATGCGACTTAACAATTTGCAGCATATTCATTAACCCAACACAATTTAATGATATAAATGATTTTATAAAATATCCTAAAACTATTGAAAGTGATTTGGCACTACTTGAAAAAGCAAAATGTGATATAATATACATGCCTCATTATGAGGATCTATATAGGGAAAATGAAAAGATAAAAAACTATCAATTTAATGGTCTTGAAAAACACATGGAAGGAAATCGCAGGCCTGGTCATTTCAATGGTGTTGCAACTATTATAGAGAAGCTATTTAAAATTATTAAACCAACTTATGCGTTCTTTGGAGAAAAAGATCTTCAACAACTTTTGATAATTAAACAGCTTGTAAAAAATATTGGAATGAATATTGGAATTATTGGATGTCCAACTATAAGAGACAAAAATGGGTTAGCTATGAGTTCCAGAAATAAACTACTTTCAGAAAATGATCAAGCATATAGCGCAAAGATATACCAACAATTATTGTTCTGTAAAAAAAACTACATCAAAACTTCATTTTTAGATTTAAAAAAACAAGTAATAAACAGCTTAACCGAATCTCAAAAAATTGAAGTTGATTATTTTAAATTTGTAGATATTGAGACTCTTAAGCCAAAATTACAAATAAATAAAAATACAAAATACGCAGCATGTATTGCTGTTAATATTTCAGGAGTTAGGTTAATAGATAACATTATTTTATAATTTTACGCAACACTATAAAAAACCATGTATGTTGAAAGCTCTTAAATATTTTTTCTTTTTTCTTATTAGCTGTATATTAATGTATTTTGCTTTTAGAGATCAAAACCTTTCAGAAATAGCGAATAAAATGTTGAGTATTAACCTTAAGTGGATTTTTATTTCATTTCTCTTTGGTGTTTTAGCAATAATTAGTAGAGGATTAAGATGGGTGATTTTAATTGATGCATTAGGCTATACTGTATCACAAAAAAACAGCATACATACTGTAGCGATTGGCTACTTAACTAACATTCTTATTCCAAGAGCAGGAGAAATTACAAGGTGTACAAGCTTACAAAAAGTAGAAGGAGTTCCCTTTAATAAACTTTTTGGAACACTTATTTTGGAAAGATTAATAGATTTAATAATTTTAATCTTTCTTGTCTGTATAGCATTCTTATATAAGTTCTCTGAGATTAATTATTTTTTTACAGAAATATTCATTTCAGATTCAAATGACAAATCATATAATCTAATATTTATTCTAGTACTGTTATTCATAATCACTATATCTTCTTTAAGATTATTTAGAAATCAACTATATAAATTAAGCTATTATAAAAAGTTAAAAACTATTTTAAATGACCTTAAAGATGGGCTAACAAGTCTAAGAGAAATCAAGGACAAGACGCCTTTTATTTTACATACAATATTCATCTGGGCTATGTATATTCTTATGACGTATGTTTGTTTTTTCGCTATAAAAGAGACTAGTAATTTAACACTTTTAGATGGAGTATATATGACAATCATAGGTGGTTTAGGTATGATTGTTCCAAGTCAAGGCGGAATTGGCTCTTATCATTTAGCGGTTAAAACTGGTTTGACTGGAATAGGAATAGCTGTTCAACCAGCACTTATGTTTGCCTTTGCAGTACACACAGCACAAACATTAATGACCATTTTGTTTGGAATAATCTCATCCATATCCTTAATCTCATCAAAAAGAAAAAAAGATGCCTAATGCTCTAAAAAAGATAGAAAATAAAATATATACTTTAAATCAGCTTATGATTCAAATGAAAAATTGGAAAGCTCACAAAAAGAAAGTAATTTTTTCAAATGGATGCTTTGACCTTATTCATCTTGGTCATATTGAGATTTTAGCTAGATCATCAGATCTAGGAGATATATTAATTGTTGCTGTTAACTCTGACAAATCAATAAAAAAAATAAAAGGGAATAAAAGACCTATACTCGAAGAAGAATCAAGATTAAAACAAATAGCTGCATTAGAATTTGTTGATGTGGTTGTATTGTTTGATGAAGAGAATCCATATGAAATTATAAAATCTTTACTGCCAAATGTAATAGTCAAAGGAGGAGACTACTGTTCTGAAGATGTTATAGGTAATAACCTTATAACGCAAAGTGGTGGTGAAGTTATTATAATACCCCTAACAAAGGGATACTCAACAACAACAATCTTTGATAAAATAAAAAATGAGTAAGAAAAATTCAATATATTTCTGTCAAAGTTGTGGTACTCAATCGAGCAAGTGGCTAGGAAAATGCCCTTCATGTAATGAATGGAATACTTTTGTAGAAGAATATATTACTAAGAAAAAAACTGGGAAAGATGGGTATATAAGCTCTAAAATTAATCATCCAAAATTAATAAGTGAAATTGATTATAGTAATGAAAAAAGAATCATTACCAATGATAAGGAATTGAATAGGGTATTGGGAGGGGGAATAGTGCCTGGCTCATTAATTTTACTTGGTGGAGATCCTGGAATTGGAAAATCTACCCTTTTACTGCAGTTTTCTTTAAGCTCAAAATCTAAGAAAATACTATACGTTTCAGGTGAAGAAAGCGAGAAACAAATAAAGATGAGGGCTGAAAGAATTAATAAAGACTCTAATCATTGTTTTATCTTAACTGAAACGTCAATTAATAATATTTTTCAAGAAATAGAAAAACTACAACCCGATATATTAGTCATAGATTCTATTCAAACAATTTATACCTCTAGCTTAGAATCTACACCTGGTAGTGTGTCGCAAATTAGAGAGTGTACATCTGAACTAATAAAATTTGCGAAAGAAACAGAAACTGCAGTTTTTTTAATTGGACATATTAATAAAGATGGGGCTATTGCTGGACCAAAAGTATTGGAGCATATGGTAGATACTGTTTTACAATTTGAAGGTGATAGAAATTATATATATAGAATTATAAGAACAATTAAAAATAGATTTGGCTCTGCATCAGAATTAGGTGTGTATGAAATGAGTCAAACTGGATTAAGAGAAGTAAGTAACCCATCAGAAATATTAATATCAGAACGAGACACTCCAACTAGCGGTGTTGGTATTGCCGCCACGTTAGAAGGAGCAAGGCCTTTACTTGTAGAAATTCAATCTTTAGTTAGTACAGCTGTTTATGGAAATCCTCAACGTTCTGCCACAGGATTTGATACTAAAAGAATGAATATGTTACTTGCGGTATTAGAAAAAAGATGCGGTTTTAAACTTGGATCAAAAGATGTTTTTTTAAATATTACAGGTGGAATAAAAATTAATGATACGGCTATTGATTTAGCTGTAGTTTGCTCTATTCTTTCATCTGATCAAGATATTGCACTTGATACTCATATATGTTTTGCTGGTGAAATTGGACTGTCAGGTGAAATCAGAGCAGTCAATAGAATAGAAAATAGAATAAAAGAAGCAGCAAAATTAGGTTATAAACAAATTATCATTTCAAAGTACAATAAATTAAGCGGAACAAAATTTAATATAGATATAAAAAAATTTGGTAAAATTGAAGAGGTCTTTAGACTACTTTTTTAATTAAAATTAATCTACGATTTGTTGTGTATGATGCTTTGTTTTTACCTTAGTAATTACATCGTCAATTATCCCATCTTCATCAATAACAAATGTAGTTCTATTAATCCCATGGTATTCTTTACCCATAAACTTCTTAAGTCCCCACACTCCATAGTCGTTCAGAACTTCTTTTTCCTCATCAGATATTAGGTCAAATGGAAGGTCATATTTATCTATAAACTTTAAATGTCTAGCAGGACTATCAGCTGAACAGCCCAAAACAATATAACCAGATTCAATTAATAAATTATAATTATCTCTTAAATTACAGGACTGCACAGTACATCCAGGAGTCATGTCTTTTGGGTAGAAATACAGAATAACTTTTTTACCTTTCAGGGTGTCTAAGCTAACTTTTTCTCCATTTTGATTAATCGAGTTTATCTGTGGCGCAACATCACCTTTCTTTAAATGTGTCATAATTTTTTATAATGTTCCTCTTTTTGCCTGCTCAGCTTCTATACATTCAAAAAGAGCTTTGAAATTTCCTTTTCCAAAAGACTGAGCTCCTCTTCTTTGTATTATTTCAAAAAATAATGTTGGTCTATCAGTAAAGGGTTTAGTAAATATCTGTAGTAAATAACCTTCGTCATCTCTATCCACAAGAATACCATGCTCTTTTAACACCTTCATATCCTCAATAATTTCTCCAACTCTTTCACCCACAGTATCATAATATATTTTTGGAATAATTAAAAACTCTACCCCTCTGGATTTCATTTCAGTAACTGTTTTTACTATATCATCAGTAGCCACTGCAATATGCTGACATCCAGGGCCGTTATAGAAATCTAAATATTCTTCAATTTGAGATTTTTTCAAACCCTCAGCTGGCTCATTTATAGGAAACTTTACTCTACCATTTCCATTTGTCATTACCTTACTCATTAAGGCAGTATATTGAGTAGATATATCCTTGTCATCGAATGTTATGAGATTAGCAAATCCCATTGTTTCATTATAAAATTTTTCCCACTTATTCATTTCACCCCATCCGACATTTGCAACCATATGATCAATATATTTTAGGCCACAATCCTTTGGATTATATTTTGAATTCCATTTTTGAAACCCAGGCAAGAAAATCCCATTATAATTTTTTCTCTCTACAAAAACATGTACTGTATCTCCATATACTTTAATTCCTGATTTTACAATTTTACCAAATTCATCCTCTGTTTCAATAGGCTCTAAATATGATTCAGCACCTCTACTAGTTGTCTCTTTCCAAGCACTTTCTGCATCATCAACCCATAACGCAATTACCTTAACACCATCACCATGTTTTATAATATGATCTGTAATCTCGGTATTATCATTATTCATAGGTGTAGTGAATACCAAACGGATCTTATCTTGAATTACTACATATGAGGTTTTGTCCTTGACTCCTGTTTCTAATCCTGAATAAGCTAATGATTGAAAACCTAATACTGTTTTATAATACATTGCAGCTTGCTTTGCATTTCCAACATAGAACTCAACATAATCTGTTCCTAACAATGGTAGAAAATCCTGAGCATCTGGAAATATCTTTTCTAACTTATAAGTAATATTATTAATTTTATTTAGATCTTCTCTCATTTTATTATATCCAAGATTTATGATATTTACCATCCGAAAGTTCAATTGCAGCTTTAGTTAATTTTAATGGTGAAAATGTATCAACCATAACTGCCAACTCATCAGTTTCTTTTTTTCCCATACTTCTTTCTGCAGCTCCAGGGTGAGGTCCATGGGGGATACCGGCTGGATGCAATGAAATATAGCCTTCATCAACATGGTTCCTACTCATAAAATCACCTGCAACATAATACAAAACCTCATCTGAATCAATATTAGAATGATTATATGGAGCGGGTATAGATTCTGGATGATAATCATACATTCTTGGACAAAAAGAACAGATTACAAACCTTGATGTTTCAAATGTTTGATGTACTGGAGGAGGCTGATGAATTCTTCCAGTAATAGGCTCAAAATCATAAATAGAAAAAGCATATGGATAATTATAACCATCAAAACCAACTACATCAAAAGGGTGAGATGCATATGTATATTCATGAATCATATGCTCCTTCTTTATTTTTATAACAAAATCCCCTAATTTATCATGTGTTTCTAATTCATCTGGAACACGAATATCTCTTTCACAATAAGGTGAATTCTCAAGCAACTGACCAAAATAATTTCTATACCTTTTCGGAGTATATACGGGAGTGTAAGATTCAACAATAAACAGTCTATTTTCACCTTTATCAAACTTAATTGAATAAATCACGCCTCTAGGAATTACTAAATAATCTCCAACTGAAAACTTTAAATTACCTACAAAACTTCTTAAAACACCAGAGCCTTTATGAACAAATATAACTTCATCACCATCTGTATTTTTATAAAAGTATTTTTCCTCCAAATTTGTTGGTGAGGAAAGTGAGATGTTTAAATCATTATTAAGCATTAACGATATTCTACTTTCTAGATGATCTGCAACCTTGGGAACATCAAAGCCCTTCATTAAATATGATTTTAAATTCTTTTCTACAACAATCTCAGGCTCAACTGAATAAGCAGGTTTAATTGATTTTACTTGGGTTGGACGATGCAAATGATATAATA
>Ga0209403_10007478_pt1 | contig 10759 bp, 9 predicted proteins | sample ArcticOcean_MG_C_8_FD_187440 | JGI IMG/M metagenome (GOLD analysis project Ga0209403, IMG submission 187440) | Marine microbial communities from western Arctic Ocean - ArcticOcean_MG_CB11_86 (SPAdes) (version 2) | ecosystem: Environmental > Aquatic > Marine > Oceanic | place: Arctic Ocean...
GTTATTTCAGACACCAAAAGCCTTTCCTTTAAAGAATTAATTGTAATTTCACCCTTGGGTTTTGTTGGGGCTTTATTTACAGGGTTGGCCCATAGTGCGGTTTTTGGGTATGGAGCTGTATACGCAACTGCTAAAGGATTTGAACTGCTAGAAATTTCAATTTTTATGGCAATAATAACTTCATGTGGCGCACTTTTTCAATGGCCAATAGGATATATTTCAGACAAAATAGATAGAAGAATTGTGTTAATTGGCATAACATTAATTGCGTCAGCTTTATCTATATTTATCGTAGCCTCTTCTTATATATCTTTAATTGTTTTTTTTATTCTTTTAGCCATTTACTCAGGAATGAGTCTTCCGATGTATTCTTTAACAATTGCACATACTAATGATTATTTAGAAAAAAATGAAATTGTTGGAGCAGTTGCAGCCATTGGTATGACTCTAGCCATAGGATCAATATGTGGTCCTATAATAGTTTCACTTTTTATAAATATTATAGGGCCTGATGGATTTTTTGTTTATCTTTTTTTAATTCACGGGTTTCTCGGATTTTTTGGACTATACCGTATAACAAAAAGATCTAAACCTGCAGACCTTGAATCACAATATGTTCCTCTACCTCGGAATATCACTGCAGCTGGTATTGAGCTCAGTCCTATCGCAGAACCGATCGACGAGTAAAAAATTTTATAAAAATTCTAAAAAAAAATAAAAACGTAACAATTACTACATAAATTAGAGGCTCAGTCTTGTCTGCCTTGGTAAGCAAATAAAAATGTAATAGTACCAAAACTGTAACCAAATAAATTAAATAATGAATTTTTTTCCAAACTTTAAAAGTTAATTTTTTAAGCATATTATTTGTAGATGTAAAAACAAGCGGAATTAACAAAACAAAAGAAAGAAATCCATATGTTATAAAGGGTCGCTTAACCACATCTTTTAAAATGAATAAAAAATTAAAAAAATGATCAAGAAAAACATAGCAAGTAAGATGTAAAAAAATATAATAAAAAGTTACCAGCCCTATTAATCGTCTTAAATTCTGCAAAGAACGCAAGAAAATTATTTTAGATAAAGACGACACAACTAAAACAAGAATTAATAATCGTAAAGCCATCTCCCCAAGTTTATCCATTAAAATATCAATGGGATTTACTCCAAGACTTCCTTTTAAAAACATTCCTATCCAAATAAAGCTGGGAAGCAAAAGGAGTATTAAAACTACTGGTTTATTTTTATTAATTAATCTCGAAGAAATCATAAACTAATAAAATTTATTTAAATCCATCTCTTTATACAAATGAGCAACCTTAGATTCATACCCATTAAACATAAGTGTAGGGCGACGTAAAAATTCACCTATCCGTCTTTCTGTTCCTTGTGTCCAACGTGGGTGATGGACTCTATTATTTACATTAGAATAAAAACCATATTCACTTGGGGTAACCATTGACCATGTGGCACTAGGTTGGCGATCAACAAAACGAATAGCCACAATAGATTTAATTGATTTAAATCCATATTTCCATGGAACCACTAAACGCAATGGGGCACCATTTTGATTTAACAAATTATGACCATAGAGACCAGTAGATAAAATAGTAAGTGGGTGCATCGCTTCATCCATGCGTAAACCCTCAACATAAGGCCAAGGTAAGATTCTTTTGGTTTGTCCTGGCATTTCTTCAGGACGAAAGACTGTTTCAAACTGAATAAATTTTGCACTGTTCAAAGGTTGTGATAATTCTATTAACTTTGATAAAGGAAAACCCTGCCAAGGAATAACCATGGACCATCCTTCAACACATCTTAATCTGTAAACACGGTCTTCAATAGAAATTTTTTGAAGAAGATCCTCTAAGTGAATAATAAAAGGTTTAGAAACCAAACCCTCAATCTTTATAGACCAAGGTTTTGAGTTAAACTTATCGGATTTTTCAGAAGGATCTGATTTATCTACACCAAATTCATAAAAATTATTATAGGTTGAAATTTCCTCGAAGGTATTTAATTCATCCCCTTCCTCCAATTGATTGCTAAATTTAAATTTATCATCAGAATGCAAAGCTTTGACAGCGAGAGATAAAGATGATCCAATTGAGATGGCAGAAGCGATTTTAATAAATTTTCTTCTATTTAGATAGGTTGAATAGGGTGTAATTTCGTAAGAAGGAATTTTACTCATATTAATTATATTATTTTATACTTTAATGATTAAATATTCAAAGATTATCATAATGTTACTATAAATATAGCTTAACTATTGATACATGGTTAATTATGAATAGATTTATATTTTTAATATTTTTTTGTTTTTTCTTATTTTCATCAAATTTATTTGCAGAAAAACTGCATGGTTTGGCAATGCATGGTTTGCCTCTCCATAAAATACAAGAAAATTATTTGCCCTATGTTAATCCTAACGCACCAAAAGGGGGAACTTTACGATTAGGTGTATATGGTTCTTTTGATAATTTAAACCGCATTGCTTTTAAAGGCTCTAAAGCTTCGGGCCTTGGGTATATTAATGATACATTAATGAGGAGAGTGTGGGATGAAGCCTTTACTTTATATGGTTTAATAGCAGAATTTATAGAAATACCTGAAGATAGATCATCAATTACTTTTTATATAAATCGAAGAGCTAAATTTCATGATGGATCATCTATTACTCGCGAGGATGTTCTATTCAGTCTTAAAACATTTCAAACTTTGGGTACCCCAAATCAAAAAAAAACATATAGCAAAATAATTAAAACAGAAATGGTTGATAATAATGGTATAAAAATGTTTTTTTCTAACAATGAAGATAAAGAATTGCCTCTTATTGTTGCTGGATTTTTACCAATTGTTCCAAAAAAATATTATGAAAATATTGATGTTACTAAAACTTTTTTAAATATACCTCTTGGCAGCGGTCCTTATAAAATTAAATCGTTAGAACCAGGAAGACAAATTATTTATGAACGAATAAAAAATTATTGGGCAAAAGATTTATTAGTAAACAAAGGACAATATAATTTTGATACACTAATATATGACTACTACAAAGATTCCAATGTATTGTTAGAGGCATTTAAAGTTGGGGAATATGATTATCGACGTGAGCACAATGTTAAAAAATGGAAATCAAATTATGATTTTGATGCTGTCAATCAAGGGGATGTGATTTTACAAGAAATTAATAATGATCGTCCAACAGGTATGAATGCTCTAGTAATGAATTCACGAAAAGATATTTTTAATAACCGCCGAGTACGTCTTGCTTTGAGCTATGCCTACGATCATGAATGGATTAACAAAGCTTTATATGACAATGCATATACACGTACTGATAGTTACTTTGATAATTCACCGCTTGCCTCCAGCGGACTCCCATCTGAGTTAGAGTTAGAACTTCTTTATCCTTGGAACGATCTAATACCCAAAGAAGTTTTTACTTCTTCATATGCACCTCCGGTATCTGATGGCTCTGGTATACCACGTTCAAATCTCAGAGTTGCAAAAAAGATTTTAGAAAAAGAAGGTTGGTTTATTGAAAACGGAAAATTAATGAAAAATGGAAAAGAATTTTCTTTTGAATTTCTTATTGTTAGTCCTTCTGTCGAAAAAATTGCTTTAGCTTTTCAAAAAACTCTTGAGGTATTAGGAATTACCATGTCTATTCGAACTGTAGATTCTTCTCAGTATCAAGCAAGAATGATAAACTATGATTTTGATATGATTAAAGCTTCTTGGAATGTAAGCTTAAGCCCCGGAAATGAACAGCAGTTTTATTGGGGTTCAGATGTTGGGAAAAAAGATGGTAGCAAAAATTATGCAGGGGTCAATAGCCCTGTTGTTGATGATTTAATTAAAAAATTAATTGGAGCAAAAAATCGAGAAGAATTAACAACAACAATTCATGCACTTGACAGGGTATTGCTGTGGGGACACTATGTTATTCCTTTGTACCATAGTAATACTGATCGTATAGCCTATTGGAATTTTTTGGAATATCCAGATATTATTCCCCTATATGGTATCGTAATAGAATCGTGGTGGGCCAATCCTGAGAAAGCCTTAAAACTTAAAAAATAATATATTTAAATTTACATGAGTCATACTAGAGCAAATTTTTTAATGCTGGTTGCAACGTTAATCTGGGGAACGTCTTTTGTTAGTCAAAAAACTGGTATGGGAGCCATTGGCCCTTTTACATTTAGTTTTGCTCGTTTTTTTCTTGCAACACTTGTAGTTTTCCCTCTGATGTTAATGTTTGAAAGAAATAATTTTTCAAATTTTGTAAAAAATAAAAATTTTATTTATTTAAGTATTTTTGCAGGTTTAGCTCTGTTTGGAGGAATGGGACTTCAACAATATGCTTTATTAAAATCTCAAATATCGAATACTGCATTCTTAAGCACCCTTTATGTTCCTTTTGTAAGTTTAATATCTAGATTTATATTTGGATCTCGCCTGCATTGGATTGTATGGATTGCTGTTCTCTTGTGTTTATATGGTTCATACTTACTATCATCTAATCAACCTTTAAATATTCAAAAATCAGATAGCCTTTTATTTATAGCGGCCTTTTGTTTTGCTATTCACATTATCGTTGTAGATATTTTTATGAAACAAATTTATAGTCCATTTACTTTTGCATTTATTCAATATTTAGTTGTTTTTTTCTGCTCTGCTATTCTGGCTTTTACTCTAGAGATTCCTACACTCACAAATATAAAAATTGAGTGGTTTGAAATAATTTATACTGGTATATTTTCAGCCGGTATTGGATACACTTTACAAATTATTGCACAAAGTAAAGCAAGCCCTGCTCCAGCAGCTATTATTCTTTCTATGGAGTCTGTGTTTGGTACTATCGCAGCTTGGTTTTTTTTAAATGAGGTTCTTAATACAAATAAAATATTAGGCTGCCTTGCAATTTTTATAGGAGTAATTATAGTGCAACTCATTCAAATACATACAAATAAAATAAAAATATGAATAACAGATTGGATGTAGTTGGCATTGGAAATGCAATGGTTGATGCCATAGTGCCATCTAGTAGTGAAGAAATTACAAAATATAATATTAATCGTGATTCTATGAATCTTATAGATGAAAGTTTAAAAAATAAACTTCATCAAAATTATTCTATTAAGAAAATGATAGGTGGTGGCTCACTAGGTAATTCAATGTTTGGAATCACATCTCTAGGTGGTAATGGAAGTTTTATCGGAAAAATAAAAAACGATGATGTTGGTATTTTTCTTCAAAAAGACATGATCCGTGAAGGATTACAATTTCCATTAGGTTTTACATCTCCCAATATATCTACGGGTTGTTGCACTATATTTGTTGAAGCAGATGGAACTCGTACCATGTGCACTTTTCTTGGAGCTGGATCATTAATTGGACCAAAAGATATAAATAAAGAACAAATTATAGGACACAAAATATCATATCTTGAAGGATATCTCTGGGATAATGATAATGCAAAAAAGGCTATGAAAAAAATGATTAATATTTCCAAAGCCGACAATCAACAAATTGCATTTACTTTGTCTGACTTATTTTGTGTGGATCGTCATCGAGATTCTTTTATAGAATTAATAAAAAATGATGTGGATATTTTGTTTGCTAATGAGGAGGAAATTTGTGCAATGACAAATTCTTCCTCTATCGAAGAAGGTATAAATTACGCAAAATCTTTAAATATTATTGCAGTAGTTACACTAGCTGAAAAAGGGTCACTAATAATTAAAAATAATAAAGTAATTGAAGTGTCCGCTATTAAAATTGATAAAGTGGTGGACACTACTGGCGCCGGGGATTTATTTGCTTCCGGCTTTCTGTTTGGATTATCTAGAAATAAAAAATTGTCTGACTGCGGTTACATAGCTTCCGTTGCAGCCGCAGAAATAATTTCACATTATGGTGCTCGACCTTTAGGCAAACTTTCTAATCTAATTTAGATAAAAGTTTTTCTTTTGTATGTTCATCACAAAAAGCAGATTGAATTGCATTGCGAGTAGTAGAAACTAACTCTTCATTAGATAACCCCAAATCAGATAAGACTTGATATTCACCAGCTATTGTTGAATTAAAAAAAGGGGGATCATCGGAGTTTACTGTAATTTTTACACCGGCTTTAAATAATTTCTTTACAGGATGAGCATCGTAATTTTTATATATTTTTGTGGCGATATTGCTAGTTGGGCAAACTTCTAAAACTATATCTTTGTCAATTATTTCTTGAACTAAGTTGGGATCTTCGATACATCTAACACCGTGTCCAAGTCTTGTTGGATGTAATAAATTAATTGCATTATGAATGTTTTCAGGCCCGTCCCACTCTCCAGCGTGCACAGTAATAGGAAAATTAGATTCTTTTAATATATCAAATGTTTTAGTAAAAAGGGCAGGAGGAAAATATAACTCATCTCCAGCCAAACCAAACCCTACTAAATAAGGATGGGGATTTTTAAGAACTTCTTCTGCGGTATTCTGAACTGAGTCAGGTCCAAGATGTCTTATCCCATTCATTATAAACCTAGAGACTATACCAAAATCTTTTTCAGCCTGTTTAGAAGCTTCATAAATTCCTTCTAAAAAAGAATCATAGGTCATTCCCTTTAATTTTGCATGAGTAGAAGAAATCATGGCCTCTACGTAAATAACATTATTTACAGCACAGTCTTTTAAATAAATATATGTTAATTCTCTGTAATCTTCAGGGGTATGAATAACCGAAGTAACAAGATCATATTTTTTGATAAAATCATAAAAATCAGACCAATCATAAGCATATTTATTGCCAAAAATATCATCGGAAAGAACTACTTTATTTTTAGATGCAAATTTACGACATAAATCAGGTGTAATAGTAGCCTCTAAATGAACATGAATTTCTGCTTTTGGAATTTGTTTTGTTGAGTTCATGTGGTTTTTTTTATATTGATATAGGTAATGTCAGAAATAACAAATTTATCCAGAAGAAATTTTATATATCAAGCAGGTTGTGCAGGTTGTGCATTAACATTCTTATCTTCTTGCGCAGAAGTTGATATGTCTAATAGAAAACAATTTAATATTTTAAGTGATGATTTTTTATATTCACGAACATTTACAGCATATGAAAATTTCAAAATTGAATCAAAACTTATTACAGGAACAGCAGAGTATAAAAACCTATTAAAGATTGGATATAATATTCGCGATGCAATTAAAGCTTATTATTTTAATAGAGGAGGCAAAGATCCAACAAATAATTTTCAATGGGAATTCATTTTAGTAGATGATGATCAAACTAAAAATGCGTGGTGTATGCCTGGAGGAAAAATTGCTTTTTATTCAGGAATTCTTCCCATTGCAAAAAATGATGATGGCATAGCTTCAATTATGGGACATGAAATTGCTCATGCAGTTGCAAGACACTCAGGGGAAAGAGCAAGCACAGCCCTCCTGGCGGACTTAAGCACCATGGCCTTGGAGACTATTTTAGGTCAAAAAATTCCCGGAGGAAAATATTTAAGACAATTTGGATTAGACCTTCCATTTAACCGCAGCCAAGAATCAGAAGCAGATTATTTAGGTTTAATTTTTATGAGTTTAGCGGGATATGATGTAGAAGAATCTTATAAAATTTGGGAGCGAATGAAGGAATCATCAGAAAATGGGCCTGCAGAATTTTTTAGCACTCACCCGTCTACTAATAATCGCATTAATCAATTAAAGAAATGGATACCAATTGTCTCTAGTCAGTATCCTGCTATAGGATAATATAAAAATGCCTGCTCTTAAAATAAATAGCTTAAGCCACAATATTAATAACCATGAAATTTTAAAAAATATTAATCTCCAATTAGAAAAAGATAAAATTGCATGTATACTTGGACCTTCAGGATGTGGAAAAACAACTTTATTAAAACTTATAGCTGGTTTAGAAAAAGTTAAATCTGGAGAAATATTATTAAATGATATTTCGGTAAGTTCACCAATAAATCATCTACCAACTGAAAAAAGAAAGATAGGTTTTTTATTTCAAGATTATGCTTTATTTCCCCATCTAACCGTAAGAGAAAATTTAAATTTTGCTATTAAAAATAGCAAAAAAATAACACATGATATTAATGAAATTATTGAAATTATTAAACTCCCAAACTCTCTTCAAAAATATCCTCATGAATTAAGTGGCGGAGAACAACAAAGAGTGGCTCTAGCTAGAGCGATCATTTCTCAACCTGATTTTTTATTACTTGATGAACCTTTTTCCAGCTTAGATTTAAATTTAAAAGAAGAAATCAGAGATGATACATTACATTTACTTCAAAAATCAAACGTAACAGTTTTGATTGTTACTCATGATCCTTTTGAAGCAATGTTTATCTCCAACAAAATTTATATTATGAAAAAAGGAGGTACCATAGTACAATCGGGAACTCCACAAAATCTCTATAATCAACCAATAAATGCTTATGTTGCTGGTTTTTTTGGTGAAACAAATAAATTTAAAAGTGTTGTTGAGAATGGGGAAGCTCATACTCCTATTGGAATAATTAAAGCACCAAAAGATTTAGAATCTAAAAAAGTTGAAGTGCATATTCGCCCTCAGGGAGTAAAATTAATGCAAGAAGCAACACCTGTTAATGGCATTAAAGGTACTGTGATGGCTTCCCGTTTAATGGGTGAATATAGTTTTGTTCATCTCTCAGTATTGGATAAAAATAATAATGTTGTGCACGTACACAGCCATATGCCAGCTTCATTTTATCCTAAACAATCTAGTGCTGTTGGAATAGAAATTGATAGAAATCATACCTTTATTTTTTCTATTTAATTTAAAATAATTATTTATTTTTGTAAACAGGTGCCATCAAAAACAGCAAATTCAGTTATGTGTTTTTGATAAGAAGTATAGTAAAAGTATTTATCCTCATTTTAGTAAAATATATTATTTATATGATAAATCAATTAATTTAATTAATTGCTATTTAATAAAAAATATATAATTTTTATGAATGTATAAAAATTATCTTAGTTTTTTCTTAATTAGTTTAATAATTATTTCTTATTCAAAAAATGTTTTATCCAAAACTTTAGATTCTAGCGCAACTATAGATGGTAGATGGCGTGGAATGACCATTTGCAAATGGGATAAAGAACAATGGGGAGGTGATGAATACAAACTTGGTAATGGAAAATTCTCAGCCACAATGGATTTCACAATTATGGAAGAGGGTGGGGGGAAACTTTTTAAAAATGAAAGATGGATTAATCACGGAGATAGAACTAGCAAAATAGAATCATTTAAATTTAAAAAAAATTCTTTTACAGTTAAAGATGAAACTCCTTGGAAAGATAAGGATAAATGGAAAGCTAAATTAATTAGTAACAACACAATACAAATAAAAAGTGGCAATGGTTGTAAAGCTACACTTCACAGAACAGAAGAAATATCTTTTGAGTCTTATGCCCCAAAGAATCTTTTAGATTATGTTGATGGTGTAGAGAATGATGACAAATTTACTATACCAGGATTGTTAACTTTTCCTGATGGAGATAAAGATAAATACCCTGTCATGATTATGATCGTGAATTCAGGTTGCGGATACAATATGAGGAATTTTACTTATGGTGTGGATATTAAAAAAGAAGGTGTTGCTACACTAGAACTTGATAACTGCAAATCAAGAGGACTAAGTAGATTTAATCCAATTGGTGCTGGAAATTTCAATATCTTAACTCCCTGGATGGGAGCTGCTGATGCACTGTATGCTTTAATATTTTTACAGGAACATCCAAAAGTTGATCCAGATAAAATTGGGATTACAGGATTTAGTTGGGGTGGACAAGTAGCTCTTTGGACAGGTTTAGATATAATTAGAAAATCTATCGTGGGTGATGAAAGTGATTTTGTTTTAAGAGTGTCTTATTACCCTTATTGTCGTTATTTTGACGATCCTAACTATTCTAAAAATAAGCTTCATTTTTTTATTGGTGAAAAAGACTCTGTTCCACCAATACATTGCCAAAATATGGTGACTACTTTTAATAAGCTTGGTTTTGATATGTCTATTGATGTTTTTCCTAATGCATATCATAATTTTGATGACCCTTATTGGGATTCAGAACCACAATTTGAGCCTAGACAGTGGTATGTAACGGATAAATGTAATTTTTGGATTGCAAAAGATTATACAAGGTCATGGAGACTCAATGATATGAGAATAGAATTAGATAATTATCTTGATTGGAATGTAAGTAGTGACAAATTTTATAAAGAATATGCAAAGGAATGTGAAAAATGGGGTGTTAAATATGGGCGTGATCACGAAGCTTCTAAACTAGCGTCTACAAAATTAATACAGCTGATAAATCAACACCTTAAATAATTCCCTATCATGGGAAAAATTAAAATGATCGTGTAAATAACTAGGCACTTTATAAGTATTTTTATTATATTTTAAAGGTATGAACTTATAGTTTGCTCTTTTACTAAAATTTTTTTCTTCTTTTAGTCAGACTATGTAAATATTTCTATCTCTGGTGAGATTTACTTTTAAGTTATTGTTTAATACAGTAGGTTCTCGATATAAGAAAAAGACAGTTTTTATTACTTAAAGACAGTTTTTATTACTTATAGACTACTATTTAAGAGATTAATTATTTTAAGTTATTATTCTTCCATTAAAGTGTTTATTGACGTAACGTAAGATAATTTAATTTAAAATGGGAGGATAACAATGAAATTATTTGTAAAAATATT
>Ga0209403_10007479_pt1 | contig 10759 bp, 10 predicted proteins | sample ArcticOcean_MG_C_8_FD_187440 | JGI IMG/M metagenome (GOLD analysis project Ga0209403, IMG submission 187440) | Marine microbial communities from western Arctic Ocean - ArcticOcean_MG_CB11_86 (SPAdes) (version 2) | ecosystem: Environmental > Aquatic > Marine > Oceanic | place: Arctic Ocean...
CTAGTGGCCCCCGCAGGCGCAACCACCACCACCGCCGCCGCCACCGCAACCACCGCCGCCGCCGCCACCACAGCCGCCGCCACCGCAGCCACAGCCCGATGCGAAGTTGGGGTTCGAGATTACGAAGCCTGAGCGTTCGAAACCTTCAACGTAGTCGATGCTCGAACCTTCGAGCATGGGGGCACTTTCGTCGTCAACAAGCGCCTTGACGACGCCCTCAACTACGGTGTCTGTTTCGGCAGGAGTTTCTTCCAGCCCAAATATATATTCGACGCCACCGTGATCTGCGGTTGCAACAGCGATTCGAAGGTACTGACCCTCGGCATCCTGTTCCTTCAGAACTTCAAGCAGCTTGTCGGTCGCTGCCTCGGTGAACTCCACAACGGTCGTTGAACTGACCATTATTTTCTCCAGAAAACCTTCTATAAACGTAGAAATGAACTGTGCTATCTACTTTACGCGCATTTTTGGTTAAAAGTACAGGTTGCGAATATGAGGACTTTATGACTGATATATCACGTGAAACGGGCAGTCTGCAAACACCAAAATACGATTTCCGGCAGTATAATTTACTTCTGTGGATGTAATCCGCTAGTAGCAATACTGCTTATTCATCACGAATTTGGAAACGATTTTGATTTTTTCCGAATCGCTCTACTCGAACGTATACGTGTTCAGTGTAGACCCAAGAACCTTGTTAGGAAAATTGGACAAAGCTCGAATGGATGATCTCGATCGACAGATAATCAGTCTCTTAGAACGCAACGGACGAGCTTCAAACGCTCGAATCGCTCGTGACGTTGGGGTTAGTGAAGGCACGGTCCGCCGACGCCTCAAACGGCTGATCAGCGAACAAATCATTAACGTTATTGCGCTTCCCGACCCCCGGAAGCTGGGATACAACTCAGAAGCTCTCATCGGCGTGCAGGTAGATCCTGACAAGGTCGATGAAGTCGCAACCAAAATGGCGAAGCTCGAGCACACCCGCTGGGTGACGATCACCACTGGTACCTACGACGTATTCGCATGGGCAACATTGGCCAACGCAGAATCGCTTGGGCGCTTCCTACGTGACGAAGTTGGAGCCATTGACGGAGTACGACGAACTGAGACCTTCGTAAACCTTCAGGTTATGAAGCGCGAATTCGGAATACCTGCCTAGTTCACTCGCTAATTACTAAAACGAGTACCGGCAAATAACGAATATATGAAGCAGAAGCGAGGCGCTTTTTTTGAAAGGTGCCTCGTTTTAGTTAATGCCTTTGTCGATTACACGAAATATAATCAGACGCCATGATCAGCGATCCAATCAATGAACCGGCTGACCGGCGAATAGTGTTCCACCTGCCGTGGAGCGAACGGTTTCATTTAGCGAGGCTATAAAAAACCTCATGGAGATAACGATGCAGCAATCTGCTGTTGAGTCGAGTCGAGTCGAGCCATTCACCCTTTTGGGTCCGATGGAAGCGCCACTTATTGAGCGGCTGATTCCCGGCGCAAACGTATGGCACAAATCGGCTGCTGTAATAGTCGGGATCGTCATGGTATCGCTGCTCGCACAGGCACGATTTTTCATTCCCGACAACCCCGTGCCAATCACGCTCCAAGGATTCGGAATACTGATGCTCGGCGGCGTTCTCGGGTGGCGATTGGGCCTGATATCCGCTGCTGGCTACTACCTTGTAGGCACGGCCGGGTTACCGGTATTTGCTAATGGCGGAGAAGGCTGGGGCTACGTTATCCACGGAGTTACGGGCGGATACCTGCTCGGATTCATACTCGCTGCCGTCGTAGTTGGCTATCTTTCGCAGCGTGGCTGGAACCGTGGCAGAATCTTGTGGCCGATGCTGCTCGGATCTTTCCTTATATATGGCCCCGCGCTCATCTGGCTCAGCGTGTTCGAATTCTCGTGGCCAGCTGAAGGCAAGCTTCTTTCAAGCGCACTCTACCCATTTATCCCCGGAGATATTCTGAAATTGATGGCCGCGACAGCGGTAACCGGCGGTCTCTGGCGCTTTGCCGATAGCAAGCGGTAGCCCCGCATACCCCCTTGTGCCGTTGGTCCGGGGCCGATCACCGACCATTACAGCATCACTCTATTAAATTGTAAAAAATTTGGTCAAACGAACAGGAAACTTACGGTGTACAAAGACACAAACTGCGGAGAACCTCGCGAGGCGAGCGTTGATGAACAGATTACGGTTGCGGGCTGGGTTCATCGCCGCCGCGACCACGGCAACCTGATATTCATCGACCTGCGCGACCGAAGCGGCCTCCTGCAGGTCGTCTTCAACCCTGAACACAGCGAGAAAGCCCACGATCTTGCTCAGAGCCTGCGCTCCGAATGGGTAGTTCAGATCACCGGTAAGGTCGTAGCTCGATTGCCGGGCGCCGAAAACCCCGATCTTCCAACCGGTGCCGTCGAACTTTCTGCCACCGATCTCGTCATTCTCAACCGATCGCTCACCCCGCCGTTCGAGATCGCCGACGACGCAGAAGTCGACGCCAACACGCGCCTCAAATATCGATTCATGGATCTGCGTCGTCCCCGCATGCAGGAAATGTTGAAGCTGCGGCACAGAGTAACCCACATCATGTGGAACCATCTGACCGACAAAGAGTTCACGCAGGTCGAGACGCCAATCCTTATTAAGAGCACGCCCGAAGGCGCTCGTGACTACGTCGTACCAAGTCGGGTTCACCCGGGCGACTTTTACGCACTCCCGCAGTCGCCGCAGCAACTCAAACAGCTGCTGATGGTCTCCGGGGTAGAACGCTATTTCCAGATCGCTCGCTGCTTCCGTGACGAAGACTTACGAGCCGATCGCCAGCCCGAGCACACACAACTCGACTTAGAAATGTCGTTCGTACACCAGGACGATGTGATGGCTCTGGTGGAAGAGCTCTACGCGCTAATCGTCACCGAAACAAAACCCGATGCCAAAATGGCCCTACCGTTCCCACGGCTCACATATGCGGAGTCCATGGAGCGATTCGGCACCGACAAGCCCGACCTCCGCTACGGCATGGAACTGACGACCATCACTGAAACTGCTGCCAAGTCCGACGCCCGGGTATTCCAGGCTGTCGCCGGCTCCGGCGGATCGATACGTGGATTCGTAGCACCGGGCTGCGCTGACTATGGCCGCCGTCAGACCGACGATCTCACCGAGTTCGCAAAGTCCAGCGGCGCACAGGGACTCGTCTTCATCGCGATAGATGAAAGCGCCCCGTCGATCGATGCCCTCGAAGACGACCACATCAAATCGCCACTCAAGAAGTTCCTGTCGATCGATTCGGTCAAGCAGTTCGCAACCGAGATGGGCGCTGAACCGGGCGACCTCATGCTGATCGTCGCTGGAACCGAGAAACTCACGAACACCGTTCTTTCGAACCTCCGTGGCGAGATGGCGCGTCGTCTTGAGCTCACCGATCCCAACGAACTCGCATTTTCATGGGTCTACGACTTCCCGCTGTTCGAATGGGATGAAGACCTCAAGAAGTACGAACCGGCCCACCACGTTTTCTCTGCCCCGAAGGCCGAGCACATGGACTACCTCGACACGGACCCCGGCAAAGTAATCGGTACTTTGTGGGACCTTGTGTGCAACGGTTCGGAAATGGGATCCGGCAGCATCCGAATTCACGACAAGGATCTTCAAACCCGGCTGTTCAACATAATTGGTTACACCGAAGACCAGATCAACGACCGCTTTGGCCAGCTGCTCACGGCGTTTACGTACGGTGCACCACCGCACGGAGGCATGGGGCTCGGACTCGACCGCTTGGTGGCGATTCTGGCTGGCGAGAACGCTATTCGAGAGGTCATCGCATTTCCGAAAACTCAGTCGGCGTACGACCCGCTGTTCGAGGCACCCTCGCCAATTGAAGACCAGCAGCTTGAAGATCTGCACATCCGCGTGGTGATGCCAAAAGTCTAACGTCGCGCGTAAATGACGTAGTAGCACGCCAAAAAAAGCCTGCTTTCACGCCCCAAAAGGCGTGCTACCACGCGAACGTGTAGACACTCTCAAAAAATAGCGGCCAGATTTTGTGACCCTGAGTTACAATTGATGGCAATCAAGGGGCGTCTTCGGGCGCTTCTTTTATGCACGGAACCGCCGTGTAAAGCTATTAATGTTTCGGAGAACGCGTTGAAAGTTACTCGCGATGACGGTGAAGACCGCCAGGCTATTCTTCACATAGAAGTAGAAGAAGATCGTGTGGAGAAGCATCTCCAACGAGCGCACCAGAAAGTTTCGGCGCGTATAAACATCCCAGGGTTCCGCAAGGGCAAAGCCCCTCGGCGCATAGTCGAGCAGTTCGTCGGCCGAGATTATCTTCTCGACGAAGCGATGGAAACCCTCGTCCCGGAAGCCGTTGGCGCAGCGGTCGAAGAGTCGGACATCGAGTCGACTCATACACCGCCCCGAGTCAACGTCACCGAGCGTGACCCCATCGTGAAAATCGATGCCACGGTCGCACTCCCACCCATAGCCACACTTGGCGACTACAAGAAGCTTAAGTTCGACGACGAACTTGAAGTGGTGACAGAAGAGCAGATCGAAGAACAGATCACCCAGATTCAGGAATCGCAGGCGGTATGGGAGCCGGTACAGCGGGCTGCAAAGCTTGGCGACATGCTTACGATTACCTCTAAGGGACTCGTTGAAGGCGCTGAGTTTGCAAACGTCGACGCAGGCGAATTCCTCGCAGAAGCCGGCAGCATGAACCCGGTTCCCGGATTTGCTGAGCAGTTGAAAGGCATGAAGGAAGGCGATTCGAAAGAATTCGATATCGAGATTCCTGCCGACTACCCGAACGAAGAGTTCGCCGGAAAAACCGCTAACTTCTCCGTCGATGTAGCCGATGTGAAGAAGAAAGAACTGCCAAAACTGACAGACGCATTGGCAGCTTCGCTAGGTGAAGATTTCAAGACCGTCGCGGAATTACGGGCTCGAATTAGCGAAAATCTCGAAGCGCAGGCCAAAGATGGTTTGCGAAGATCATTAGAAGAGAAAATTGTCGATGCACTGGTCGAGGGGGCTGAGTTTGAAGTCTCCCCGATGATCATCGAACATGAAGCTGAACACGTGCTGGAAGACCAGCAACGACAGCTGTCCCAGTACAACATCGATTTCCAGCAGTACATGCAGGGCATCGGTAAAACAACCGAAGAAATAGTTGCCGAAGCGCAGGATTCCGCCGAGCTCAGGCTCAAACGGATGCTTGTTATCGACACACTCGCCGAAAACGGCGGTGCGACGGTAAGTGACGAAGAAGTCGCTGCTGAAATCGAACTGATGCAGGCAACGCCTCAGTACGAAAATGAAAATCTAGACACGGACGAAGCACGGGATGCGGTACAAAGAATCCTGAGTCGACGCACAGCAATCGATCAGGTAATCGAGATAACTCACCAACCCAAGGCTGCTAAAGCCTCGGCGAAGAAATCGACCGCTGCTAAGAAAAAACCTGCAGCCAAGGCGAAAGCTAAACCAGCTGCAAAGAGTGCCAAAAAATAACGGAATTCTTCACTTCTGGGGGCGACAAAATTATGACATCAGACCTAACAACACCAAACAACTTCGGACTCGGCGGATCTAACACTCCGCAGGGACCAGCCCCGCAGGGAAAAGACAGCCCGCTGCTGCAGCTTCCCGAAAGCATCGTCCCGATGGTTATCGAGACCGGTGCCCGAGGCGAACGAGCCTACGACATCTACTCTCTGCTTTTGAAAGAGCGGATCATCTTCTTGGGCACCCCGATCAACGCTCAAGTAGCGAACGTGATCGTCGCTCAGCTCCTATTCCTCGCACGGGAAGATTCTGAAAAAGACATCAACCTGTACATCAACTCACCCGGTGGTGAGGTGTACTCGGGAATGGCCATCTACGACACCATGCAATACGTGCCATGTGACGTCGCTACGTTCTCCGTTGGACTTTGCGCCAGCATGGGAACTGTACTGCTCACAGCCGGTACGAAAGGCAAGCGTTACTCGATGCCGAACTCGACGATCCACATGCACCAGCCATTGAGCGGTACACAGGGTCAAGCGTCCGATATCGAGATTCACGCCCGAGAGACACTTCGTATTCAGGACCGACTGCGCCAGATTATTGCTGACCATACGGGTCAATCTTATGAGCGCATCGCTCGTGACCAAGATCGAGATTTCTGGTTGAATGCAGAGCAGGCGGCTGAGTATGGGCTGATCGACGAAGTGTTGAGCCCCGACTCATTGAAGAATGAGGAAAAGCTGTAAAAGGCAAATTCAGCGGTCCAAATTAGCGGTACACTCGTAACAGGCAGGCATTCAACACATGACGACTGATCAGACAAACGGCGGTGGCGGCGACGGTACTACAACCGGCGAAGCCTACTCGTGTTCATTCTGCGGAAAGCCACAGGAAAGCGTCCGAAGGCTAATCGCAGGACCCTCGAAGATTTTCATCTGCAACGAATGCGTTGGCAGGTGTCAGCAGATCATCGCCGATGATCAGCCTATTGTTAAGCCACACCAGAAGCCGACAACCCCACGCGACATGTTTGAACTACTCAATGAGTACGTCATCGGGCAGGAACGCGCCAAGCGGGTTATTTCGGTCGGTGTGTACAACCACTACAAGCGCATCTGGTTCGGTACTGAAGACCCCGACGTGGAGCTCCAGAAGACCAACGTAATGCTGGTTGGACCCACAGGTTGTGGTAAAACTCACCTCGCCCAAACGCTTGCTCGAATCTTGGACGTTCCGTTCGCCATCACCGACGCCACCTCGCTTACAGAAGCCGGTTACGTTGGTGAAGACGTCGAGAACATCCTGCTGCGCCTGATTCAGGACGCAGAGTTCGATATCGCACGAGCCGAGCAAGGCATCATCTACATCGACGAAATCGACAAGATTGCTCGCAAGTCCGCCAACCCGTCCATCACCCGTGATGTGTCTGGTGAAGGCGTGCAGCAAGCACTCCTGAAGATTCTTGAAGGCGCAGTTGTGAACGTCCCACCGCAGGGCGGACGAAAGCACCCGCACCAGGAATTCCTTCAGATCGACACGTCGAACATCATGTTCATTCTCGGTGGAGCCTTCGATGGCCTCGGCGAGATCATCAAGAATCGACAGACCAAGGACGCAACCTCAATCGGTTTCAAGTCACTTGGCAAGTCAAATCCTGAAGACGAAGCGGCCGACTTCACGGCAGTAGTGCCGGGCGACCTGCTCCACTTCGGATTCATCCCTGAATTCATCGGTCGTGTACCGCTGGTTGTCGGTCTTGCCGATCTCAACCACGAAGAGCTGATTCAGGTTCTTACCGAACCCAAGAACGCACTGGTTCGCCAGTACGAAGCGCTGTTCAAGATGGACGGTGTTGAGCTCGAGTTCGAAAAGGAAGCCCTCGACGCAACGGCAAGGCTGTCGAAAGACCGCAAAGCCGGTGCACGTGGACTGCGTTCTATCGTTGAAGAGTTGCTTGTTGATGTGATGTACGAACTCCCTTCAATGGAAGGCGTTGCAAAGTGCGTCATCAGCGAAACCACGGTCACCGAGAACGCATGGCCGCAGCTGTTCGATGAAAACGGGAACCGCCTCGACAAGGACCTCCCCGAAGGCAAGCACAGGGCAGCAGCCTAGGTAGCCCGCCTACATAACGAAATCAAAAAGCCCCCCGACGTCAGCGTCGAGGGGCTTTTTATTTGTCATCCCGACCGTAGCAAAGCGAAGCGGAGGGACCTTCGGTGGGGTGACGGGACGGGCGTCGTTCCTACGTTCGGTCACAACTAGTGTGAACGTTCGACGGCCGATTCCACCTCAGGTGTTAGATCAACCACATCGCCCGAACCCGTCGGATCAATTCGCCCGGCAGCAACCGCCTTCAGCGTCTCGATCAGCAAAGGTCGTTCGCGCAGCAGCCCTGCCTGGCGTATCGCCTTGAACAACGGCAGCTCCTCGCCGGGGTCGCTTTTCAAAGCGTCGAAATCAGCGCCACTAACGCCCTGCCACCCCGACTCAAACTCAATCCCTCGCACCGAAAACTTCGCCGTCGCCAGCACCGGACCCTCGTCCACGTCCTCGGTCGAAACGTGAATCATTGCCCCGGTCTCGTTGAGCCCCTGGGTAATCACGTCCCACACCGCCTGCTGCCACATCCCGATCGTGCCGCCGGGCAGGGCAGGGTGAAGATTCAGCGTCAGGTACTCAGAGCAGAGCAGGGGAGCGATCAGCATGTAACCCGCGTGAACCGCTATATCTGCGCTGTGCGCGTGTAACAGCTCGATTGCCGCACGATCAAACGCCTCTCGCAACTCGGCCCACGGCTTATTGTCGTGAGAACGTCGGAAATCTCGGGACGAAAGCGTTACGAGCGGAATTCCACGCGATTCGACAAGCTCAAGAAATCTATCGGTGCGTTTAGTCTGTCCTTTGACGCGGTTTACGAAAACAAAAGCGAGCTCTGCTGGTAGATCGCCCGAATCGATGGCTTTCAAAGCCGACTCCAGCAAGCCATATGAACCTTCGCCGCGGCCAGTAGAAAACCAGCCGATTTTCAGCGGAGACTTGCTTCCCGATGTCACAGGCTAGGCGTCCTCGTCGTCCATATCATCGTCGCTGGGAACAAGATTCATCTGCTCAGCAAAATTCGCCTGTAGCCGGGTGATCTTCAGCTCCGAAGAAGAAAGAATCTCGTTGCACTTCGTAGCAAGCTTCATCCCCGACTCGAACAGCTTCGTCGCCTCGTCGAGCGATAGCCCGCCGGTCTCGAGTTTTCGCACGACATCCTCGAGCTCAGCGAATGAGTTTTCGAAGGTCTTTGCTGCCGGTTTTGGCGTTGAGTCTTTTGACGGTTCTGCCATGTCTGTTCCGTTGGGTTAGCGTGGACTTTGATTGTAGCTGTTGGTCGACGAAAAATTTCGCTGGGTGGCGATGTTGATCGCCAGACTTCTACGGATCAACGATGTTCGCGTCTTGGTCTACTTCGTTCACAGTCGTCTCAACTGATCCGTCGGCAAACGTAACGCCCAACTTATCGCCAGCAGTAAACTGCCCTGCGCTGGTAGCAGCGCTGCCATCGGCAAGGCGAGTGATCGTATACCCACGGTTCAGAATCTTGGCGGGTCCAAGTGCGTTTAGCGACGCCTCGACTGTCGCAAGCCGTTGCTTCGACGACTCGACAAGGTGCTGACCCGCCAGCCGAGCCCGCGCAAGCAGGTCATCTATTCGCTGTCTGGGAGCAGCGGTATCGGGAATACGTAAATTCATCCGGTCGACTGCCAGTTCGAATTGCGAACGACTATCACGAACAGTCCGTCCAATCAGCTCATCGATCCGCGCTGTGTATCCGGATACGTACCCGCCCAAATCTCGAATGTCGGGAGCCACGATCTCGGCAGCCGCCGACGGCGTAGGCGCACGCCGATCCGCAACATAGTCCGCAATCGTCGTATCGGTCTCGTGCCCAATGGCACTTATGACCGGGACATTGCTCGCAAATATCGCTCTCGCCACGATCTCCTCGTTGAACGACCACAAGTCTTCGAGCGATCCGCCGCCCCTTGCCACAATCGCCACGTCGATATCGTCCATTGTGTTTAGCGCCTGAAAGGCTTGAACTAATTCGGGCGCCGCTTTCTCTCCCTGCACCGACGTCGGTATCAGAACGATTTCAGCTAACGGATACCGGCGGGTGAGCACGTTCAGAATGTCCTGGATAACCGCTCCAGTAGGCGAAGTAATAACGGCAATGCGGGACGGCATCTCGGGGAGCGCACGCTTACGATCAAGCTCAAACAGCCCCTCGGACTCGAGCCGTTTCTTCATCTCTTCGTAGGCCTGCTGAAGTGCCCCGACGCCGTCTGGCTCTACCTGATCAACGTAAAACTGCAGATCGCCACGGGCGGTGTAAATCGAGATGCGACCGTGGCAAACGACCTGTACGCCGTCGGTGAGAAATTGACCGCCCCGACCCGACCTGAACATCACGCAGCTCAGCACCGACTGCTCGTCTCGAAGTGCGAAATAGTGATGCTTGGAAGATGGGTTCCGGTAGCCGGAAACTTCGCCGACCACAGTTAGGTCGGAAAGTCGTGGGTCCGACTCAAGGCTGGCTTTCAGGTAGTCGGAAACGGCGCTAACGGTGTATGCCGTCTGCTGTCCGGATTGCTCAACTTCTGATTCGCCTGAGTCGTAAGTGCTAGTCATGAACGCATTCTTCCACAACTGCTATCCAGCTACCAGTGCAGGCGTCAGAGAATCGTCCTGAAACCATGACTACTCTCGCCTCTGTCATTGCGAGGAGGAACGGTGCCTGCCCTGAGCAACGTCGAATGGGTGGCAATCAGCGACCACAGCCAATTCGAATAGCGATTCAGGAAGCCACGCTCAACCTCACGAATCAGATTCCCCGACCGAAGCAAAGTGTAGTGGAGGGGCCTTCGGTGGACAGGTGGATAGGTGTGCGATCGCCAACGAACATCCGCGACCCCGCACCAGATCCCTCGACTCCGAGGACTCCGCTCGGGAAATCGAACAGACGATCGCTTTCGACCAAATCGAAAGCAGCCAACACCAGATTCCCCGATCGAAACGAAGTGTAGTAGAGGGGCCTCGGCGGATTTAACGATCATTCCAGTCACCGTCGTAGCGCGACCCCACACCAGATCCCTCGACTCCGCAGACTCCGCTCGGGAAATCGAACAGACGATCGCTTTCGACCAAATCGAAAGCAGCCAACACCAGATTCCCCGATCGAAACGAAG
>Ga0209403_10007481_pt1 | contig 10758 bp, 9 predicted proteins | sample ArcticOcean_MG_C_8_FD_187440 | JGI IMG/M metagenome (GOLD analysis project Ga0209403, IMG submission 187440) | Marine microbial communities from western Arctic Ocean - ArcticOcean_MG_CB11_86 (SPAdes) (version 2) | ecosystem: Environmental > Aquatic > Marine > Oceanic | place: Arctic Ocean...
AGCGGCGTGCTGCGATTGACGATTTGATAGCGGTAGATGCGCGCTGTGGCCGAGCGCCGGGCATCAAAATCCGCCCCGACCGCTTCGGCGCTGAGCACGGTAATCCGGTGTGGGCGCAAATGCGCGTTCAAGGCATTGCGTAGTTTTTCCACCGCCGGCTCAATTGTCAGGTCGATATGGCAGGTCTGGCCGCGCGCATGCACCCCGGCGTCCGTGCGACCGGCGCCATGTACCCGCACCGTCTCGCCGCAAAACCCGACGATTGCTTCTTCCAATGCCTGCTGAACGGAGAAGCCGTTGGTCTGCAATTGCCAGCCGACAAACGCCGTGCCGTCATATTCGAGCGTCAGCTTATAGCGGGGCACGGTAAAACCTCTCCCGCCGCCAATTCATGGCCACGTAAAAATTCCGCCGCATCGAGTACGCCCTTGCCGGCGCGTTGCAATTTCACCAGGCCAAGTGCCGTCCCGCTGCCGCACGCCACGGCCACGTCAAACGGGCCGATATTGCGTAACACCGTGCCGGCAGCAGCATCACTCGCATATGGTAAGGCTGTTGCGGCACGTAATTTGATACGTGCTTCGCCGTGCAGAAACCAGGCGCCCGGATAGGGCGAGAGCGCCCGCACCCGGTGCGCCAATGGTTCCGCATCCTCGCGCCAATCAAGCCGCGCTTCCGCTTTATCGATCTTAGCGGCATAGCTGATGCCAGCATTTTCATCCTGTGGCTCCGCTGTCAGAGCCCCACCTCGGCAAAGCTCGCTGGCGACCTCCGTCAACAGGCGCGCCGAAAGCGTAGCCAGGCGATCGTGCAACTGGCCGGCATCGCAGTCTTCGTCAATGGGCTCGCGCGCCGCGCGCAGCACAGCACCGGTATCCAGTCCGGCATCTATTTGAATGATGCACACCCCGGTCACTTTATCGCCGGCCATGATCGCACGTTGGATCGGCGCCGCACCGCGCCAGCGCGGCAGCAATGAAGCATGGGCATTGATGCAGCCCAATCGCGGCGCTACCAGCACCGCTTTGGGCAGAATGAGGCCATAGGCAATGACGACACCGATATCGGCATCCAGCGCGGCGAATTCCTGCTGCTGATCCGGGCCTTTCAACGATACCGGCGTACGCACCATCAGTCCCGCCGCTTCGGCGCGGCGTTGCACCGCCGAGGGCCGGGGCTGCTTGCCGCGTCCAGCCGGGCGCGGCGGTTGGCAATAGACGGCGGCGATTTGGAATTCCGCCGCCAACAGAGCCTCAAGCGCCGGCACCGCATAATCCGGTGTGCCCATAAAGATGAGGCGCGGCGCCGCCATGGCTACACGCCGGACCTATTCGTCACTGGCCTGGGCGCGGCGCGCCTTGGCCAGTTTGCGCAGGATAATATTGCGCTTTATCAGGGATAGATAATCGACCAACACCTTACCGTTGAGATGATCGACCTCATGTTGCAGGCAAATCGCCAACGTGCCCTCGGCCTTGATCTCACTCGCCTCGCCATTTTCGTCGAGATAGCGCACATGTGCTTCCGCGGCGCGATCCACATCGGCAAAAATATCGGGGAATGAAAGGCAGCCCTCTTCATAAATAACCCGCTCCGGCGATAACCAGATTATCTCCGGATTAACCAGCTTGAGCGGCGCTTTCGGCTCATCCTTCTCATGCACATCGATAACCACCACGCGGCTCGGCACGCCAACCTGAATGGCGGCGAGGCCGAGGCCGTCATCGTCATACATGGTTTCCAGCATGTCATCCAAAAGCGTGCGGATGTCATCATCCACCGTCTCGACGGGGTTGGAACGGCGTTTTAAGCGCTTGTCAGGCGCGATCACGATGGGGCGTATGGTCATTTACGTCGGATCATTTCAGTAGCGTTATTTGGATATAGTTGAAGACAGTCTATGCAGGCGATTTCAGGGACTAGGTATGCTTCGCCGGCCTTATCGTCAAGCGGCGGCAGTGCACTTTGACAGGCGCCCGAATGGGCAGCCATTATGACACCTATGGATATCATCATTCTTGTCGTCCTCATCATCGTCGCCCTATTTGTCGGTTTTGCCGTGTTTTCGCTCTCGCGCTTGCGCGGCAATGATGGAAATGCCGCCCGCCTGCATGAGCAAGAGGCAACACGCTTGCGCGAGGAAATGGCCCGCCTTAACGAATCTTTTGCCGCCAATCAACGCGAGATGGAAGAGCGCCTGAAGGCGGAACAGCGTGCCTTGGGCGAAAAACTGCATGAGCGCGAGACGACGCTCAGCAAAACCCTTGCCGAGGGCCTACAAAATTCAACCAAACGAACCCTCGAGACCATGGGCAAGGTGGAGGCGCGCCTGGCGGTGATCGACAAGGCGCAGAGCAATATTGCCGAGCTCTCCAGCCAGGTCGTCAGCCTGCAGGATATTCTCTCCAACAAACAGGCGCGCGGCGCCTTTGGCGAAATTCAACTGAATGATTTGGTGCAACAGGTGCTGCCGCCCTCGGCCTACAGTTTTCAGGTCCAATTGGAGAACGGCCGGCGCGCCGATTGCCTGCTGCAATTACCCAATCCTCCGGGCGCCATCGTCATCGATGCCAAATTTCCGCTCGAAAGCTATCATGCGCTGCATGCAGCGAAGGACGATGTGGCCAAGAAAACCGCCGAGCGCGCTTTTCGCGATGCCATGGGCAAGCATATCAAAGACATCTCCGAGCGATACATCGTACCCGGCGAGACCGCCGATGCGGCGTTGATGTTTCTGCCGTCCGAAGCGGTCTATGCCGAGTTGCACGCAAATTTTACCGGCGTGGTCGAGAGCGGCTACCGGGCGCGGGTGTTCATCGTCTCACCGACGACGCTGTGGGCAACGCTCAATACAGTGCGCGCCATCCTGAAAGATGTGCGCATGAAGGAGCAGGCCGGACTGATCCAAAAGGAGGTGCATATCCTGCTAGGTGACGTTGTCCGCCTTGATGATCGGGTCGGTAAATTACAGGATCACTTTGGCCAGGCCGCCAAAGACATTGAGAAAATCCGCATTTCCACCGGCAAAGTGAGCAAACGCGCCGAGCGCATTGAATCGGTGCAGCTTGAAGACGCGCCGGAGCCCGACAACGCAGAGAAACTGGTCGACGAATCCCTGTCCCTAGCGCTCGAAGTCAAACCCGACTGACACGGATTATACCGAAATGCGCCATACATTCCGGCAAGCGTGCCAAGTCAAGCGCGCGGAAACGCGCGCCCGGCAGAGTCTAGACAAGAGGGCGCCCGAGTTAATACGAGGTCGCCACAGAGGAGTCATGTAGAGCGGATGCGACCGCCCGGCGTTTGAGGAACCGAACAAATAAAATATCCAGCTTATTTTATTATTCCAGCAGTTTAACCTTCAACGCTCTCCGTCTCGTTAGCCGCATTTTTTCTGAATTAACGCCTGTTCCAAGGCATTGTGTTCTCCGCGAAGAGTAGCGTATGTGGCCTCTTGTTCCTTTGTCTCGCCGAGAAAAAAATAGCGCTGGCCAGAATAGGACAAGCCCTACGCCAGTCACGGCACTATCTGTTTCCGCATCTTCATCCAACTGGCCGGCAAGGCTGTTGGCCTGATCGTTCACACGCATCAGTTCCTTTGCGATATACTCACAGTCGTACTGGCTGTATTGCTCAAGCGATACATATGTGGGTGTATTTTCTTTGGATGACTTGCTGCAACCCGCAACAAAAGCCGTCAAAATCAACACTACAATTACAGTTCTCATTTTTATAGCTCTCCCGGTCCCCAACATTTATTTAGTTATTTTATTACATCATTAGATGTATGATCTTGTCGCTAAAATAGAATTAAAGAAATAATTCTAGATATATATAAATTGAATTTCTTATATAATTGGCGGGTGATTAGTGCCGGGAAGCGTCTCTTCGCTGTATGTTTTGGCGCAAAAAGATAAGTAAGCTGGATACGTAATTACGATCTCCGCCGCCTGGGGCCGAGCGGGGTAAAAAAGGAAAGAGCCCCGAAGGTGGCTAGAGGGGACGGCGTGCCTTTAGGGCGGCGCTGAGGGTGCCGTCGTCGAGATAGTCGAGCTCACCGCCAACGGGGACGCCGTGCGCCAGGCGGGTGATGGTGACGCCCTGATCTTTCAGCCGGTCGGTGACGAAATGGGCGGTGGTTTGGCCATCGACGGTGGCGCTCATGGCGAGGATGATTTCTTGCACCTCGGGCGCACCGGCGCGGCTGATCAATGCCGCGAGGTTGAGATCTTCCGGGCCAATGCCATCCAATGCCGACAGCAGCCCGCCCAAAATATGATAGCGCCCCTTGAAGCTATGGGTGCGCTCAAGCGCCCACAGATCAGCGACTTCCTCGACCACACAAATGAGGCTGCCATCGCGCTCAGGATTGGCGCAGATAGCGCAGGGATCTTCCGTATCGAGATTGCCGCAGGTGGCGCAAGGCTGGATATTCTCTGCCGCGCTCTCAAGTGCCTTCAGAAGCGGCAGCATCAGGGCCTCGCGGCGTTTCAGGAGATGCAATGCGGCGCGCCGTGCCGAGCGCGGCCCGAGGCCGGGCAGCTTGCTCAGATAATTGATCAGCCGTTCGATATCATTGCCGGCCATGCTGCGCGCCTGTGGCTTGAGAGGAAACGGTGGTTAGAATGGCAAATTCATGCCTGCTGGCAGATTGAGCCCGCCGGTGACTTTCGCCATTTCTTCCTGAACATGGGCCTCGACCTTGGCTTTGGCATCGTTGAAGGCGGCAACCACCAGGTCTTCCAGCATTTCAACATCGTCAGGGCTGGCGAGCGAAGGATCGATTTTAATAGCGCGCATTTCGCCTTTGCCGTTGAGGGTCACCCTTACCAGACCGCCGCCGGAGCCGCCGCTGACTTCCACATCACCCAGGCTTTCCTGCATCTCTGCCATCTTGGCCTGCATCTGCTGCGCCTGTTTCATCATCTGGCCCAGTTTCATATCTTTAGTCTCCGTTTTGCGTTTCGTCTTTGTCGCCCGTTTCGCGGCTCTCGCGCAAGCCGCTAATTTTGGCGGTAGGGAAATTCTTCAATACCTGGCGCACCAGGGGATCATCCTCGGCGGCGCGCAGCTTGGCCGCGACCTTGGCCGCTGCCTGCTCTTCCAGGGTCGGTGCGCCGAGCTCCTCGGAAAGCGATACCAACCAGCGCTCGCCGGTCCAATCCTGTAAACATTCGCCAAGCATGCCGGCCAGATTTCGCCGCACATTCTCATTCTGCCGCAGTTCAATTTTGCCCGGAGCAAAGCGCACCAGATGCACATCGGTAACCAGCCAGTGGCGCAACTCCATCTCGCGCTGGTGCTCGGCCTGGGCGACGATATCTTCAAGGCAGGTGATCGCGCCAGTTGGCGCCTCGTCGGCTTGCGTGGCAACCGGCAGATGCTGTGGTGGTGCCAGCGCCTGTTCGGGCGCGCGCTCTGCTGCCAGGGCGGTCGAGCCGCCGCCTGAATCCATATTGGGCTCAGATGATGAATCAGGCGCTGATTCATAGGGTGGTGGTGTTGGCGGCGCTGAAGGTGTTGGCGGTGCGACAGACTGAGCGGGCGCTTCCGGCTGTGGCGCAGCCGCCGGAGCGGGTGCCGGAGCGGCAGCTGGAGCGGGTGCTGATACCGCAGCCACAACAGGTGCGCCTTTCAGTACCCGCACCGCATCTGCCGGGCTCGGCAGATCAGCGGCATAGGCGAGGCGCACCAAGGCCATTTCCACTGCCATCAGGGCATGCGGCGCGGCGCGTGCTTCGCCGAGGCCCTTGAGTAGCATTTGCCAGGCGCGGGTTAATTCCGGCATGGCCAGCTCGGCTGTCATCTCCTGACCAAGGCGACGCTCGATCTCCGGCGTGCCCACTTCTTCCGCTACCGATGGCACCAGCTTGATGCGGGTCAGCCAGTGGGTCAGCTCGAGCATGTCTTCAAGCACGGCAATGGGATCAGCGCCGGCATTATATTGCTCCCCGAGGAGATCAAGCGCAGCAGCGATCTCGCCTTTCATCACCGCAGCAAAGAGCTCAAACACCCGCGCCCGGTCGGCGAGGCCGAGCATATCGCGCACCTCCGCCTCACCCGCCACACCGGCGCCATGCGCGATCGCCTGATCGAGCAATGACAAGCCGTCGCGTACCGAACCATCGGCGGCGCGGGCAATCAGGCGGATGGCGGCGGCATCAATCGAGGTCTGCTCTTTCTCGGCCACCGCCTGAAAATGCGCGGCCAGGGTCTCGGCATCGACGCGGCGGAGATCAAAGCGCTGGCAGCGCGACAGTACAGTGACCGGCAAGCGGCGCACTTCAGTGGTGGCGAAAATGAATTTGGCGTGCGGCGGCGGCTCCTCAAGGGTCTTCAGCAGGGCGTTGAAGGCCTGCTTGGAGAGCATATGCACTTCATCGATGATGTAGACCTTGTAGCGCGCGCTGGTGGGGCGGTAGCGCACGCCATCAATCAGCTCGCGCATATCGTCAACGCCGGTGTGCGAGGCGGCATCCATCTCGAGCACATCCACATGGCGGTCTTCGGCAATTGCCACGCAATGGCTGCAAACGCCGCAAGGGTCGGCGGTCGGGCCGCTATCTTCTGCGGCGCTCTCATCTGGGCCGGTGCAATTGAGGGCGCGGGCCAAAATGCGCGCGGTTGAGGTCTTGCCGACGCCGCGTACGCCGGTCAGCAGGAAAGCATGCGCCAAACGGCCGGTGTTAATAGCATTGGTGACGGTGCGCACCAGCGCTTCCTGGCCAATAAGGTCGGAAAAGTTAGTTGGCCGGTATTTGCGGGCCAGTACGCGATAAGGGCTGTCTTCGCCCATCCGAAATCCATAAATTAAATTTAGGTTAGGCGCAATTCGGCGGATTATGGCCAATTACGCGGTAAAGGTGGGAGCCCGGACATGCGACCCGTCCTGCGCTCGTTACGGCTGCTTCCTTCCGGATCTGACCGGGTTGGCGAGGCGGCCGTCCGCCGCCGGTCTCCCAGGGGCACTATATCAGTATTGCCCGGTCAGGGCGCAAGCCCATTTAAGGAGATGCAAGCCTATTTAAAGAGATTCGAGCCTCTTTAATAAAGACAAACCACATTGATTGGCTTAGCGGCAACTTTGACCGCAAGCGGCGGCTATGCGAGGTTGGAAGCATGAATAAATTATCAAATTTGCCCGGCAACACCTTCTCAGGCGTGCCGCTTGACCGTGTCGACCATCTGAGAACCGACGCTTCCTGGGTTAAATCCCAGCTGGACAACCCAGCGAGCCGATTTGTCGCCGTCTGGAACGAGCAAAGCATCGTCATTGAAGGCACAGAGCCGCGCGCCGCACTTGATGACCGCCGGGCGATTGAGGGCTGGCTTGAGGATTGGGCCGAGGGCGCCGCTCCGCTCGCCCTGCTTGGCGTCACGGAGGATGAGAGCGCCATCGCCCATTTTGCCATCGACCTCTCCCATTTGCCCGAAGAGGCCGTGATATCGCGCTATGCCGGCGGCGCGCTGATGGATTTACGCGATTCCGTACAGCTCGTGCCGGCGCCCGAGGCAGCGATTTTGGCCTATGCCAGGGGCCTCATGTATTGGCACCGCAAGAACGGCTTTTGCGCCGCCTGCGGGCATAAGAGCGTCGCGCGCAAGGCCGGCCATGAACGTGCCTGCACCAATGAAGCCTGCGGCGCGACGCATTTTCCGCGCACCGATACGGCGGTTATCGTCCTCGTCCATGACGGCGATGACGCTCTCCTGTGCCGCCAATCCCACTGGCCACCCGGCATGCACTCGACCCTGGCCGGCTTCCTCGAGCCGGGCGAAAGCCTGGAAGAAAATGTGGCGCGCGAGATCTTCGAGGAATCGGGCGTGCGTCTGAGTGATGTGCGCTATCACTCGTCCCAACCATGGCCGTTTCCGGCCTCGATCATGGTCGGCTTCATGGCCAAAGCGGCGAGCCGCGAGATCAATGTTGATGAAAAAGAGCTGGAATACGCCAACTGGTACAATCGCGACTGGCTGCGCGATGTGAAGCCTTCGGACGATTTCCGCATGCCCGGCGAATATTCCATCGCCCGCCGCCTGCTACGCGACTGGATCGACGGCAACTTTCCAACTTAACCAGGTCGCATATTCGTAAATGACGCTGCGGATGAACCTCGCCCGACCAAGCTAGAATTCGATAAATACACAAGAGCGGTCATCACAATAAACCGATGATCTGGCCCAGGTTTTGCCAATACCGGATATCGGGTACGGCACTGGCAACTTCGCTGAAAATAGCCCACCTGTTGGCGCCTTCCGCCCATACCGAAATCACCGACCCGGCAACGGGGCCCATTGTGCTATGATTGTCGGCGATTGGCAGGAGTCGTTTCAGGAAACCTAATTCAAACAAGGAGAAGAAAATATGGCTGATAAGGGCAAGAAAGATAAAGGCAAGAAAGAACAACAGAAAACGGCCAAACTTAGTCCGAAGGAAAAACGAAAACAGAAAAAAGAAAAAAAGATGAAATAAACGCCCGCTAGAAGAGCTCGATTGTCATTCTTACCCCATCTGAAAAACGGGGCGCTGTATTCACAGATCGAGTGCAATAACTGCGGTGCGTAAAGAAGGCCTCGGCGAGGGGTTGGGGGTTGGGAATCCTCATCCTCTCTCGAAGGGCAGCTTTCCACCCAGTTGCAGACATTAATCACATGGTGGTTTAACGGCAGGATTTAGATGGATCATGAATGCTTCATTGAGCGGTCGCACAATCGGGTGAGATCGTCGAGAGTATGTGCTTTACGGCGCGAATCCTGAGCATCAGGTGGGCCAGCATAATAAATATGGGAATCGTCAAAATAATCACAATGTATAAATTGTGACTACTCTCAATAAACAAAAATATTTTAATTAATGAACAAAATAATAAATACGTTATATTTTAATTAATGTAATAATGACATAGTTATATTCGTAATACTATTCAAGGGCTTATACTCGCCAAGACACGTACAATCCCGCCGATATCAACACATTTCCAGCACAGCACTAAACGCCGCCTGGATTTTCATTTCATCGGCGGTGACGACATAAAGTGAGCCCCTAGCCCAAGTCAAATTTCTTTGATACTGCCCCGCCGATTGCGCAGCCATCCACTCTTTCGATATAAGCACCCAATGCATCTCAGAAGTTGGCAACAAAAATTCATCGACGATTTCCCGTCGATCATAAATCAACACCGTCGATTTATCGTGAAAGCGCCAACCGGCGCCGGCAAGACCGTGCTTGCGAGCGAAATCGTTGAACGGTTCTACAAGGGCAAAAAGATTATTGTCCTGTGCCACCGACTGGTGCTGCTGGAGCAACTAGAAAAAGTTCTCAGCAAAAAACACGCCGTCCGTAAGCTGGCGATATCAGACGCGGGGCCTGCTTTTGAGGATTACGATATCTTGCTCTCGACCAGTATGCGGGCCAAGGAGGTGTTGGCCGATGCCATACCCAAGGCCGACCTCATTATCGTGGACGAGGCACATCGCGTATCGCCGAATGGCAGGGGCTATAAACGGATCATCGATGATTTCAAGGAACATGGTAAAGCAGAGGCACAGTTCATAGGGCTGACGGCCTCTCCCGAGCGGCGCACCGCCGATCAGCGCGACCAACTCAATCTTGCGTTCGACGCGATTATCGATGGCGCAAATATTGCGGACCTAATCAAAGAAGGCGTTTTGGTGCAGCCGGTCTATCGGCCTCATTTTGTGCACGATCTCGACCTAGGCAGCATCGATATCACCTCAGGTGATTTTCCGGTCGCGAAACTGGCCCCGGCGATCATCAAATCATCGATGATCGACTATGCGATCTGGAGCTATGAAGAAGAGCGTTTGAAGCTTGCGACGAAACCTGTCTCAGCCTGGTTCTGCGCCGATATCAGCGTGGCGGAAGCAACACTGCGCAGAATACGGCAATGCGGCATCGAAGCCGCCATGGTCAGCGCCCAGACGCCAATCAAGGAGCGGATGGACCTGCTAGCCCGTCACGAGAGTGGCGACATCGAAGCGATGGTGTCAGTGGGCGTCCTCGTCGAGGGATGGGATAATCCTCACTGCAACATCATCGTGCACCTTCGCCCAACCCTATCGAAAGTGCTGTGGGGCCAATCGATCGGCCGTGGGCTGCGATCTGCGCCAGGCAAGACGAAATGCATCGTCATCGATGTCAGCTCCAACTGGAGCACATTTGGTCCGGTGGAGAAGCTGGAATGGAGTCTCTGGAGTCATCGGCGCTCCTATATGCAGTTCATGAACCGCTTCAACTGGCTCGGCCAGCAACAGGATGACGAGGACAGCAGCGATATCTATCTGCTCTGCAAAAACGAGTTACCGAATAGAACCCGCTGTTCCCACATCTATAAAAAAAATGACTATGAAAATGACACCTGTCCCATCTGCGGCACCTACGCCGCTGTCGACATTTATAAAGAACAGAAACTAGACAATTCGCTGAACGAAAACGGGCTACATCGGCTGTTCTTCAGCCGGGTGCCGAAGGTTTTTAAAGAGATGGACCTGTCAATCTGGACGACCCTTGGCGGTACGGCCTGGAAATCAGCGACCGGAGAAGAACAGGTATTTCTCGCCTTTTGTATGGCTTTCGTTGAGGTTTCAGGCGAGCCGACAAAATCAGAATCGGATTACTGGGACGCAGCCCTTGCGGCAGAAGCGCGGATCCGCGCCTATCTGGCGGAAAACAAATTCCGGATTGTGAAACAAGAAGATTTTGATCTCTCCCTCATTGCCGACGGCATGCTTGCTGGC
>Ga0209403_10007490_pt1 | contig 10749 bp, 7 predicted proteins | sample ArcticOcean_MG_C_8_FD_187440 | JGI IMG/M metagenome (GOLD analysis project Ga0209403, IMG submission 187440) | Marine microbial communities from western Arctic Ocean - ArcticOcean_MG_CB11_86 (SPAdes) (version 2) | ecosystem: Environmental > Aquatic > Marine > Oceanic | place: Arctic Ocean...
GATCTGGTAGCGTTCTTCCTGGGTGAGCTGCGTGTCGTCTCTCATCGCTGCCTCTCTTGCTTGCTGGTTTGAAAGGCACTGAGTCTAACGCAGCTTGCCGCTCTTCTCCAGACGGTGAGTTGCACTTACGAGTTGAATCCGCGTTTGAATCCGTGTGATCCGTGGCTGTTTACGGCGGGTCGGCTCTGCTTGACTCGCCTAGCACACTTTCCCCCTTTGGAACTCTGGAGCTTTGCCTCTTTGTAACTTTGAAAATGACTGGACTGGAAATCACCAACCTGACCCTACGGCTCGATTCCCGGACGCTGATTGATCTTCTGAACTTGCATATTCCCGGAGGCCAAGTCACGACCGTGATGGGTCCAAGTGGCTCCGGGAAATCAAGCCTGTTGGTGTGGCTTTGCGGGACGCTCGATCCGGCGTTTTCGGTTTCCGGGAGTGTGATGCTCAACGGCAGGCGGCTGAATAGGTTCCCCCCGGAGCAACGGCGCATGGGCATTCTCTTTCAGGATGACTTGCTCTTTCCACACCTTTCCGCTGGAGAAAATCTCGCCTTCGCCCTGCCTCGCCGCTTCCGGGGGCAGTCACGCATGCAGAAAGTGGCTGAGGCGCTGGAAACCATCGAACTTCCGGGGTACGCCGATCACGACCCCGCCCGACTCTCCGGAGGACAGCGGGCACGGGTGGCCTTGATGCGCACCCTGCTTGCCGAACCGGAAGCCTTGTTGCTGGACGAACCCTTTTCCAAGCTCGACCAAGCCTTGCGGCAGCGCTTCCGGAGCCTCGTCTTCACCCACGCCCGTCAACGCAATTTACCCGTCCTGCTCGTCACTCACGACCCTGCCGATGCTGAAGCGGCGGAAGGAGCGGTGATCCGGATTGGCGATGCACCTGCCAACACCTAAGAGGAACAATGACCCAGCATAACCCTACCCAATCCCTGTTGCTCCCAAGTCTGCGGCTGCAATTGCACGGCGGCATTGGGGTGGCGATGGGCTTTCTGCTAATCTACAATCAGCGCGTTTGCCCCTTTTCAAAGGGGGAAATTGGCGTGTCGCTACTTGGTTTCGCTTTCCAAAACTCACGTTAAGGAGATTAACCCATGAAAGGAGCCTGCCATGTGTCATAGTCTACGACTTCAAGCTGGTCTGAAGCATCCCAAACGCCGAGAGGGCGGGGGCGGACTCCACTTGTTCTGGAACCGACTGATCACCAAAGCCCGCAGAACCGACAAAAAATCTCACTCTTACTTGCCCCGCATTCAACACACTCACCCCAAATTGGCTTGTCATCCGGAGGCGGGATTTGTAGCCTGATTGTTTTCCTGAGTCTGGTTCCGAATCCATTTCCACACCCATGCAGCCCGTTTCCAACAAGATCAACTTTCCTGAATTCGAACGCGACCTCCTCAGCTTTTGGCGGGAGCAGCGCATCTTCCAAAAATCCATCGAACAGCGTCCGCAGGAGCGGCCGTTCAGCTTTTACGATGGCCCGCCGTTTGCGACCGGCCTGCCGCACTATGGACACTTGCTCGCAGGCACCATCAAGGACGTGATCCCACGCTACAAGACAATGCGCGGCTTCCGGGTGGAGCGTCGCTTTGGCTGGGACACGCACGGCCTGCCCGTCGAGTACGAGGTGGAGCAAGCGCTGAAACTCAAGGGTCGTCCTGAGATCGAGAAATTCGGAGTGGAGAACTTCAACGAGGAGTGCCGCTCCATCGTGCTGCGCTACACTAGCGAGTGGCGGGAAACTGTGGAACGCATGGCCCGTTGGGTAGATTTCGACAACGATTACAAGACGATGGACCGAGACTTCATGGAGTCGGTCTGGTGGGTCTTCAAGCAACTTTGGGACAAGGGGCTGATTTACGAAGGACTCAAGGTCGTCCCCTACTCGTGGCGCATTTCAACCCCGTTGTCGAACTTCGAGGCGAACCTGAACTATCAGGACGTGCAGGATCCCTCCGTGACCCTGCGCTTCCGGGTGATCGGTGAGCCGGACAGCCACTTGCTCGCATGGACGACCACCCCGTGGACCTTGCCCTCGAACATGGCACTCTGTGCGGGTCCAGAGCTAACTTATGTCAAGCTCCGGGAGTGTGCAAGCGGCACCTGCTACTACCTCGTCAAAAACCGGGTCGAGGCACATTTTGAGTCCGGAAGCTACGAAATTTTGGAGGAAATGCCGGGCACAGCATTGCAGGGCATGTGCTATGAGCCGCTCTTCGATTTTGCCAAAAACCATGTGGACACCTCCAAAGCATGGACGGTGCAGCTTGACGATTACGTCAGTGAAGAAAGCGGCACGGGCTTGGTGCATCTCGCCTGCTTCGGGGAGGACGACGTGCGTATCTTCCAGCGTGAAGGACTGCCCGTGTTCGATCCTGTTGACGACGAGGGCAACTTCCGGGAGTCCACGGACTTCATCGCCGGGTTGAACATCAAGGATGCCGACAAGCCGATCGTCCAGCGGCTCAAGGAGGAGGGGAAGATGTTCCGGCACGAGACGGTGCAGCACAGCTATCCCTTCTGCTGGCGTACCGACACCCCACTGATCTACAAGCCGATCTCCACTTGGTTCGTCAACGTCGAGGCGTTCAAGGAGCGCATGGTCGCGCACAACCGCACGGTCCACTGGGTGCCCGGACACATCCGCGACGGGCGCTTTGGCAAGTGGCTGGAAAACGCACGCGACTGGGCGATCAGCCGCAATCGTTTCTGGGGCACCCCCCTGCCGATTTGGAAAAACGAGGACGGCGACATCCTCTGCTTTGGCAGCGTCGCGGAATTGGAGGGTGCCGTTGGTCAAGTGATTCCAGACCTCCACAAGCAGCACGTCGATGATTTGGTCATTGAGCGCGACGGCAAGACCTACCGCCGCATTCCGGAAGTCCTCGACTGCTGGTTCGAGTCCGGTTCCATGCCCTACGCGCAGGAGCATTATCCCTTCGAGAACAAGACGGTCTTCGAGGCGAACTTCCCTGCTGATTTCATCTGCGAAGGGCTCGACCAAACGCGGGGTTGGTTCTACACACTCGCGGTGCTGGGTTCCGCGCTCTTCGACGTCCCGGCGTTCAAGAACTGCATTGTCAACGGACTGATCCTCGCCGAGGACGGCAAGAAGATGAGCAAGCGGCTCAAGAATTACCCGGACCCGAACGAAATGCTGGATCAGTATGGGGCTGATGCGATTCGGCTCTACATGCTCAACAGCCCAGCAGTACGCGGCGAGGACTTGCGCTTCAGCGAAAAAGGGCTCATCGAAACCACCCGGCAACTGCTGCTCCCACTTTGGAACGCCCTCGCCTTCCTCACCACCTACGCCCGCATTGACGGTTGGGAACCCACGGATGACAACCTTGCGGTTTCTGCGAAAAATGCACTCGACCGCTGGATTCTTTCATGCCTACAGCGACTGATCGCGGAGGTGCAGAAGCAGATGGACCTCTACGACCTCAACCGCTCGGTCGCGCCCTTTGTGGGTTTCATTGACCTACTCACGAACTGGTACATCCGCCGCAGCCGTCGCCGCTTCTGGAAAGCAGGACAGGGCGAAGACAAGCGTCAAGCCTATGCGACGCTCTACAAAGTGCTACAGGAATTCAGCAAGGTCATCGCGCCCTTCATTCCGTTCATCGCAGATGGCATTTTCCGGACGCTACGCCGTGACGGCGAACTGGAAAGCGTTCACCTCGCGCTCTTCCCGGAACCTGATGCACAACTGCGGATTCCGGAGTTGGAGGCACAGATGGACATCGTGCTTGCTGCGGTCACAATGGGTCGTGCCCTGCGGGCCAAGCACCAGCTTAAAGTGCGGCAACCCTTGCCCAAACTGACGCTGATCACCCGTGACCCGGAAGCACAACAGGTGCTTGACGAACTCGGCGAATTGATCTCCGATGAACTCAACGTCAAGACGCTGGAGGTCACTCCAGATGAGGGTGGGTTGGTGGATCTCAGTGCCAAGGCGAACTTCAAAGTGCTGGGTCCGCGTTTGGGCAAGCGGATGAAATCCGCCGCCCAAGCGTTGTCTTCACTGAATCCGGAGCAAATTCAGAAGGTACTGAACGGAGGTTCCGTTACTGTTGAAGTCGCAGGCGTGTCGATGGATTTTGGCCCGGATGAGATTCTGGTGCAGCGTCAGCAGAAGGAGGGCTTGCTCGTGGAAACCGACGACCGACTTTCCGTGGCACTCGACACCACGCTGACCCCGGAATTGGTGCAGGAAGGATTGGCACGGGAGTTCGTCAACAAAGTGCAGAACATGCGCAAGGATTTGGACCTTGATGTGATGGATCGCATCCGGGTGGGCTTCCAAAGCACCGAGGACGTGCAGTCCGCGCTGGACGCACACTCCGGGTTCATTTGCACCGAAACCCTCTGCGATCACCTCGAACCCCAGGACTCCACGGAAGGAACCGCATGGGATCTCAACGGCGAAGTCTGCCGCATCACCGTCAAAAAGACGGTAGCAGCCTAAGCGGCGGCGTTCAACGCCGCTCCAAAACTCCGTGCGAGCCACACGCCGCCCCAGCAGCAACAGAGGCAAAGCAGGACATTGGCCGCAATGGTGGCGAGCGCCCGCAGACTGGCATCGGCTTGCAGGAGTCCGACCACCTCGTTGCTGAACGTCGAGAAGGTGGTGAACGCCCCCAGAAAACCCACCGTCCACAGGGCCTGCCACTCTGGAGGCAACTCCGTGCGGCTCCGGAACCACGCCGCGAGAAAGCCCAGCAGAAACGACCCCAGCACATTGACCGCAAGCGTCCCCCACGGGAGCGCGGCGCCCAGCCAAAGGCTCACCTGACGCGAAACCGCAAAACGAGCCACCGCGCCCAGCGCCCCTCCGGTTCCCACCGCCACCAACATTGTCCACGTTACAGGCATTCTTTTTCTCCAGTTGAAGTTGCTCGGTTTGGGACGGTTCGTGCAACGGGAGTGCCTTGGTTTCTCCAAGCAAATCCGCAGGCGGGTGCCACCTCTGTTTTTCCGTCAATTGTGCTGTGAAGATCGTGCGCCGACGCTCCAAAGTTTTGCGACGCCAGTTTCGCTGGTGGCTGGTGCCACAGGTGTTTTGGCTGACGATTCGCTCCTTCCGAATTGCTCTGCTGGTTAGCGTGCTGCTCACGGCGGGTTGCATGACCTACCTTGCCCAGTGGATCCACGTCCGCCACCTCAGCACCCGCATTCAGAGTTTGGAGCAGGAGCGCGAGCAACGGGTGCTGACGCTCGATTTACTGGAAGTCGAGATCACGCACCTCACGCGTCCACAACGTCTGGAAGCCCTTGCCGTCCAACACCTTGGCCTCTCCGTGCCCTCGCTGGAACAGCACGGCATCCTGCGGCTGGTACAAAACGATTTCGCTGCACCTGCAACAACACTCCCCACCGCCTACACTGAGTAATGGCGGATTCCAAAACTGCACGGCCCTCCGGAGCGGAGCATTACGAAAGCTTCAGCTTCAACTTCCGGCTGCTCACGGTGCTGGGCGTGATGGGCATGGTGCTGGTGGCGGTGCTGGGGCGCACCTACTATCTGCAAATCCTGCAAGGCCCTGCTTCTGAAAAACGTGCCCGCATGCAGCAGCAGCGCACGGTGCGGCTCGAACCCCGACGCGGAAAAATCTTCGACCGCAATGGCCGCATCCTCGCGGTGTCGGTTCCGGTCGGCTCGCTCTACACCAACCCCTCCCAACTCAAGCAGCACAAGCGAGTGGCCAAGCGGCTGGCGCCAATCCTCAAAACCAGCTCAAGGAAACTCGCGGCCCAGCTGAAATCCAAAGCCCCCTTCCTCTGGATCAAGCGTCAACTCACCCCGCAACAGGTGCAGCAGATTCAGAAACTGGAGATTGACGGGCTGAAGTTTCTTCCGGAGTTCCGGAGGTATTATCCCGCCGGAGAACTCGCCGGGGCATTGCTCGGCTTCACTGGAGTTGATTCTCAGGGTTTGGGGGGCTTGGAGTACGGCTACAACCGCTGGCTTCACGGAGAAGAGGTCGCGTATGTGGTGGAAAAGGAAGGCATGTTCCGGACCCGCCCGGAAATCCGGGATGAGCGTTGGGAGTTCAACCAGCACACCCTGCACCTCACGCTGGACTCCACCCTCCAGCATATTGCAGAAAACGCCCTGCGCAAGGGCGTCAAGCGCGTTCAGGGCAAATCCGGAGTGGCCATTGTGCTGCACGCCCCAACCGGGCAGATTCTTGCGCTGGCAAACTATCCGGACTTCGACCCCAACCGTTACCGAGGATATGATGCCGCACAGCAGGTCAACGCTGCAATCACGCATGGCTATGAACCCGGCTCCACCTTCAAGGTCATCACGGTGGCCTCCGCGCTGAATGAGGGGATCATCACGCCCACGCAGGAGTTCTTCTGTGAAGAGGGACGGTTTCAGGTTGCCGACAGGGTGATCCGGGACAGCCGCCCGCACGGAAACCTTGAGGTGGGGCAAGTCATTCAAAAATCGTCGAATATTTGTGCCGCGAAAATCGGCATGGAGATGACGCCTGCACAGTTTCACGACTACATCACCAAGTTTGGCTTTGGAGCAAAAACCCGTGCGGGACTCCCCGGTGAAGCGACCGGCCAACTGCTTCCTCCGGAAAAATGGACACGGGTGGACCATGCCAATCTCTCCTATGGGCAAGGCATTTTGGCGTCCCCGCTGCAAGTGGTGGCCGCGATCAATGCGATTGCCAACGAGGGCGAGTGGCGCCCCCCTTACGTCGTTGAATACGTGGAAGATGAATCCGGAGAGCGACACACCGAGTTCTTCGATGAATCGGGAGCAGTGCTGGCTCACTTTGGGCCAAAGGCTCCTCGGCGCGTCATCGACACCTCAATCGCCCGCATCCTCACGCGCTTCATGGTCTCTGTCACCGAACGCGGTGGCACCGCCACGAAGGTGGCGATTCCGGGCTACAAGATTGCTGGAAAAACCGGCACCAGTCAAAAATTCGACCCCAGCCTTGGGCGCTACTCCAACACCAAATTCTGGGCATCTTTTGTTGGATTTGCTCCAGCCTCCCAACCCGTTTTCACAGCCTTGGTTGTGGTTAAAGAACCTCCACGCCCCAACCACTACGGCAGCAAAGCCGCCGCTCCGATCTTCCGGGAAATCATGCAGCGTGCCTTGTTGTTGATGGACGTTGCCCCCGAAACTCCACCCCATGTTGTCGCGGCCACCCCTGAAACTCCGGCAATGACCATGGCCCCCGCCACCTTTGAAGCAATCGGCATGCAGGACCTCGATTGACTCGCATCGTCGTTAAAATGCGCGGATTCAACTCGTAAGTGCAACAGGGTGGATGAGCTTGTTGGTGTTCCCGTTGGGTCCGCGCACTCAGGAATGGTAGGGGTGGTGAAGTGGCCCTGGGCGTGGAGTCCTCCGGCCAGTTCTTTGCCGCCAAGTTCGAGACCAGCGACGCCGACGCCATAAACTGAACCGCTCCTCCGGTCCTCCACAAAAATTTCCGATCCTGCGCTCTTGGCTTGAAGCGCAATCCGGCAGGATTAAAGTGTTTACTGCAAAAGTGACAACATCGGGGCCGTTGATTTAGACAACACGGCAACCCCGATAATGCAATAGTTCCTAATTTCCCAATAACAGAGGCGAAAATGAAAACACAGTACCGAGCGGCGATCATCGGCGGTGGCATCGTGGGCGTCAGTGTGCAGTACCACTTGGCAAAGCTGGGCTGGACGGACACCGTGCTGTTCGAGAAACTGGACTTGACCTCCGGCTCGACATGGCACGCCGCCGGGTTGCTGCCGCTCTTCAACATGAGTTACAGCGTTGGCAAGGTCCACCGCTACACCATCGAACTCTACGAATCTTTGGAAGCGGAAACCGGACAGCCCGTCAGCCTGCACAAAAACGGCAACTTGCGGCTGGCGACGAACTCGGAGCGCATGGACGAGTACAAACGCTATTGCGGCACCGCCAGCACGGTCGGGGTCAACTACCACCTGCTTGGCATTGACGAGATCAAAAAAATCTGGCCGTTCATCAACCCGGAGGGACTCGTCGGAGCACTCTTTCATCCGGACGATGGGCATGTTGCCCCCGTTGATGTGACGATGGCGATGGCCAAAGGCGCTCGCTCACAGGGGGCCGAAATCTACACTCAAACTGAAGTCACAGGCATTCAACAAAAATCGAATGACGAGTGGGTGGTCTCCACTGACAAGGGGGATGTCACCTGCGAGGTCGTGATTTCCTGCACCGGAAATTACGCTCGGCAGACGGGGCGAATGGTTGGACTGGAACTTCCGGTGGTGCCCGTTGAACACCAGTACATCATCACTGACACCATCCCGGAACTTGCCGATTACAATCGTGCAGGCAATCCGGAAATGCCGGTTTTGCGCGAGAGCGACGCCTCCTACTACATGCGCCAAGAGCAGGATGGCCTGATCCTCGGTCCCTACGAAAAAGGCGCTCCAGCGTGGGCGCTGGATGGTGTTCCGGAGGGTTTCGGACAGGAATTGCTGCCTCCGGATTTGGAGAGGTTGGAACCGCACATCCTCGCTGCGGGGGATCGTGTGCCGCTCTTCGCAGATGCCGGAATCAAGCAAACCGTCAATGGTCCCATTGCCTACACCCCGGACGGCAACCCGATCATCGGCCCGGCCTGGGGATTGCGCAACTTCTGGCTTTCAGAAGGGCACAGCTTTGGAATCACGGCAGCAGGCGGCGGCGGGAAATTTCTCGCGGAGTGGATCGTCGAGGGCAACCCAAGCATTGACATGACCGGAGTCGATCCGCGCCGCTACAGCGCCACGCAGTCCGGCCGCGACTTCATCAAGGAAAAGAACGAGGAAGCCTACGAACACGTTTTTGTCATCCATTACGATTTTGAGGAACGGCTAGCGGCGCGTCCGGCCAAGACCAGCGCAATCTACGACCGCCAAAAAACACTCAACGCCACCTTCGGGCAACGCTACGGCTGGGAGCGTCCCAACTGGTTTGCCCCGCAAGGCATGGCACCACAGAACAAGTACAGCTTCCACACGCGCCGCACCAACTGGTTTGAGGTTGTCGGTGCAGAATGCCGGGCCGTGCGCGAGCGTGTGGGGCTGCTCGACCTGACCCCGTTCACCAAACACAAGGTCTCTGGCCCCGGAGCCGAAGCCTTGCTTGATGGGATTGTCGCAAACCGTCTGCCCAAGCAGATCGGCGGCATTGTGCTGGCCCACGCGCTCACCAAGGCGGGGGAAGTGGAATCCGAGTTCACAATCACACGCACCGGCGACGACACCTTCTACCTCGTCAGCGCGGGCGCGGCGGAGCGCATTGACCACGATGTGCTGCTGCGGTCGCTTCCGGATGACGGCAGCGTGGCGCTGGAGAACATGACCACAGCAATCGGCGCGCTGGTCGTCTGCGGCCCACAGTCCAGAAACCTGCTCTCCAAGCTCACCGGTACTGATCTCAGCAACACTAGTTTCCGCTGGCTGACCTCGCAACCCGTTGAAGTCGCAGGAGTGCCGATGCTGGGGTTGCGCGTGAACTTCGTCGGCGAACTCGGCTGGGAACTGCACCACCCCATCAACCGCCAAGTTGAGCTTTTTGACGCTCTCTGTGAGGCGGGGCAGGAGTTCGGCATGGTCCACTTTGGAATGTACGCGATGGAGTCCATGCGCATCGAAAAATCCTACCGCATGATCGGCATGGACCTCGCCCGTGAGTACAGCCTGCTCGAAGCCGGACTGCTGCGCTTCATCAATTTCGGCAAGGAATTCCCCGGAAAAGCCGCGCTGCTCAAGCAGCAGGAGCAGGGCTTGCCACTCAACTATGTCACGCTAGAGGTGGATGTGACCGATGCAGATCCGCTGGGCAGCGAACCGATTTTCCACAACGGTACGATGATTGGACGCGGCACTTCCGGAGCCTATGGACACACCACTGGCAAAAGCCTCTCGCTCGGCTATGTCCCGCCTGAGTTCGCCGCAGTCGGCACTGAGTTGGAGGTGGAAATTCTTGGCGAGCGTTGCCCTGCCCGCGTGATTCCGGAATCCCCCTGCGACCCGGAAAACCTCAAACTGCGGGCCTGATTCTTACTCTCCTTCCAAGCAGCCGGAAACGGCTCGGAGTGGTCTTTTGCTGGAATCGCGAAGGAAGAAGCAGGCAAGGATTGCAGTGCAACCTCAGCCTGTGAGGGGGGCTGCGATGTGGAATTGCGAGAGCCGACGAGAGCGTTGATGGGCTCCGCCACTTCTTGGAGGGTCTGGGTCTGAGACGATATGCTGGTTGCCGATGGGAATGCTGCGCTGCTGTGGAGTTGCCCACTCCTTTGCACTCCCCTCCGGGGGGGCGTTGGCCCCTTCGATACTGGCATAGGCCTTGGCGGAGTAATCGCTCCCCGATACTGCGCCATCATCCTTGGTTGCCCACTCCTGAATGTTCTGTGCGTAGTGCTTCGCGCTGTACTCGTTCGATGGACTCGTCACCACTGCCGAGTTGTACGCCTTGCTCGCCCACTCCTTTGCGGAACCGGTAGTGACCGTGTCACCAACCGCGTATTCCTTTGCACTGTACTCCCCAGAATCCACGCTGGTGTCTGCGTCCACCACTGTTGCATCCTCCAGCTTCGCCCAACGCTCTGCCGTTGTTTTGTGCTGGCTGGCGTCATCACGGTGCGCCAATGCCGTGTCCCGTGCAGACTGTGCTGCCGTCTTTGCCGCTTCGACCACCGTCGAAGTGCCCCACGCAATCACGTTGTTCGTGCCGCTGCTCGGGGCA
>Ga0209403_10007491_pt1 | contig 10749 bp, 9 predicted proteins | sample ArcticOcean_MG_C_8_FD_187440 | JGI IMG/M metagenome (GOLD analysis project Ga0209403, IMG submission 187440) | Marine microbial communities from western Arctic Ocean - ArcticOcean_MG_CB11_86 (SPAdes) (version 2) | ecosystem: Environmental > Aquatic > Marine > Oceanic | place: Arctic Ocean...
CTGCATCATTTCCAGCTGGAAAATTGATAAACAGCCATTAGGTTACTTTTCTCTTTTTCTCCTATTGGATGCTGGAATGATGGGTGTGTTTTTATCTCTTGATTTCTTCCTCTTTTACATATTCTGGGAAGTCATGCTGTTGCCTATGTATTTTCTCATCGGTATCTGGGGCGGACCACAGCGAATGTATGCTGCCATTAAGTTCTTCCTCTATACCTTATTTGGATCCGTATTTATGCTCTTAGCATTGCTGGCATTGTATTATTACTCCGATCCGCATACATTCAGCCTTATCACACTCATTCATACGGTGGGCAGTATTGATGCCACTATCTGGGGTTTAAGCGTTAAATATCTCATTTGGATGGCCCTGTTTATTGGGTTTGCCATAAAAGTTCCCATTGTTCCCTTTCATACCTGGTTGCCCCTTGCGCATGTGGAGGCGCCCACAGCCATTTCAGTCATCCTTGCGGGTGTATTGTTGAAAATGGGTACCTATGGACTCCTGCGAATCAGTTACCCCTTGCTGCCGGGTGAGGTGGTAAACTTTGCCTATATTCTGGCAGTGCTGGGAGTAATTAACATAATCTGGGGTGCTACCAATGCCATCGCCCAAATTGACATGAAGAAGATGGTTGCCTATTCCTCTGTGAGTCATATGGGCTACGTGCTATTGGGAATGGCTGCTGCCATCAGTGATAGCCCCGCCGGTGCTCAAGCTGGAATGAATGGCGCTCTCATGCAGATGTTTAACCATGGAACCATTACGGCAATGTTGTTTTTGCTGGTTGGCATGTTATATGATAGGGCTCATCATCGTTGGATAGTATTCCCCAATGATTATGAAAAACCAGAATTAGCCGGTCAGCAGGGATTTGGCGGATTAGGTGCTAAGGTTCCGGTTTATACAGCTTTTGTGGCCTTTGCATTTTTTGCCGGACTTGGGCTGCCAGCCCTTTCAGGCTTTATCAGTGAAGCCATGTGTTTTATCGGTGGTTTCAGTGTTTTCCGCACCTTAACCATTATTGGTACTTTAGGGATTCTGCTGAATGCCATTTACTTTTTACGAGCCTATCAGAGAATCTTCCTGGGACCACTTAATGAAACCTATAAAGATTTAACGGATATCAGCCACCGGGAGCTGTTTACCTTAATTCCATTGGCAGTGCTCATTTTATTCTTAGGGGTCTATCCAGCGCCATTATTGGATATGATCAGCCCGGCAATGGATGGAATCATTAAAATTGTACAATCCGTAATTTAACGGAGACGGAAATGTCGAACCTTAGCAGTCTATCATATTATATTCCCGAACTGATTATTATTTCAGCTATTTTGCTGGTGATCGTATTGGATGTAATTCCTGCTTGTAAGAAATATACCTTTTCTCTATCCCTTGGAGCTATACTATTGGCAAGTGTTTTCCTCTGGCGGAGTTATGGTGAATCTCATGGCTTGTTTATGGGAATGATCAGTATTGACCCTTTTTCTCATTTTTTTAAAATGATATTTTTGCTTAGTACTTTTTCCATTATCCTTATATCCCGTTATGAAAAACAGTTAGACAAAAATTATTCAGCTGAATATAATGCACTGCTGTTAATCGTTCTGCTGGGCATGTTTCTCATGTCATCCTCAATCAATCTCATCATGATTTATCTCTCCATTGAATTGGTGAGTATTCCATCGTATATACTGGCAGGAATGCTGAAGAATGATAAAGAATCCAATGAAGCATCGCTGAAATATGTAATTTTCGGCTCCTTTGCTTCCGGCTTAATGCTGTTTGGACTGAGCATCCTTTACGGTATCACCGGGTCAACTGATATTGGGGTAATTACCTCCGCACTGCAAGCCATTGAATACCCTTTAAGCATTTACTTCCCACTTATATTATTACTGGTGGGATTTGGGTATAAAATCTCCATGGTGCCCTTCCATTTCTGGACGCCGGATGTGTATGAAGGCGCACCCACGCCCATTACCGCCTTTTTATCTGTAGCGCCAAAGGCTGCGGGGTTTGCTATTTTGATAAGGGTATTCTATACTATGTTCACCATTGATGGCAGCGTAACCGCCACATTGCCCTTGACCAATATAAATTGGCCGGCACTCATTGCAGTTGGCTCAGCCATTACCATGACCCTGGGAAATCTTCTGGCAGTACAGCAGAATGATGTAAAGCGATTGTTGGCTTACTCCACTATTTCACATGTGGGCTTTATATTGATGGCATTTGCTATTATTAGCCCTGAAGCTGTACGCGCCATCATGCTGTACCTTTTTATTTATCTTTTTATGAATCTCGCTGCTTTTTATATGGCTATTTTTGCTTCTAATAAATTGAATGCCCATCATATTGAAGACTGGGATGGGTTAAGCAGGAAAAATCCGGTTTTATGCGCCTTTATGGCTCTCACACTAATTTCCCTCACCGGTCTGCCGCCAACTGCCGGGTTTGTAGGAAAATTTTACATATTTGCCGAGTTATTTAAACACCAGCAGTTTTACTGGCTGGCTGTGGTTGCCATATTGAATTCAGTGGTTTCACTATTCTATTATTTTAAAATAGTAAAAAGTATGTACCTGGCCGACCCGGATGCTGCCGATGATAAAATAGATGCCCATCCCGTTGTAAATTGGTCTATTATTTTATTTTCTTCCCAAAACCTCCTATTTTTTCTTTATTGGGAACCCCTTATAGGTTTTATTGAAAAATCTATAAATCTCTGGAAAGGATAATCTCTGAATGGAAGCAAAAGCTATTAAGGACACCCAGGTTATTATGCATGAGTTGGTTCTCCCTAATGATACCAATTTATTAGGTAATGTACTGGGTGGCAGGGTTATGCATCTTATGGATATGTGTGCCGCCATGTCAGCCTACAAACATGCCCGTACCGCAGTTGTCACCGCTAGTGTAGATCAATTGGATTTTCTGGCCCCGGTAAAAATGGGTGATATCATGATATTAAAATCCTCGGTGAATTATACCGGTAAATCTTCTATGGAAGTGGGGGTACGGATTGAATCTGAAAATCCCAAAACCGGTTCTATCTATCACACATCTTCTGCCTACCTGACCTTTGTTTCCTTAAATGACAATGGCAAGCCCCAGGGAGTGCCAATGGTGAATCCTGAAACGGAAGTGGAAAAGCGGCGTTTTTATGAAGGTGAGGAAAGGTATAATCAGCGCAGGGTTAGAATAAAACGTGACAAAAAGAATAATTAGATTTGAATATCCGCATCAAAAAAGGACATGATTTAAAATTAGCTGGGAAACCTGCTAAAACTATGGAAACCATAGATGTTGGTTCCTTTATTAAATTACACCCTTCAGATTTCCCAGGTGTGAAGCCTAAATTGTTGGTTAAAATAGGTGATACCCTGAAAAAAGGACAAGCTGTTTTCACTGATAAAAATAATATCGATGTATTATTCACCACTCCTGCTGCAGGTTCTGTTGAAGATATACAGTTTGGCGAAAGAAGACGTATTGAATCCATTACTATTCGAGTTGCTGAAAATGACAAAGTGGTTTCGTTTGAGCCATATTCTTTAGAGCAAATATCCACATTAGATTCGGGAAAGGTAACCGAAATATTATGTAAATCTGGACTATGGCCAAGCCTACGCAGAAGACCTTTTTCAAAAATAGCCATACCGAATACATTCCCAAAATCTATATTTATTTCTACTATGTCCACAGCGCCTTTTGCAGCGGATTTAGAAGTAGTACTTGAACAGACTAAAAAGGAAATTATTCAAGCTGGAATTGATGTTCTGAAGTTTTTAACCAATGGCTCAATAAATATGGTGAGCCCTCAAAATTTGTCTAATACCAAATTGACAGATTTAAATAATGTGCAGCAGCATACCTATACCGGACCGCATCCAGCAGGAAATATTGGAGTGCATGTTTCGCAGATTGACCCCATTAAAAATAAAGAGGATTCCATTTGGTATATTTCTATTCAAGATTTAATATCCATAGGAGAATTATTTTTAACAGGGAAAGTAGATTATAGAAAAATTATAACTGTTGCCGGCAGTGCTATCTCAGAAAAACAACACTATAGTGTTAATCGTGGGACATTAATTTCACAGATTCTTTCCAATAATAAAGTAGAGGATAATGCTCGTATCATTTCAGGAGATATACTTACGGGGTCAATTTCATATATGGATAATTCAATAGGGTTTTATCATGAATCCATAACCGTTATTCCAAATGTGCCAAATAGAGTATTTATGGGATGGATTGCACCCGGTTTTAGTAAATATTCTCTATCTAATACTTTCCTGTCAAAATTATTACCTAAAAGAGAAAAAGTTTTCACCACCTCAATGAATGGCAGCAAGCGGGCAATTTTACCCATCGGCGCTATTGAAAAAGTGATGCCCTTAAATATTCTGCCCACCATGTTAATTAAATCCATTATTGCCAATGATATTGAAACCATGGAGCAATTGGGAATATATGAATGCGACCCTGAAGATTTTACTTTATGTTCTTTTTCTGATGCTTCAAAAATGGATATCACCGGAATTATCCAGGATGGCTTAGACTTTGCGGAGGCAGAAGGTTAGAATGAAATTTCTGCGCAATTTATTAGATAAAGTTGAGCCTAATTTTACTGGTAATGGAAAGTATGCCAAATTTTATCCCCTTTATGAGATGGCAGATACATTTCTGTTTACACCAACAGACAAAACAAAAAATGGACCGCATATTCGTGATGCTGTAGATTTAAAACGTGTGATGTCATTTGTAGTGATAGCCATGCTGCCGGCTTTATTATTTGGCATTTTTAATGTGGGAAGACAGGTTAATCCGAATGCTGCCATAATAGATATGTTCATCTCAGGATTGCCAACTGTTTTACCCATTATTTTGGTTTCATATTTGGTAGGTGGGTTCTGGGAAATGATTTTTGCGGTTGTGCGGAAACATGAAATAAATGAAGGTTTTCTGGTAACCGGAATGCTGATTCCCTTGGTTATGCCGCCAACAATTCCATTATGGATGGTAGCCCTTGCCACTACGTTCGGCGTTGTTATAGGCAAAGAAATTTTTGGCGGTACGGGGTATAATATATTTAATCCTGCCCTTGTAGCTCGTGCATTTATATTTTTCGCCTATCCAGGGGCAATTTCAGGCGACAGGGTTTGGACTATTGATGGAATCTCGCAGGCCACACCTTTATTGCAGGCATCTTCACAGCAGGGTAGTCAAGCATTAGAATTATTAGGAAATCAATTTAATTGGTGGGATATGTTTTATGGATTTATTCCAGGTTCAATTGGGGAAACTTCCACTCTGGCAATTTTAATAGGCGCTGCATTTTTACTCATCACTCGCATTGGTAACTGGCGGATTATGGCTGGGACATTATTAGGCATGGTGTTAACAGCTAAACTCACCAACGTATTTGGTGAAGCGGTAGCTAGTTCTAACCCCATGTTATTTCTTCCTGCTGAATATCACTTGGTCATGGGTGGTTTTGCCTTTGGATTGGTCTTTATGGCAACAGATCCAGTATCTGCTGCCCAAACAGACCGGGGCCGTTGGATATACGGCCTGCTCATAGGATTCATGTGTGTTATTATCAGGGCTATAAATCCTGCCTACCCGGAAGGGATGATGCTTTCCATCCTCTTTGCTAATGCCTTTGCGCCTCTATTTGATTATTTTGTAATGAAAGGCCATATTAAGAAAAGGTTGAAACGCTTTGCAGCATAATAATTTCTACACTTTTCGGTTTATAGCTATCATTGCATTTGTAGCTAGTTTGTTACTGGCATTGGCATCTACGCAATTAAAAGAACTTCAAGAATTTAATGTGGAGCTTGATAAAAAGAAGAATATTTTAAAATGTATTGGAAAGGATGTGGCTTTAATGAGTGCTGATGCGATAATCAAAGAGTATAAAAGCAACATTCGTAATATTATTCTTAACTCCAATGGAGATATTGCTGCCAATATTGCTTCTGAAAATTTGGAATCGGTGCAAAATAAATCAACTGGACAGCTAAATTATTTTATAGATAATGTTGAATATCTGCCTGCTTACAAATCCTCAAACCCTGAAGCCTTTATTATTCCAATTTCGGGCAAAGGATTATGGAGCACTTTATATGGCTATTTTGCCCTTGAAAACGATTTAAATACGGTAATGGGAATAACCTTTTATAAACACGGTGAAACTCCCGGTTTAGGCGGAGAGGTGGAAAAGAAATGGTTTAAGGAAAATTTTGTTGGTAAAAAAATATTTGATCAAACTGGTGAGCTGGTTTCCATTAAAGTGGTGAAGGGAAAGGTTAATGATGTATACTCCGGTGAGGCTCTCAATCATGGAGTAGATGGTATTAGTGGCGCCACTATCACCTCAAGAGGCGTTTCTGATTTCCTAAAAAGAGATTTGCTCAGATATGGAAAATATATAAAAAATAATAGGACGAACTGATGGATAAGAAATCAAAAAATATTATTTCTGATCCAATGGTTGATAATAACCCCATTACTAAGCAGGTATTGGGTATTTGTTCAGCGCTGGCTATAACGGTGAAAATGGAGCAGGCTGTGGTAATGTCATTAGCATTGGCATTTGTTTTGGTATGCTCAAACGTAATTATTTCACTTTTGAGAAAGGGTATCCCTGGAAAAATTAGAATTATTGTGCAGCTTATAGTCATTGCTTCTTTGGTGATTCTTGCTGATCAAATACTGAAAGCATATTTATACGATATCAGTAAACAATTGTCAGTTTTTGTAGCATTAATTATTACCAATTGTATTATTATGGGGAGAGCTGAAGCTTTTGCCATGCAGAATAATTATAAAGATGCCATGTATGATGGACTAGGTAATGCGATAGGGTATGGGTCGGTACTCATTATTGTAGCAACATTCAGAGAATTATTAGGGAGTGGAACATTGTTTAATTATTCTATAATGCCTGCTTCTATTTATCTGGAAAATGGGGGATGGTATGTTAATAATGGCCTGATGTTGCTGGCTCCGGGAGCGTTTATAATACTGGGATTGATTATTTGGGTTCAGAGAACATATACGCATTATATTGAGGATTGATATGGAATTACTTGAACATTATTTAAGTTTAGCAACGAAGTCAATATTTATTGAAAATATTCTGCTTTCTTATTTCTTAGGGATGTGTTCATTTTTGGCAATCTCAAAAAAGATTGAGGCTTCAATTGGCCTTGGATTTGCCGTTATTTTTGTAAATGGTGTTACGGTTCCTCTCAATTATATAATTAAAGTATATCTTCTTGATGAGGGCGCATTATCGTGGGTGGGAATTCCTGCATTAGCCACTGTTGATCTTAGTTTTCTTTCATTTATAACCTTTATTGCCACCATTGCTGGCATGGTTCAATTGGTTGAAATGCTTTTAGATAAGTTCAGCCCTGCATTGTATAATTCACTGGGAATATTTTTACCCCTTATTGCTGTAAATTGTTCTATTTTAGGAGCTTCATTGTTTATGGGTGAACGTGGCTATGATTTCGGTGAATCGGCAGTTTTTGGTGTGAGCTCCGGAGCGGGATTTGCACTGGCTATAGTTTCAATGGCAGCCATTAGATTTAAATTGAAATATTCCAATATTCCAGATGGACTGAAAGGGTTGGGAATTACTATGATTTTGACGGGTCTGCTTTCCATGGCTTATTTATCTTTTTCAGGAATTAATCTGTAAACAAATAATGCTTATAATTTTAACGAGTGTAATTGTATTTTCAGCAGTCATACTTCTATTGGTGCTAATTCTCACATTTGCAGAGTCAAAATTGCTGCCTCAGGGAGCGGTAAAAATATTGATTAATCAAAATGAGGATAAGTCCCCCACAGTAAATCCTGGAGGCACGCTATTAAGCGCCTTATCAGCTGAAAGTATTTTTATCCCCTCTGCTTGTGGAGGCGGTGGAACATGTGCCCAATGTATTTGCCAGGTGCATTCTGGGGGAGGGCAAATATTAACAACTGAGTTAAATCATATTTCAAGAAAAGATGCCAAAGATGATTGGCGATTGGCCTGTCAGGTTAAAGTGCGGGAAAATATGGAGATTACTGTGCCTGATAAAATATTCAGTATTCAGGAATGGGAATGCACGGTTAGGTCTAATGAAAATGTAGCAACCTTTATTAAAGAATTAGTGCTGGAACTCCCTTCTGGAGACAACCTCAACTTCCAGGCAGGCGGATTTATTCAGATTAATATTCCTGAATATGAATTGGATTTTAAAGAATTTGATATTGAAGATGAATATCATGAAGATTGGGATAAATTTAATATTTGGAATTTAAAGGGAAAAAATACTGAGTCTCAGTTCAAGGCATATTCAATGGCAAATCATCCTGCAGAAGGTAATATTATTATGCTGAATGTCCGAATTGCGACTCCGCCACCTGCCTTATGGAATGATGCACCTCCTGGTATTGCTTCTTCATATATGTTTAATTTGAAAGCTGGTGATAAGGTGACCATTTCAGGTCCCTATGGTGATTTTTTTATAAAAGATACAGATAGGGAAATGGTTTATATTGGTGGCGGCGCTGGAATGGCACCCATGCGCTCTCATCTTTTTCATCTATTTTATACCCTTGAAACGGGTAGGAAAGTGAGTTTTTGGTATGGTGCTCGTTCCAAAAGAGAAATGTTTTATGATGATGACTTTAAAGCAATTCAAGAGAAATATCCCAACTTCTCCTACTATGTTGCTTTGTCTGATCCGATGCCGGTGGATAATTGGGAGGGACATAAGGGCTTTATTCACCAGGTTCTTCTCGATAATTATTTGGATGAACACGAAGATTCTACGGAAATTGAATATTATATGTGTGGTCCGCCAATGATGATAGATGCAGCCGAGAATATGTTATACAATTTAGGGGTTGAACCCGAAATGATAGCATTCGATAAGTTCTAGATTATAGTTTACATCATTCCTTTTAATTTTCTGTGCTAACTCAAGTTAAAATAATACCCCTATTATTATTTGTATTTATTCTCAGCTGTGGTAAAAATAAACCCATCCAGTTTTCTGGTGAAACAATGGGGACAACCTATCAAATTACAATAATAATCAACTCAAATAATAAGGTTGATGCTATTCAATTACAAAAGAAAGTAGATTCATTATTAACCCAAGTAAATAATATATTCTCGACCTATATTGAAAATAGCGAATTAACACAGTTCAATGGCAACTTGAGTACAATTCCCATTAAAATCTCGCCTGAATTTTCAGAGCTTTATGAAAAAGCGGTAAATATTTCTTTGAGCTCTGGTGGAAGTTTTGATTTTACAGTTTTACCCTTATTAAAACTTTGGGGTTTCGGACAAGATTTTAATATTTCCCAAATCCCCTCTTATGAGAAAATTCAGGCGAAATTGAATTATTCAGGACTCGATAAATTAGAATTTGAAAATGATTCTTTAAGAAAGGAAAATCAGCACACTCAAATAGATTTTAGTGCTATTGCGAAAGGATGGGGAGTAGATCAAGCAGCTTTATTGTTAGATGATCTGGGATTTGAAAACTATATGGTTGAAATTGGTGGTGAAATAATGGTATCTGGGCTAAATAATTTCAATTCAAAATGGACCATAGGTGTCTCGGAGCCAGAATATATTGCATCAGAATTGTATGCAGAAATACACATTACAGATGCAGCCGTGGCAACGTCTGGAAGTTATAATAACTATTTCACTCTGGAAAATATAGACTATTCCCATATTCTTGATCCAAAAACGGGATATCCCATACAGCATGATTTAGTCAGTGCCACTATTGTGGCGCAGGATTGTGCTACGGCAGACGCTATTGCAACAGCAGTAATGGTTAAAGGATTTGATGAGGGGCTCAGTTGGATAAACAATCTGCCAAATGTAGAGTGTTTGTTAGTTAAAAAAACAGATACTGGTGAATATTTTACAGGGAAGAGTAGTGGATTTAATTATTGATATGAGAAATGGAATTCATATTACTAAACTGACATTTAATTTTCTTAGTAATTGTGCAATCACAGGATTCTCCACAAGATCCTCTGAGATTTTTATTAGAAAAGATTATGCCAATGCTTAATAAAAATATTATGATTGCAAAAACAATTATTGTTAGAAATATAGTTACCATAAATATAGGTAAATTTAACCTCATGTTAACTAGAGGTCTGAATCAAATATTCGGATAATAATTTTAAATGAAAACTAAATATATAATATTTATTTGTATACTTTTCAGTTCAATATTTGCTTCCTCAGTAAGTCTTGGTGAGGAATTGCCATTATTTTCCATAGTACCGTTTATTGGAATATTGCTATCAATTGCGCTTGTACCCTTATTAGCGCCGATATTCTGGCACAGAAATTTTGGTAAAATTTCTGCATTCTGGGCAATATCCTTTCTACTCCCCTTTATAATTTGGAGAGGTTTCGATGAAGCGCTTCATCAATTTTTACATGTTATCCTATTAGAGTATATACCCTTTATACTACTTTTATTGGCACTCTTTACAATTTCAGGAGGGATTCGCCTAAAGGGATATTTAGCAGGTACTCCCAAAGTAAATACACTTATTTTATTAATAGGTACAGCTTTGGCATCCTGGATGGGAACTACCGGGGCTGCTATGTTACTTATCCGCCCAATATTGAGAGCGAATAAAACTCGTAAAAATAAAATTCATACCATTATCTTTTTCGTATTCCTTGTTGCAAATAT
>Ga0209403_10007493_pt1 | contig 10748 bp, 10 predicted proteins | sample ArcticOcean_MG_C_8_FD_187440 | JGI IMG/M metagenome (GOLD analysis project Ga0209403, IMG submission 187440) | Marine microbial communities from western Arctic Ocean - ArcticOcean_MG_CB11_86 (SPAdes) (version 2) | ecosystem: Environmental > Aquatic > Marine > Oceanic | place: Arctic Ocean...
TTTTTTAGATCAAAGGCAACGAGTACAAGATTCTCGGAATCTAACTCGCCACTCTGACCGTACACACTCCGCAACCTGACGGCTACGTGGATCCTCATCTAAAGGCTTCAAGAAGCCGGTATTATGTCGAAAAAATTAGCATACTCAAAAATGGGACCATCAGGAGGAGACCAACCTTTTGGGGGCTCATCCTCAGGATTTCCTGATCGTAGGAATTGAGTATATTCATCAAAAAATTCTTGCTTCGTCAACCCTACGTGCTTTTCAAAAGCACCCCACCGACCTAGTTCGTAATAATCCTGAGGTATATCAATATAGGCAGCCTTATAAGATGCTTTATTCGTTATGCACCGACTAGTCATATTTGCTGAGGTTGCCATGCAAAATCGTTTCATGTAGTGTTGCTTATATTCAACGTATATGTATAATATGTAGAATAATCTTAACAACAGGGTAAGCACTGACTTCTGAAAGGCGGCGACAACATATTGCAACTAAAGCAAGGACTCAACGCTGTGATTAGTACTTATCAGTCAATGGATAAAGATTTAGATGGTCGCGAGGTTGGCAAAGTTCAAACAGATGAGGGTTGGAGTCAACTGGAATGGAAGTCACTGCATACCCTCTTCGGTGAGAAGATCATTGGGAAGACGAATGAAGCCGGTGCGCGATCAGTCTCTGCAAGGTGGGGTAGGAAAGTTCTGCGATCCTACAGCTCATCTTTCTATGCAGTAACACGATTTTTGCCTGCTGATAAGCGTGCAGATGTTGAGATGATCTACGCAGCGGTTCGCTACCCTGACGAAGTGGTCGACACCTTTCAGCTTTCCGCGACTGACAAAGTCGATATGCTCGACGATTGGCAGCACTATTTCGAAAAAACCGATTATTTTTCCGGTATAGCGAACGCAGTTGAGCACGGAATACCAGTAACTCTCGCCGGCTTCCGAGACGTTGCACGACGTAACGGAATTCCAGACGAGTACTACATCTCCTTCCTTAAAGCGATGCGTAGTGATTTAACCCCGCAACAGTTTGTAGACTGGCCTGATCTGATTGATCGTTACATTTATGGATCGGCCTCGGTCGTCGGCTACTTTCTTGCGCATGTCTACGGGTCCGCCAATGGTGCTTCGATAGCCGAATGCATGCAGAGTGCGCGGGCTTTGGCAATTGCTCTTCAGCTAACTAACTTCGCCCGCGATGTCTCAGATGATGCCGCACGTGGTAGATGCTATCTACCAATCGACCGTTTGGACTCTGCTGGCCGGAGTATCTCTGGGCGTGTGATGAAGGGTGACCTTAAATCGATACTAGAAGCCAAACTTAAACTGGCTGAAGAAGCTGCAATCTGGTACGACCGCTCTGCACCCGGTATACAGGCATTTAACCCGGACAGCCGGATAGCGATCGAATCATGTCATCGTCTTTATTCGCGACTGAACAGCAAAATTCAGAACAGCGAATCTGCTTCTGAGCGCTCTTCTCTCTCTCTGTTAGAAAAACTTTCGGTCTTACCAGCTAACAAGTATTGGCAACTGCCGGTCTCACTAATATTTGATAGGTAGGTAGAAATGCAGAACGACAGGGCAATTGTCGTAGGAGGCGGAGTGGGTGGGCTGTCCGTAGCTATTCATCTAGCTCTACGCGACTACCGAGTTTCGATCTTTGAATCGAACTCTAGTGTCGGTGGCCGGGCTAATCAGCTTGAGTTCGACGGATTCAAATTCGACACCGGGCCGTCACTTCTGAACTATCCCTGGGTCTTCGACGAGCTATTTCAGGCAGCTGGGACGAGCCTCGCTCAAGAACTCGATCTGATACGCGTCGATCCTGCGATTAAATTTTACTGGCCTGACAAACAAACGTTTCAGCTTTCCTCGGACTTGACGCGTCTTTCTCAGGAGTGCCGAAGACTAGATCCACGTGATGGAGTTGGGCTGTTCAATTTCCTTAAGGACGCTAGGCATAAATACAACCTTTCATTCGATCGACTCGTGACTCGTAATGCAGATTCACCGCTTTCCTGGTTCTCGGCAGCTGGCGTCACCAACCTGACAAAGCTTGGCCTGTTTCGTTCAATGGATTCGCAACTCGGCAAACATTTCAAAAGCAACAAGATAATAGAAGCATTCGGTTCTTATGGCATGTACCTGGGCGGCGCTCCGTATGATCTCCCCGGCATTTTCTCAATTATTCCGTTTGGCGAACTTGAGCACGGGCTCTGGCTCCCCAGAGGTGGGATGTACGGTCTGATCGAAGCAATGGAGCGTGTTGCAGTCCGCCTCGGAGTTGAAGTGCGAACAAGCAGTCCTGTGCAGAGCATCGACAGTGAGAATGGTCGCGTCTCCGGAATAACCCTGACTGACGGCTCGAAAGAGTCGGCCCCGATAGTCGTTTCAAACGTAGATATACCGACGACGATAATGCGCTTACTCGACGAGAAGTCTAAAGCTTCAATTAAGGGCTACAAGCCGCCCAGGATGACGCCCGGGGTCATCACCTATTACCTGGCAATTGACCGTGAACTGCCGGAGTTGAACCATCACAGTGTTTTCTTGCCAGAAAACCCGAAACAGGCCTACGACCAATTGATGTACCAAGGTAGGGTGCCAAAAGATCTTCCCTTTTACGTTTCAGTAGCTTCCAACACAGATCATTCACTTGCCCCAGCCGGAAAATCTAGTGTGTTCTTGCTTGCACCGGTTCCACTCTTGTCGCATATGCCAGGGACTGATTGGCAGATGGTTGCCGAACAACTGCAGTCACAGATGTTTCGGCGTATGAATGATCATGGCATTGCTATCTCTGAGAACGATGTTCTTTCTCAGAAAACTTGGTCTCCGGTCGACTGGTCGGACCAATTCGGACTTTTTGATGGATCTGCATTTGGTGCAGCGCACAACTTTAGGCAGATCGGACCGTTCCGACCTCGCAATATCTCCTCGGACATAAATGGCCTTTTCTTTACGGGTGCTTCCACCACTCCCGGCACCGGCGTTCCAATGTGCGTGCTGAGCGGCAAAATGGCCGCGGATCGAATAGCGGAGTGGGCGCGAAAAGAGATGGCGGCATGACCGGGCCTCTCGAAGTAAAAACATGGGGAACTGGTTCTTCGAACTACGTTGCGCTTCATGGTTGGGGTGGAAGTCATGACACATTTGCACCGATGGTTCCGATGATTCCAAAATCAGCTCAAATTGAGGCTCCTGACCTACCCGGTTACGGGAAATCTGCTCATCCAGAAAACTGGCAAATAGAGGAAGTCGCTGAGATGGTTGCCGACTCTGTAAGCCTCCAGGAACCGGTGACCATTATCGGGAACTGTACCGGCGGAGTTATCGGTGCAGAGCTGGCAAAGCTCGCATCGGCGCAGGTAAAGCGGCTGGTGATGATCGATCCGTTTGCGTACGCTCCGTGGTACTTCTCGATTTTCCTCAAAGGGGCATTCGGTAAGATGGCTTACAAGACGACATTTGCCTCGCCGATCGGTCGATTCTTCACCAATCAAGCACTACGTAATAAACGGACCGGCGATTCCGACCTCACCGCCTCGTTCGATCGCGTCGATCACGATGCAGTTCATTCCTTCCTGCGCATGATGTACGAGCACGAAGGTCCCGAACGTTACGTAGATCTGGATGTACCCATTGACCTCATCGTTGGTGAAAAGACCTTTGGAGCAGTAAAAAAATCGTCTCAAATCCTTAAAGAAACACTTCCAAACGTTCGCATACACACGTTAGCTGGCGCAGGTCACCTGCCGATTGAAGAGCAGACCGAACCGGTTGCGAAGGTGATCTTTAATGATGAATAGCATCGAAGTCACCCTGGTGATCACCGCTGCGGTCCTTGTCGGGCCGGTCACTTTGATCGCACTGATGAATTTGCTCGTTTGGCCTCGGAGGCTAAACAAGACGGCTGTAGGAAAAGGTCAGGTATCGGTATTGATACCGGCAAGAAATGAAATGGACAACCTTGAATCCTGCGTAGAATACGCTCTTGCCCAAGGTTCGACGATCAAGGAAATTCTAGTCTACGACGACGGCTCTACTGACCGAACGCTGGACGTCATAGACCGACTTTTGAGGGTTCACCATGACACAGTTCGTCAGGTTCCAACCGTAAGCCTTCCAGCCGGCTGGGTTGGAAAATCACACGCATGTAAGAGGCTGGCTGAAAATGCTGTTGCACCGTGGCTGCTCTTCATCGATGCGGACACGAGACTTCAGCCGGATGCTGTACGGTCGCTCGTTGCCGAAGCCAAGCACAGAAACGCTACTCTACTCTCGGCCTGGCCGAAGATAGAGATGAATTCGTTCACTGAACGTTTCCTGATGCCGCTCCTGAATTTCATCGTTTTTAGTATTTTTCCTGCATTCATTTCGCGTTTTCTAAGAAATGGTGCTTCCCTGGGTTTGGCACACGGTGCATGCATACTCGCTTATCGCGAAACCTATGAACGAATCGAGGGTCATGAGCTGGTTAAGGACCGGCTTTTTGAAGACACCGCTTTAGCGCGGGCATGGCGAAAACGATCTGAGAACTCCCAGGTCGTTGACGGACGTAAAGTCGCGATAGTCCGAATGTACGAAAACTTCGGAGGTATCTGGAACGGCTTTTCCAAAAATTACTATCCAGCCCTCGGTAGCTTATGGTCATTCACGATCTTCCAGATGTACATGGCCGTTACATTTGTCGCTCTACCGCTGATTGTAGTGATCTTGTTTTTTTACGATGCAATCGATCCCGTTTTCCTTCTGTTGGCAATCGGATCCCTGGTGCCTCGAACTCTGGTCGCACTCCGATTTCGACATCCACTATGGTCAGTGGCACTCCACCCAATCGCAGTGGCGTTTATGGTAGTGCTGGGTATGCGATCGTGGTGGCAGAGTTCGATTGGTGGAGGCGTTCGCTGGAAAGGACGCACCTATATGGCGTCTGGAATTGTGGTTACTGATGACTAATCAAGCTGTAATCATCGGGGCAGGGCTGGGTGGTCTCGCAACGGCGATACGCCTAGCATATGGCGGATGGGACGTCACGGTCCTCGAACAAGGTTCAAGACCCGGAGGCAAGATGAACCGCTTTGGGCGTAGCGGTTTTACGTTCGATACTGGGCCTTCGCTCATTACCTTGCCACACGTGTTCGAACGACTATTTAAACTTGGTGGTGTCGATTTTCACAAGAGCTTGAGCCCAGTTCGACTCGACCCGCTTTTTGAATACAGGTTCGGTAGCGATGCCCGATTCACCTACTCATCGCAACTGCCAGATCTCACGGCTGAATTTGAGAATTTCACAGGATCGACACAAGATGTCGATGGACTTTACCGGTTCCTTGAGTTAGGCGCAAAGCTTTACAACCTATCTGAGAAAACGTTCTTTGACCGTCCTCCAATGGCTAAGCCAAGATTCAAGGACTTACCGCTGTTGTTAGGAGCGCCAAAACGGCACGCGTGGGGCAACTACAAAAAGGCGGTTCACCGATACTTCAAAAACCCGCACATCCGCCAGATCTTTGAACGGTATCCGACCTATGTAGGTGCTTCTCCAAAAGACTCAGTCGGAATGCTGGCTCTTATCCCGTACATGGAACTGGCGTTCGGTGGATGGTACGTCCCTGGAGGTCTGTACCGGATCGTTGAAGAGCTTTGCAAAATTGCGCTGCGAGTAGGCATTCGATTCGAATACAACAGTACTGTTGCTGACATAGTCACTAAAAGCGGCCGCGCTACCGGTGTGGTAACTACAACCGGCAGTTTTTTTAGAGCAGACGCCGTTATATCAAACGCAGACCCCGGGGCGATTCACCGACTAACTGAAGGTAACGCAGGGCGCGAGCTCAAGCCTGAGCAGCGATCGATGTCAGGGTTTGTCATGTTGATCGGCCTCAATAAGAAGTTGCAGGGACTTCGTCATCACACAGTCTGTTTTTCCGATGACTACGACCGAGAGTTCTCACAGATCTTCCGCGAAAGAAAGTTTCCTGATGATCCAACCGTATACGTGAATGTCCCTTCAATTACGGATCCCTCTATGGCTCCGGCTGACGGTGAATCTGTATTCATCATGGCCAATGCTCCAGCGGATACAGCACCCTGGACTCCTGAGTTTGAAGCAGAAGCGGTTCGGAGAGTGCGAGAACGTCTTGCAAAATCAGGTATGCCAGACCTTTTCATGGATGCCCGATTCATTGACTCTTGGACTCCCGCGTGGCTAGAGTCCGAATACTCCACTCCCGGTGGCTCGATATACGGACAGGTTTCTCACGGATGGAGAGGAACCGTTTTCCGCCCTTCTCTGAAAGACCGGAAAATCCAGAACTTGTTCTACGTGGGAGGTGGAACGCATCCCGGTGGTGGCACACCGACCGTTCTGATGTCAGCGGAAATCGTCAGCGAGCTGGTCGGTAGTGCGGCGAATTGAACAAGTTGCCGAACATATTTATCTTATCCAGCGTTGCTGTCTATGTTGTGCTGTGGTCCGGCGGTGTCATCTCATCCGCTCTTTGGGAGGAATCTCCTGATGGGACCGAATGGGTCGCACCAACCTTCCTCTACCTGGCCACTATGCTCATTCTTCTGCAGCTCGATGCTCGTAACCGCCTGCTTTTTATCGGGATAGGCTTGTTCGGTTTCGGTGCTGAGGTGCTGGGAGAATCGACCGGCTTCCCATTCGGGACATACAGCTACGGCGGCGCTCTCGGTCCGTCATTGTTCGATGTCCCGATAGCGCTTGTTTCTGCATGGATTGTTGTAACGGTGTTTGCTGCAAACGTTCTAATCTGGGCTAATGTCGCCAAGGGTTGGTGGCCCGTCGCAGGGTCGATAATAATGGTGGTAATCGATTTATTGCTTGAGCCCGTTGCGACGGGGCCGATGGATGCCTGGTCATGGCAGTCCATTGGTGTTTACTACGGCGTTCCGATTTCTAATTTCATTGGCTGGTTCGTGGTTAGCTTGCCGATATTTGCCGTGCTTTCAGCAGCGAAATTCAGAGACCGAGGTGGGGTAGTGATTTCCGCCAGCGTTATCGCTTTCTTCCTGATAATCTCACTCATAAACCTGCTCTGGTGGCCTCTGATCATCGCTACCGCTTCATTCGCGATGCTTGTCTTTTGGCACCGTCACACATCACCTTCCTAGTCCACAAGATGTCATTGATAGTGAAGAAATATTCCTGTGGTTCACAAAGGCCATCTTGTTAACCGATGACATTAATGCCGGAGAGGGTTTTGGGGGAGGAACACCAATTAATGACTCCGCTGCTTATGCAGTATTGGGCGGTTCAGCTCTACGTTGGAAATCAGGATGTGAACACCAATAGACTGACTTAATTCGTGCTATTGGACCAGTTAACAGAAAAGTCCCTGCATTTCTGTAAGGACTTCTCTAATTCGGCTTTATTCTCCCAGAGACCAGACGTTGAAATCCTGGAATTCTGTGACCGTACCAACTGGTTCCCATCCTTCACCATCCCAGAACCCTGCGTTTACGGAGGTGCTTCCAACTCCAGATATTGCGGATAAGTCCAACACTTTCACTTTTTGGTCATTCAAATAAAGTACGCCTACATCATCTATAACCATTAAGCTGAGCTTATTCGAATCTCCCGCGTTCAATTTTAAGTTAGAAGCCTTTCCATAGGTAATCACCGATTCAGTAGATGGATCCGACATTTTCCAGCGATAAATCAAATCCCAGTTAGAACCAAGTGAAGAGTCCGAATTAAAAATAATGTAGCCCACCCCTTCGCTTTGTCGGAAACCAAGCCCGTAACTCCAATACTTAGGCGGACCAAAGGGGTTCTTAATTGTCACTGTTGAGTAAAAATTCCCAGGTTTCTTACTCGTCTCGGCAAATGAAAACATCCCACTTCCCTTTACTAATGCCCCTGAATAATGTTTCTGGATTAAACTCGGTCGGACTATTTGAAATGCACCAAAATTAGTTGCAAAGCCAGTCTGCTCATCGTCCGAATAAAAGCCTGTAATTACTCTGATGTCCCCTGCGGTTTGGATGTCGGACAGATCTAAGTCGGTAACTAATTTGTTGTTGACAAATAGCCAGCCTATATCCCCTACAAAAACAACCCCGACTTGGTTAGTACCGTTTTCGGTGGTATCAAAATCGGAAAGTGTCCCACCGGCTACAAGTTTGTCTTCGACACCTCGAGCGTAATGTTCCCACACGCCGCTGCTCGATATGATTACGAAATGAGCCTCAAATGAACTTCTAAAAGAGAAGCCATAACTAAAACTTCCCGAGTTAACTGAATAGGGGTTGTAGAACGAGGCTGTCACGTTACCGTTGGTCTCCCAAACACTTGCTGGGAATATCTTAATCGCGTTACTCGTAGGGTCGTGAACTAATGCCCCGGATGTTGGACCGTATATGACAGAAGCAAGCTCGCCATCTGAACTCTCGGTAGCTGGCGTAGCTGTTGGAGCAGGTAATGGGGAGCTAAACTCGAGTTCTGAAATTAAACTCCTGAACGTCTGTTCATTAACCGCAAATCCCGTACCTTCAACCGAAACTCCTCCTAACGACTCTCGTTGCACATATGTGTTGACCCCGACTACTTGTCCAAACATGTTGAACAACGGTCCACCGCTATTACCAGGGTTCAAAGAAGCATCTGTCTGGGTCACCCATCGGTCAAAAATCGAATCGTAATACGATGCTGAGATGATTCCCGAAGTCACTCTCGCCGAATCAATCACTCCCAAGGGATATCCAATGGCTACAACCACCGAGCCTTTGATGTTAGAAGCAGAATCTCCTAGTGCTAGTGCGTTGAAATCAGCATCACAGCAAATTCTGACCACCGCCAAATCACGGAGAATATCTACACCGATAACCTCCCCTGTATAGGCAGTCACATTGTTTACGTTGACAGTAACCTGAGAGTGGTTGCCGACGACATGCTGGTTGGTGAGTATCCACGCTTGCTTTGTGGAGGTGTCTGTCTTGTAAATAAATCCCGAACCTACCCCGGTATCGGTCTCAATCCTCACGACACCCGACTCTGCTAATTCCACGATTGCAGCAATCGTCATTTCTGAAGTAGAAGTAGGGGTAGGAGCAGGAACAGCAGTAGGAACAGCAGTAGGAACAACAGTAGGAACAGCAGTAGGAACAACAGTAGGAACAGCAGTAGGAACAACAGTAGGAACAGCAGTAGGAACAGCAGTAGGAACAGCAGTAGGAACAGCAGTGGGAGTAATAGCGGCGATCGCTGTGGCTGCTACTGCGGTGGATATGATGGAATTCGTTGTACTAGTGGCAGATATTGCAGCGGCTATAGTTGCATAAGCATCTGGTGTTGGCGTAGGCACAGAAATAGGGGTAACTGTCGGAGCCGGTGTCGGAGTAGCAGTAGGAATCGGCACAGGGGCGGGAGCAGGTGTCGGTTCTGGCGTAAGAGTACTTGTCGGAATCGGTTCCGAAGTAGATGTAGTCATAGGAGCGGCGGTGGCTGGTTGAGCCGCTGCGAGAGTTGCATTAACCGCCTTATCGATAGCACCCTGATCTGAAGACGAACAGCCCGCTGCGACCGTTAATAACAACAGCGATACGAGTTTTAGTACTTGTAACTTCGACACACTCTCACTCTAGCACTCACTTACCAATTAGCCTTAGATAAAGGAGTGAAATATGTTGAAGAAGTGATAGGGGAAGAGGCGATATGAAGCCAATCACTATATGAAAGTTTGGATTTGACAGATGCCAGACAAAATTGGTCTGATTTGGTTAGTGCTTTCTAGAATTAATCTCATTGGATGACTATGAAAAACTCATGAGAGCCGTGTCCATGAGTCCCTCATTGGACCCCTATAGATATTCGATAAGTTTCTCCATAACCAAGGTTTAGCAAGCGAAAGAGGGTTGCTTTGGAACAAAAATGTCATACAACTGAGGATTTTACTGATGGGCGTTCGATTGTGTTTTTCGACGCCGATTGTAAGATTTGACGCGCATTCGTTCGCTGGGTCCAGCGAAAGGATAAGACCGGTCATTTAGTATTTCAGCCAAACAGCAGGAGTAATTTGCGTCAGGCAGGTTACCCCGTCGAATACAGAGTAGCCGCAAAAACCCTTGTTGTTCTGAATCCTTCTGGGGAAGTTGTTCTCGGCGCTCAGGCAGTATTTTTTACAATATCTCGTACAGAGGGATTGTTTGGTTTAGTTTCCAAAATTCTTGCGTGGCGAATCCCGAGTTTGCTCGTTGAACCCGTGTATCGGCAGCTAGCAAAACATCGAGGTAGATTCGCTTTTTTGATCTCGGATAGCAGTCGGAAGAACTAAATCTTAAAATAATAGGTTGCATCTATTAACACGGATACAAAAACTATGAACGATCCACATAAGCCCGATCAAACGGTTGAGGCAACTCCCTTTATGACCTACTTTCCATGTGCCAGCAACCTCATGAAGTTCGTCAGGTTGTTCCTGCTCGTAATTGTACTAGCGATAGTGTCTCTATCAATCGCTTGTGTTTCAGGGTCGGATTCAGGGGGCACAAACACCGAAGACATAGGGGCAGGCAACGATTTCGCTGAAGTCTCTAGAATCCTTTTACCCGGCAAGTTGTTCACCCTCGACGATTACGTAGCTGCGGGGTGGAAGAAGTCTAAGCAATACGACACCGAAACGATCCCACAGTCCACCGACATCTGGTACGGATTCTTTAATGCAAAGGATATCGAGGTGCGGTTTTACGAATCTCACGATGTTGCCAAAACTA
>Ga0209403_10007507_pt1 | contig 10738 bp, 10 predicted proteins | sample ArcticOcean_MG_C_8_FD_187440 | JGI IMG/M metagenome (GOLD analysis project Ga0209403, IMG submission 187440) | Marine microbial communities from western Arctic Ocean - ArcticOcean_MG_CB11_86 (SPAdes) (version 2) | ecosystem: Environmental > Aquatic > Marine > Oceanic | place: Arctic Ocean...
CAGTAAAAATGTTGAGAAATTCTTCAATGGCAATGGTAATGGCAATGGTAATGGTAATGGCAATGGTGATGGCAATGGTAATGGCAATGGCAATGGTAATGGCAATGGTAATGGCAATGGCAATGGTAATGGTAATGGCAATGGTAATGGCAATGGTAATGGTAATAAAGACGAAACGGGAGTTAAAGAAGATGTAGGTAAATTAAAACAAATGGTTGCACCAGGTGGAGTGCCCGATCCCAAGGCACCTGGTCAGGTAAGTGGATATAATCCCGGATCAACCTTATTGGCTTCTTCTGATACAGGAAGTTATGGATTTAATGTTCCACCATCTATGCAGCAAGATTATACAACAAATCTAAGTTTCGGGAAAGCGAGTATTAAACCGCCTAAATCATTTGTATTTTTTTCCGATCAACATTTACAAGGCGCACCGATAAATGCATCCATGGATGCATTTGATCCTTCTGCAAAAGGGGGTCTTCCCAGTCTAATCGGTCAAAAACAACCTACCCCTCAAGGACCTCCTACTCAAAAACAACCTACCCCTCAAGGACCTCCTACTCAAAAACAACCTGTTTCGGATGGTTTATTCAATGTTACTGGACAACAACCCGTTCAAGGACCATCTGGATCTACTAAATCAGTTAAAGTATACATGGTATACGGAGATTGGTGCGGATGGTCAAAGAAAGCATTAGGTCCATTCAAGGAAGCTATGAATGAATCGGGTGTAACAACTTCTATGGGAACCCCCGTAGAATTCACATTGATTGAAGATAAAAGCTCTGATTTTAAAAACTTTAAAGAGATGGTAAAAGGTTTCCCAACATTTGTTGTTGGGAAATTCGAAAATGGAAAAGAAGTATCTAAAGAATTATTAAATGTTAAAGATAGAACAAAGGCTGGTTTCTTATCTGCTGCTAAAACGATTCAGTATTAGAGTTTTTCCCCTAATATAATTTATTAACCACAATAGGGACTTTTCTCTTACCACTAAATTGACCTTCATCAATAACCGCCTCGTCTGTATAATTATTTTTTGAATATTCCCAGTATGAATCTGCGCCAATTCTAAATTCAGGATGAGGATCTGCTTTATACCAGAATACTTGATCTGTTAACTTATTTGATTTCGCATTATTATTAATTACAAGACATTCATAATCTTCGGTACATTGATCCATTACTTGACAAAACATCTCAAATGTCGGAAACATACCTGCGTAATGTTCATACAATCTTTTCCGATTACTAACATAATTTTCTCTAAGAATAAATATATAATCAATATTTGTCCTTAAATTGGGTGGTATTCCCAAAGCATATTGCATAGTTAACATGAATAATAATTTATAATGACGTCCATTCATAAATACCGACCTCATATATTTATCTTTTGCCCAAGTATTGTCATACAAACAATCATCCAGTATTAAAAATGCCCTTGGATCAACCTTTTCACCACCATTTAGTTTCCCTATCATTAATTTTTGTCTTTTTAACATATTTTGAACAATATTAGTATTAAATTCGTCATGAATAAATAATTTAGGAACTATTTGACTATAAAACTGGTTTGCCCCTTCTGTTCCAGATATTACTTGTCCAACTGGGATATCATTATGATAATATAGAATATCTTTACATAAAAAAGACTTACCCGTATCCCTCTTTCCTATTAAAACCACAACTTTATCATCTTTTATTTTTGTAATGTCGAATTTTTTTAACTGAAGTTCCATAATTTACTATATAGTTAGTTAAATATTTTATTTAAAAATTTAAACTTTCTGGGTTAAGTTTATTATTGTAAAATAAAGTGTAATAAATCTCTAATTATGGAAAGAATCCAACATTATAAATGGGATAAAGAAGATTTCTTGTTTCTAAAGAAAAAATGCTATGAAATATTAAATCTTATAGAGATCCAAATTTATCAACCTTATTTTTCTTTATATTTCCATATCCATAATACAAAGAATTCACATAAATATTTTGATCTTAAAAGGAACTATATTTTAAAAGATTTAAATGAAGCCTCTAATTGTAATCACTATACCTCAAATTCCTTTTTAAAAGCAAAAATACATGATCTTAAAAATAATAATTCATATGAAGAAGAGATTTTCTGTAAAAGCATACCTTTATTAGACCCTATCCATTTTATGATGGATAATTATAATACTAATATCCATAGAAATCCATTATTACCTTCATGTTATAATTTCAATACTACGAATAAAATAAATAATATGAATAATACAGCCTATATTGATACATTCTTTTCATATATTTGTTCAGAGATAACATATAATGATAAGAATCCATCATTTCCTTTATTTTATGGTTCAGTAAATGGTATTAAAAAAGAATTTAATTATGATATTTCGGAAGACTATGATGATTTTAAAAGGGAAGAATGGTTTCATAAAAACATAAAAAAAGGAATGTTCACGATAGATATGTATGTAGATGATAGAGAATCATCATCTCATTCATCTCATTCATCTCATTCATCTCATTCATCTCATTCATCTCATTCATCTCATTCATCTCATTCATCAAGATCATCAGAATCATCCGAAAATGACGATTATATTGCGATCCTCAAGGAAATACCCTGTCAAAATTTCTTCATAGAGAAATTGGAGGGGACACTTGAAGATTTATTAGATGAAACCCCTGATGTTGAATTAATTAAATCTTGTATTTTTCAGGTTTCATTTGCTCTAGCATATCTCCAGAAAAAATATTCATTTACACATAACGATCTTCATGTAAATAACATAATGTTTAAAAAAACAGACAGACCACATTTATATTATAAATTTAATAACATTTATTTCAAGATACCTACTCACGGATACTTATTTAAAATAATCGACTTCGGTAGATGTATATTTACATATCATAATAAAACTTTCTTTAACGATACATTTGATAAACATGGCGAAGCAGAAGGGCAATATACTTTCCCATATAATAAATTATTATTCAATAATAAAATAAATGATAAAGAAGTAAGTCCAAATTATAATTTTGATCTTTGCCGATTAGCCATAACAATCCTTGATGTTATTGATTTTGATAAAAAAAAGAATTATAAAGAGGACCAACCTGTCATAAATTTAATTTATAATATGACGTGTGATAAGTATGGTAAGAGTTTATATGATTTAGATGATGATTTTGATATGTATATTAGCATCGCCAAGAAAGCGGAGTTTGCTTTACCGACGTATATTCTTCAAAATTTTATTTTTAAAGATTACCGTGTGAAAAAGAAAAATTTCCCTAAAAAATCATATTATACATTATGCTAGAACGGGGCTTTATAGTTATTAATAGTTCCTCCTGTGGATATAACTTGTTTATTGTTCTGTGAAAATATCCTTAGAATAAAAATAGTAGTAAATGATATCCCAAATAATAAGATGATTTCATTTTTTTTATCTTCGTTAAGGTTTTTTTTGTAATTGATGCAATAAATAACAATACAAATAATAGAACTTGAAACTAAACTGAAGACTAGATTATTTTCTAACATTTTTATATTATTTAATTAAATAATATAAAATTTTTTATTGAACTATTCATTCTCAGCAGCATCATCAAATAATGTGTAGGCATTTACATTTCTATTTATTTTTTCACCCTTTTCTTCAAGTAATCTTGTAACGTCATTAAAAAAATCATCAACCGTTTCATTATCAGAATTATCAATTTTTTGAACCGAAATAACTTCTCTAAGAACATGCTTTTTATCTTCTCCCACAACCTTAACTTCTTTATTTTCAGGAATTCCTTCTAAATTAATCTTTTTATTTAATAATTGATCATTTAATAATGGATCGTTAAATGGATCCGGGTTGTTTAATGGCTTTTGTTCTGGTTCTGGTTCTGGTTCTGGTTCTGGTTCTTTTGTAATTATGAGAGGTTCTTTTGTAATTATGAGAGGCCTCCTCCTCCTCTTTTTTTCAGGTAGATTTTGTATGAAAGTATTTAATAGATCTGTTTTTCGGTCATTTACTTGATTTTTCGTAGAAATGTCTACATTATCATATTTTTCTTCTTTGATCGACGAAACATTATAATCGGTAGTTACGTCGGGTATGTCATTTATTTCAATATTTTCACAATTCCGTTGAATTGTATCTTCATCAGGAGAATCATAACTATAATCGTTGGTGACTGGAAATGTTTGAGGTTTAGATATAATATTTCCTTCGTTAATATTTCCTTCGTTAATATTTCCTTCGTTAATATTTCCTTCGTTAATATTTCCTTCAACAACCTGAACCATATCTTCATTATCTTCATTATCTTCATTATCTTCATTATCTTCATTAGCTTCATTAGCTTCATTATCTTCATTATCTTCATTATCTTCATTAGCTTCATTAGCTTCATTATCTTCATTAGCTTCATTATCTTCATTAGCTTCATTATCTTCATTATCTTCATTAGCTTCATTATCTTCATTAGCTTCATTATCTTCATTAGCTTCATTATCTTCATTATCTTCATTATCTTCATTAGCTTCATTATCTTCATCAGCTTCATTAGCTTCTCTATTTTCGTAGTCCCCCCCTGCGGTGTCTCTTAATTGTCCCTTCGTATTTACTAAATTTAGTTCTTTTAATTGATTGAGTAGGAGTTCTTGAAAATCGGTTGTTAGCTTTTTCTTTTGTATTTCTTGATTATTACTTTCATATGTGACCAAATGTTGTTTCAGAATCTCCTTAATTGGTAATAATCTACGAATCGTATTTTCTATACCCTCTTTAATAATTGTTTCTATGGTTCTCATATTCAGTTGATAGTCTGTACCATTAATATTTTCATTATATAAATATGGATTTTTCCATATTTCTCTCGCAATATTAATATAACACTTATGAATAAAGTTTACCGTTTTAGGTATTGTTAAATCAACATTTGCGTTATGGTTCGAACCAATTGAGGTAAGTATTTTTGTATGACTTATAAATACCGCCGTAATTAAATCATCTAGCCAATCACAACATGATACTTCAATGATTCTATTTGTTTCTGTTTCAATTATCTCATTACTCCATGTTGGTACTTTCTCAAGGAATAAACGAAAAAATAATAAAGTAGATTTGCTGTTCTCTTTAGAATAAGTTTTTTTCGCTTCATCATATACAGATTTAACACCATCGAAAATATGTGGAGATAATGTATCTATTAATTGATTCGTATATTCTAACTTAGCATAAGAAAAGATAGATGAGTTAGGATCTTCCATTTTTTTCTAACTATATTTTATTTTTCGTTTTTAAATTAATTTTTTTTTATTATTTTTAAAATCAAAAATCAAAAGAAATACGATAGATTATTAAATCAAGGGTTGCTTCATAATAAATATCACATAACTTAGTATTATCCTCTATTAAATGTTGGTCTTTAAAATAATTTGGTAACTTAATATTATCCAAATACTCTCCAATTGTAAATTTTTCAACATTTATTTTAAATCCCATTGACTCAAAGTATTTTTCCATTAAATGAATATCATCAACACTCAATGATGATATATCTACTTTATCATTTTCCCCAAATAAATACTTAATACCAGATGTAAAGATCATTAATAATTCTTGAAAGATATTCAATCCTATTTTAATATCTTTATTATTATTATTATTATTCAATTCTAATTTAATTGTATTGGCTCCTTTAGGTTGTTCAGAGAATAAAAAAATGGTAAATTCATCAGCATCTCCGACTTGATATTCAGTATTTTCGTTTTCCATAAATATTATTTTTATTAATATAAAAGGATAGAAAAAATTTTTTAAATTTAAAAAATAAAATAAAATAAAATTAATAGGAGAATGATTCCAATGGTTGTGTATATGGGTTTTGCCTGAATGGGTCTAATAATTCAGGATCAATACGATTTGCAATTGAATTATCTTCTAATCGGTCTTTCATCTGGGTCAACTGACAATTATAATCTTGTGGGATTTCTTGATACACTTTGTCAACACCATTTAATCTGTGATTCATATAATCAATATCTAATTTATCAATCGTAACATTCATTTGATCCATACCATTCGCAATCTTAACATTATTAATTGTAGGGGCTCTACCCTGTGCAATTATTTCTTTAGTTGGGTTCGTTTCAGCATTCATATAATTATCCTGTTTCATATCAGCCTTGAAATACGCCCCAGCATTACCTGTGTAATCGTGTAACGTCGTATCCTTCGTGGTAACCTCTGGATCTTCATAACCAGATGTCCGTTGTTCAAATCCAAGATTACTTAAGTATCCATTATTCTTAGAATTGATGGTTGTTTGTTTTTTAGTCACTTTGAGGTTATCTTGTAATCCAAGTGTATTACTGACAAATGTATTTTGAACATATCCATTATTTTTGGAATTAATAGTTGTTTGTTTCACAGTTTTCTTTAAATCATCTTGTAATCCCATTGTTTGTTCTGTATACTCTGCTCTGATATTACTATCGTATGTCCTTAACCCAGTAACTTCCCTTTCATTTGGTAATGCTCTGTATCCTTGTTTATGGAAATCAGTCGCAATAAATGGGTTTTCAACTGAAGCATTTCTAACTGTATCACTCCCAAATTGTCTTTTTGATGATTTTTTAAAACTGGGTCTTTCTTCTCCCGCATTTATTACCGCGGGTGAAGCTGGTCCCATTTCTTGTTTATTTAAATGCATACGGTTTGTATCGGGGATGATTTGAGCGGGTCTCTGTGATTTTTCTAAGAAAGCACCATTTGTTGTAAAATACCGATCAGGTGAATTTTTATAAAATTTCTCAGGATTGTGTTGAAAAACTTCACCTTCTTCGCTTCTTTTAGAAATACTTTTACCACTTAATACTTTCCCTTCAAAGTTTAGCTTTGGATTATTAGCCGTCCTTAAATTATCAACTCCTCTTTTTTCGGCAATTGCCCTATATACATCTCCATTAAAACCAGATTTTATATCAATCGGTTGTTCTCTTTCCTGTTGAAAGGGTCTTTCGTGCGTTCTATACATACTTTCATTATATCTATCTTCTTCCCCTCTCCAATCACCACCATGAACATTCCCATTATTTCTTTCAGGACAGAACATCGGTGCGAGTTCTTTTTTATTTTCATAGAAATCATTGCCTCCCTGACTCCTACTTAATTGTCTACTATCATCAAAATTAATATTAGCACCAGAACCGCTAAAGAAGGGGGCAACTGAAATACCTTGATCATTAGTTAAAAATTCATCCTGACAAATATATCCTCCACTCGCGTTACTATATGATAGATTATCATATCCTTCTTTGAGATCTTTCTGGGGGAAAGAAAGATTTCTTTTTGGATTTAAAGGATTTATTAATTTTGAGTTTTGATTTTGTGCTTCCTCATAATTACTTGCTAATCTAGATTGAATCATTTTTTTATTCTTATCAATTTGTTCAGAATGGTAGATGTTATCTCCATTGGGGAAATTTATATCTTTATTAACATTGATCTCTTGGGGAATACTATCTTCATTTGTTTTATTTACCAAATAACCAGCACCAATTAATCCAAGTAATACGACGGCTTCCATTATATTTAATTGTTAATATAAAAAATATTAAAATTATTATTTTATCTTACAAAATTATTCAACTTTAAGATCTCTTCTGGAATATTATTATTATTAAAACAATAGGTCATATTATTATCTTTAAAATGACCAATTAATTTAAAATGGACATTATTTTCATAGAGTAATATTACCGTATTTAGATCCTTGTCATAATCATATAAAAGTGGATAATTATAGAATTCATTTGTATATTCATTGCTATTTAAGATAAAAATATTGATATCTAATATTTCTTTTAATAGATTAACTAATATATTATCTCCCCAGTATTCATTTCCACCTTCAACAATTTTTTCTTTAAATTCGTTAAAAGTTATTGTTTCAGGGTCCCAGTCTTCATCAAAATCGTTTGATTCATTTAAAATTCTATAAATACTTATAATTTCATTAAATTTTTCTTCAGTAATCGATTCAGATAATAAGTTTCTTAGAGAGTTTGAATCATTTTCAAACATGTCTCCCTTATGGACAGCATAACTTAAACAATGGAATAAACAATCTCCTCCACCACCACAATCTAAACACCCAAATAAAGAGTTTCTTGAAGGTTTCACTAAATAATCATTTAACTTCTTGATCCATTTTTTATGTAATTTTTCCCAACCATAACCTTCTAATAAAATTTGCCAGTTATATGACTTGATAAGTTTATCTTCATAAAATAGTTTATTATCATTAAGAGATATTTGGTCAGTTAAATAATGTTCATTCATGATTGATTATAAAACAGAAACCTTTAGATAATAAAGTTTCTTTATTGATTTTTAAAAATTTTTGAATGTTCTAATTCAAATTTTTTTATTTATTATTAAAAAAAAGTAGTTAGCAAGGTTGATAAGTATCAATTTGAGATAAATATGTATCATCTCCGAGTCTTCTAAAAGGTTCGAGTGCATTTGCCTGCGGGTCGATGAATAATGGTTCCCAACGATTTTTTGTTTGTCCTCTTAAAAGACTTGGAGGATTATTTAAAAGTTCACTTTCTTGATGAAACCCACCATCTTGAACATGCTTTAATACAACTTTCTTATTTTCATCAGGTTGATAATGCATTTTAGGGTCTTTAGAGTTAATCCTTGTAATGTTCATTAATTCAGAATCAACATCAACCAGTGAAACACCTTCGATAGTTGATACTCCCCCACGCTGGGATACCATCGTTGGAGCCCACGGATAAGCAGGTTGATTATCTTTTTGAGCCATACTTAAACGATACATCCCAGGCCCCATCATTTGTTTATTATTAATTGAATCCATATGTTCTTGAAACTTTACAAATTCATCTGCCATTTAATTTATACTATAAATAAATAAATTAAAAAATAAATAAAAAATAAATAAATTAAAAATAAATAAATTAAAAAATAAATAAATTATTGACCTTTTGCTTGACATCTTTTCATATAATCAGCATTACGGACAATTTGTCTAGATGGTAAACCACCTCTAACCCAGGAATCCATAGAATCCTCTGGAATAATATGTTGAGTGTCTTGGACTTCTCTATTTAATTGAGGAATCATTGGAGTTATCGAATACGGTAACGTTGATGAACCAGCCAAAACATTACAGGGTCTATCTAATTTTGTAGTGTTCCCAACACGTATGATTGATTCCGTACCAACATCATAATCACCTTTACCGAAAAACCCTTGATTTTGAAGGTTTGGTAATTGATTAATATACTTCTTATTTGTTAATTCGTCAAACCTTACTTTACTATCGTTATCAATTAGACATCCCTTTTCACCCATCCATCCAAGACCACCTTGAAAATTAATCGCGGGCTGAGATAGTTGGACGTCTCTGGCCTTCTCTAAACCACAATCACAACCATAGGTATTGTCTAAATAATACGATCCTGGTCCAATTGATTGTTGATATTCAACGTTGACATAAGATAGATCTGATTTTAATGAAGAACGTTGTTCTAATGAAAAATTCATATCCGTTTGAGCATCTGAACATTTCTGTAGTTGAGTTTCAGGTATTTTACTTAGAAAACCCCCATGGTATCCATTTGAAACAATATTTTCAATTTCCATTTATATTATTGTTATATATATTTTATTTTTTATTCTTTTCTTTACTTTCTTTAATTTTATTTAATTTTCATTTCATTTTATCATTTTAAGCAGTGGGTGTGCTTCCAACACCGATATGCATTCCTAATTGATTCGCAGCACATTGAAGTCCGTTCCCTTCTTTACACGTTGGAGGTGTCGCATATAACCAATTCGCAAATTTTCCTTGTTCTTCGCCCGTGATTGAAGGAACAGAATAATATTGTCTTTGAGAATTATTTTTTCCAAAAATATCATTTGGATCTCTATATAAATCTTCATTAAATTGTTTTTCAATCACTCTTTGAAGTCCCTTATTATTATATGAAACACACGAATCTTGGATTTCTTTATTATTTCCTATTTCTGATAAACTTGGATTCATAAAAGGGTTATCTTTTGTTGGAACCCTACAATAGCTTTTTAATTCATCTATTAATTCTTGAGATTCTTTCCCATTCATTATTTGATTCGTAATGTAGTTTAATCTTGTTTTATCATACTTACGATTAATTATATAGGAAAGGACAGCGACGATCAATGGAATGTAAAATACATTCGTTTTTTTCCTATCTGTGAAGTAGATAATTGCGGCATAATAAATGGATAACCTTAATAATCCATTTAATTTACGGTTTAAATCAAAGTTCTTATGAGGGAAAACCTCCATAAGATATTTTCTTTCATAAAGGATTGATAACTTGTCAAACCAAATAGGGGTCATTATATTAATAATATTATATTAAAAAAAAATTTATAATTATTTATTTACTTCTTTCTTATATTCATCCATATGTTTTTTACGCATTGAAGCATTACAACAATTACATATAGGTTTCATATTATCAATACCCGTATCACCTCCTTCAGCGTGAGATAATATATGCCCCCATACACAATTAAAAGGATTTATAATTGATAAATTACAGCAATCACAGTTAACTTTAAATTTCTCACCATAAGTTTGGGTCCATATTTTATGTCTTAACCCTTGGGATAAGACTTTTCTTTTATGAAAGAATTTCTTTTTTTTATTTTCT
>Ga0209403_10007512_pt1 | contig 10728 bp, 12 predicted proteins | sample ArcticOcean_MG_C_8_FD_187440 | JGI IMG/M metagenome (GOLD analysis project Ga0209403, IMG submission 187440) | Marine microbial communities from western Arctic Ocean - ArcticOcean_MG_CB11_86 (SPAdes) (version 2) | ecosystem: Environmental > Aquatic > Marine > Oceanic | place: Arctic Ocean...
TCAGCACCTCATCGAATGTGAGGTTTGATGCGTGTTGTGCCGGGGCTTCCCCAATGACGGGAAGACCCAACTCTCGCGAATAGATCATCTCCATTCGCAGGCTGTCCCAATAGCGCTCCAGCCGGTCTGAAAGTGCGGCAGCAGATTTACGGGCTCTGATTTCAGATTTAGTTCTCAGCGAAACTTCCACTTTTCGCTTATCGAAACGGTGCTGTATATCGCTGGGGACCGCTCGCGAGAAGTAGAACGTCTCGCCGCGCTTATAAAAGTATACCGGAGACCTTACCCACACCATGATTAACCAAGCTCCTTCCACTAAACAAATGTTGTTTAGATTCAGTTACTTGGCCCGTGATCCGTGGTGCATGAACCTCGGTAATGGTGCCGCCAGAGAGAATCGAACTCTCGACCTCACCCTTACCAAGGGTGCGCTCTACCACTGAGCTACGGCGGCCCGGAAATGAGCGCCGCACAATGCCACCGGCGAATAAAATGTCAACTGCGCTGAGAGCGGATTAGCGATATAACTGACTGATGTCCCAATTACCGAAAAAACCAACCGCCAGCGAGAGCGACCGGCGCGAACGTCAGGCAGAAGCGCTGCGCGAAAACCTGCGCCGGCGCAAGGAACAGGCGCGGTCGCGGGAGAGCCCCGACGGTGGGTCACCGAGCCGTGATTCCTCCAGCCCTGGTTCCGATAAGGACCCCGATCAGGCCGGCTGATTTTAGTTCTCTGGTAAATGCCGGGCGTCGGGGATATATAACGAAGACGGCCAAAGGTTTCATAAATCAGGATATTCGCGCCCTGCGGCAGGATCGCCCCGGGCGCGTCGGCATTTTCGGCATGGACCAGATTGTCATACAGGGCGGGCACCGGCTTACCGGCGAAATCCGCATCAGCGGCGCGAAGAACGCGGCACTGCCGCTGATGGCGGCCAGCCTGCTGAGCATGGAGCCGCTGACCCTCAGCAATCTGCCGCGGCTGGCGGATATTTCGACCATGTCGAAGCTGCTGGAACAGCACGGCGTCGAGATCGCAGAAATGTCGAATGGCGACGCTGGAAACACCATGACGTTCAACGCGGCAAATGTGGAAAACACGGTGGCGCCGTATGATTTGGTGCGCCGGATGCGGGCGTCCGTCCTGGTGCTGGGGCCGCTTGTGGCGCGTTTCGGCGAGGCCAGGGTGTCGTTGCCCGGCGGCTGCGCGATCGGCACCCGCCCGGTCGATCTGCACATCCAGGGGCTCGAACATCTTGGCGCCGAGATCGAGCTCGAAGGCGGATACATGATCGCGCGGGCGCCGAAAGGCCTGACCGGCGGCAAAATCGTCTTTCCGTTCGCTTCCGTCGGCGCCACTGAGAATTTGATGATGGCGGCCTGTCTTGCAAGGGGTCAGACCGTTCTGACCAATGCCGCCCGTGAGCCAGAGGTGGCGGACCTGGCGCGGTGCCTTGCCGCAATGGGCGCCAAAATCGACGGGATCGGGTCCGACACGTTGACCATCGAAGGCGTCGACGGCCTGCATGCGGCGGAACATACAGTGGTGTGCGACAGGATCGAGGCGGGTACCTATGCGATGGCGGCCGGGATTACCGGCGGTAATCTGGAGCTCAAGGGCGTCCGGAACGGGCTGCTGGACGCCGCTTTCGAGAAGCTTGGCGAAGCCGGACTCGTTATCGAAGAAACGCCGGACGGTACCCGCGTCAGCGTCGCCAATGGGGGGCTTCGCGGCATAGACGTCATGACCGAACCGTTTCCCGGCTTTCCGACCGACCTGCAGGCCCAGATGATGGCGCTGATGTCGGTTGCCGACGGCGCGGCGATGATTACCGAGACTATATTTGAGAACCGTTTCATGCATGTGCCGGAGCTGTCGAGGATGGGCGCGAACGTGAACGTGCATGGCGCCTCGGCGATGGTACGGGGGGTCGATCACCTGACCGGCGCCGAGGTTATGGCAACCGATTTACGGGCGTCGTCGACGTTGGTGCTGGCGGCGTTGGCGGCGCGGGGCGAAACGGTGATCCGCCGGGTGTATCATCTGGACCGCGGCTATGAGCGGATCGAAGAAAAACTTGCTGCCTGCGGGGCGGTCATCGACCGTGTACCGGAAGTATAGGGAAAGCCTTCGTCATGACTGACACAGATTCTGGCGCCGATTCCAGTGCTGCTTCCGGGGGCGAGTTGAAACTTGCTGCAACCGACCCCGAGGATATCGGGGTGTTGTCGGCGTTGTTGCAGGATGCCGTCATTCCGATCGGCGAGATGATTTATCTGGCGGCCGAGAGCCGCTTTGCGATGGTCGCCAACCGGTTTCGCTGGGAAAGTACCAGCGATGAAAAGGTGCGGGGAAAGATTTACGAACGCGTTCGGTGCGGCGTGACGTTCGACCTGGTCACCGGGGTTCGGCGACGGAATTTCGACCGCTCCAAACGCGGTCAGATGTTCGATTTACTGGCCCTCGAGGCAACGAACGAGTATGTAGACCTCGTTTTTGCCGGTGGCGCGACGATCCGCTTGGACGTTGAGCGGATTCTTTGCCACGCGGAAGATTTTGGCGAACCGTGGCCGACCTTGTGGCGGCCGGAACACGATCTCGATGAAGGTTCGGCGAGCTGATCCTGGTTTGACGGCCAGCAGGAGGTTTTGATGACGACGGCGAATGAAACCCTGCGCATCGCGGTGCCCAAGGGGCGAATTCTGGAGGAACTTCTGCCGGTGCTCGGCCGGGCCGGGATAGAGCCCGAAGCAGCGTTTTCGGACAAGCACGAGCGCAAGCTGGAATTCGCGACCAATATTCCCAATCTGTCTATATTGCGGGTCCGGTCGTTCGACATCGCGACGTTTGTCGCCTTTGGCGCGGCCCAACTCGGTGTTGCCGGGCAGGACGTGCTGTTGGAATTCGACTACGCGGAGGTTTATTCGCCGCTGGATCTGGGAATTGGCTATTGCCGCATGGTGGTCGCCGAGGAGAAGGATTTCAGCGAAAAGGACAACCCGACACGGTGGAGCCATGTTCGCGTTGCCACCAAATACCCTGAGATCACCCGTCAGCATTTTGCCAGCCGTGGCGTACAGGCGGAGTGCGTCAAACTTAACGGCGCGATGGAGATCGCCCCGTCACTCGGTCTGTGCCGTCGGATCGTCGACCTGGTTTCCACCGGATCGACACTGAAAGCCAACGGGCTGGTCGAGGTCGAGGAAATTGCGAAAATCACGTCGCGTCTGGTGGTGAACCGGGCGGCGCTGAAAACGCACTCCGCGGAACTCCATGGCTGGATCGACCGGTTCCGGGAGGCGGTCGATGCCGCTTAGGCTGTCAGCGCTGGATACCGGGTTCGACACCGAATTCGAGAAATTTATCGCGCGCCGGCGCGATTCGGTCGACGACGTCGCCGCCGTGGTGGCCGCGATCATCGCGGGCGTTCGAACCCGGGGCGACGCGGCGGTCGCCGACTATACTCAAAAATTCGACCGGCTTGATGTGTCCGGCGGTCTGCGCCTTGATTCTGAATTAGTCGGGGCATCACGCGATGCGTGTTCTCCGGCCGAGATCGCGGCGCTTGAATTTGCGGCGGTGCGCATCCGGGCCTTTCACCAACGCCAGTTCCCCGAGGGGATTTCCTATACCGATACCGACGGCGTTCGTCTTGGCGCCCGCTGGACACCGGTGTCTGCCGCCGGGATATACGTGCCGGGGGGCACCGCGGCGTATCCCAGTTCGGTTCTGATGAATGCCATTCCGGCGACTGTCGCGGGGGTCCCCCGAATCGTGATGGTGGTGCCGACCCCGGACGGGGTGATCAACCCGCTGGTACTGGCGGCGGCAGACCTCGCAGGCGTCAGCGAGATATACCGGATAGGCGGCGCGCAGGCCGTTGCCGCGCTCGCCTACGGCACCGAATCCATTTCACCGGTCGATAAGATCACCGGCCCGGGCAACGCCTATGTGGCGGAAGCGAAACGCCAGGTCTTCGGGACGGTCGGCATCGATATGATCGCGGGCCCGTCGGAAATTCTCGTGGTCGCCGATTCCGATAACGATCCGGACTGGATCGCCGCCGATCTGCTGTCGCAGGCGGAACACGACGTTTCATCGCAATCGATCCTGATCACAGATAGCGGCGCCCTTGCCGATGCCGTCGCCGCTGCGGTCGAACGCTGCCTTGAGACCTTGCCGCGCCGCGATATCGCCCGCCAAAGCTGGGACAATCACGGGGCAATCATTCTTGTCGGCAGTTTGTCCGGCGCCGTGGCGCTGATTGACCGTATCGCGCCGGAACATCTCGAGCTTGCTGTCGAGGCCCCGGATGCCGTCGCCGAACAGGTCACCAATGCCGGTGCGATTTTTCTCGGCCGGCACACACCCGAAGCGATTGGCGATTATGTGGCCGGCCCCAACCACGTATTGCCTACGGCGCGCAGCGCGCGGTTCTCGTCGGGCCTCGGCGTTACCGATTTTATGAAGCGGACGACGCTTGTCTCCTGCGACGCGAATGCGCTGGCGCGGATCGGTCCGGCTGCCGTGACGCTTGCCAACGCCGAAGGGCTTGAAGCCCATGCGTTGTCCGTGTCGGTCCGGCTCGATGACGTCTGATGACCGGAACCGTTTGTTGGACGTTAAGCTCGACGACAGAAATTTCGTCGCGCGGAACCCCGAAGTCGAGCACGAACGGCGAGTCGCCATATATGACCTTCTTGAAGACAACCGGTTTTCGCTGGTCGACGCCGACAAGGGACCCTACGCGTTGCGGTTGCTACGCCAGGAAAACCGGCTGATTTTCGAAATCGCCGGCGAAGACGGATTCCATGTCGCCGATATTCCGCTTTCGCTCGCCAATTTCCGCAAGATCATCCGCGATTATTTCACCGTGTGCGAAAGCTATTACGACGCCATAAAATCTTCCAGCCCGTCAAAGATAGAAACGATCGATATGGGCCGCCGCGGATTGCATGACGAAGGCGCAGAATTGCTGCGGGACAAACTTTCGCAATATGTGAGCGTGGATGAAAGTACGGCGCGCCGATTGTTCTCGCTGATCTGCGTGTTGCACGTGCGGGTGTGACGGCAATGACGGAACGTCCTTCCAGCATTTTGTTTGTGTGCAGCGAAAACGCGCTGCGCTCGCCGATGGCCGAAGCGCTGACCAAGCACCGGTTCGGGACAGACATATACGTCGATTCAGTAGGCGTGCGCGACGGCGACCTCGATCCCATGGCAATTGCGGTGATGGACGAGATCGGCGTCGATATGTCACGTCACAAATCGAAGCGGCTGGACGATCTGATGGACACGTCTTTCGAGCTGATTGTGACCCTGTCGCCGGAGGCGCAGCACAAAGCGATCGAGTTGACACGGGTCACGGCGTCGGAGGTCGAGTATTGGCCGACGCCCGATCCGTCGGTCTCGGAAGGTCACCGGGACGCGCGTCTGGCAGCGTACCGCGACCTGCGGGATTATCTGATCAGGCGGGTCGAGAACCGATTTGGCGGGGACGGGGACACGGGTGGTGACATGGCCGCGGACGGGGATTTTGCCGATCCGCTAGCATGAAGAATGTAAAAATAGGGAATAGGGTCAAATAGCTTGACCTGACGCGCCCAAAATCGCAATTTCCGGCCAAATAGGAACCGCGCCAGGAGACATGATGGCTAAAGAAGAACTAATGGAGTTTTCGGGTACCGTACTTGAACTTCTTCCCAATGCGATGTTTCGGGTTGTGCTCGACAATGAACACGAAGTTCTCGCCCACACGTCGGGCAAGATGCGCAAGAATCGTATCCGCGTGCTCGCAGGCGACCGTGTCAATGTAGAGATGACGCCGTACGACCTGTCCAAGGGCCGCATCACCTTTCGCTTCAAGTAATCCATATGGGCCTGTCGGCCGGGCCGCACAGGTTGGTGCTCGCTTCCGCGTCGCCAAGACGTCAGGAACTGCTGGCCCAAATCGGGATCGTTCCCGACGAGATTGTTCCCTCAGATATCGACGAGACGCCTCAACTCCGCGAATTGCCGGGGCCGCTGGCGTTGCGTCTTGCGGTGGCGAAGGGGGCATCCGTGAAGCCGGCCGCCAACGGCGCCTGGGTTTTGTCCGCGGACACGGTCGTCGGTGTGGGGCGCCGGGTGCTGGGCAAGCCGCAAAACGAAAATGACGCGCGCCGGTTTCTGAAGATGCTGTCGGGCCGCCGCCACCGGGTGTATGGCGGGGTCGCCGTGTTTACACCGGATGACCGCACCGCAACCCGGCTTGTCACCACCTCGGTATCGTTTAAACGGCTTGAGAAGACGGAGATCGATGGGTATGTGGCAACGGGAGAGTGGCAGGGCAAGGCGGGCGGCTATGCCATTCAGGGGCGTGCGGGTGCGTTCGTGCGGAGTATCACGGGATCGTATTCAAACGTTGTTGGATTGTCGCTTTACGAAACCCTGTCGGTTTTGCGAGGATCGGGGTTCGTTACGCCCAAAAGTTCGTAGTCGAGATCAGGTACGGAAGAGTTCCGAATGACCCAGCAGCTTTTTATCAATGTCATGCAGGCCGAAGTGCGGGCAGCTCTTATGGAAGATTCCACGCTGATCGATTTGATCGTGGAGCGCCAGGAGCGCGCCAGCGTTGTCGGCAATATCTACCTCGGCCGCGTGCAGCGCGTGATGAATGGCATGGAAGCGGCATTCGTCGAGATCGGCCTGCCCAAGGCGGGCTTTCTCGGGCTTGACGATAACCGCCGGGGAAACGGCGGCACGTCAACGCCGGTCCATGAAGGCGAAGCGGTTCTCGTGCAGATCACCAAGGATGCGATCGGCGGCAAGGGTGTGCAATTGTCGCGCCGGGTGACGCTGCCCGGCCGTTCGCTGGTTTACGCGCCGCAGCAGGACCGGGTGATGATTTCGCGCCAGATCGAAGACGAGGCCGAACGCGACCGGCTGACAGGCCTGATGGCGGAAATCGCCGAACCGGATGAAGGGTTCATTCTGCGAACCGCCTCGGTCGGCGCGACTGGCGCGGAACTTGCGGCCGATTGCGAACAGCTTCGCGAGAGTTGGCAGGCGATCGAAGATTCGCAAACGACCAGAAAGGCGCCATGTTGCCTGCACGCCGATATTGACCCCGTCTTGCGGGTCCTGCGCGATCATGCGCTCGGAGATATAGACAGCGTGTACGTCGATAACGGCGCCGCCGCCGATGCCGCCCGGAAATTCTGCGATCGCGTCATGCCGGGTATGGCAGAGCGCGTGAAGGTTCACGCCGGGCCGCAGGAAATGTTCGAACAATTCGGTATCGAAGAAGAGATCGAGCGCGCCTGCAACCGGCGGGTCGGGTTGATTTCAGGGGGCGGGATCGTGGTCGAGACCGTCGAGGCATTAACCGCGATCGACGTCAATTCGGGCCGGTTCGACACCGCATCCGATCTCGAACAGATGGCGGTCCGCACCAATTGCGAGGCGGCCGAGGAAGCTGCGCGCCAGATCCGGTTGCGCAATATTTCGGGCCTGATCGTCATCGATTTCATTCATATGGAGGACGATGGCAATTGGGAAAAAATTGTCGACATACTGGAAGACGTCACGGGCCATGACCGGAACCCGACCCGCGTATTGGGGGCTACCGAAGCCGGGCTGGTGGAAATCACCCGGCGCCGCCGCCGGGAGCCGCTGCTGCATACGATGACGGAAATCTGCCAGGCCTGTGGGGGCGTCGGCAGGGTGAAATCGGTCGATGCGCTGTCGATAGAAATCCTACGGGCGCTGAAACGCGAGGCCCGGGTGACGCCGCCGGGCGAACTGGTGCTGTACGCCGCCGAGGATGTGGTGGATTCGCTAGAAAACGGTTACGGACCGATGGTCGACGCGGTCGAGGATGAAAGCGGGCGCACCATTATCCTGCGCGCGGATGCAGAATATGGCCGGGAAAACTACGATATCGTCGTGGAGTGAGGTTGCGCATGACTGAATCCGACAAACCTAAATGCCCGGTTTGCAACGCGCCGCGCATGCAGAAATTCCGCCCGTTCTGTTCCAAGCGATGCGCGGATCAGGATCTTGGGCGCTGGTTTACCGGTTCCTATGCGATACCGAGCGAAGAACTTCCCGACGAATTCGATATCGGCATGGGCCAACCGGACGGCGACGAAGACGGGTTTTAGCTACCCCTGAACCGCCTGGCACATAATTTCAACCAGCGTACCGGGCGTCAGCGTCACCCCGACACAGGCCCGGGCCGGCGGGTTGTTCGATCCCATCCACGCCATCCAGGCGTCGTTCATCTCGTCTTTTAGGTCCATATCAGACACGTAGACGACGGCGTTCAAGATCTTCGTCTTGTCGGAGCCGGCCTTGGCGAGGATTGCATCGATCTTGTCGAGTACCTCCGCGGTCTGATCCTTCATGCCCGCCGATCTGTCGTCGGCAACGATGCCGGACATGCTGATAAAGCCATTATGGATGACGGCACGGCTGTTCCATTTGCCTGGCTGGATGTGCTTGAGTGTCATGGAGATTCTCCTCTGAGGGCGTGTTCAGCGGCACGATAGCGCACCCGGGCTCGGCTGGACAGCGGCGGCGTTTTTGCCTATAAGCTGCCGGTCGCCGAATACGGTGGCGTGCCCAGGTAGCTCAGTTGGTAGAGCATCGCACTGAAAATGCGGGTGTCGGTGGTTCGAGTCCGCCCCTGGGCACCAATTCCCTTTATTATCAATGACTTAGCATTTGCCGGGACACAAATCGCGTGTGTCGACACACGCTCGCGCCTAGGCCGCTAAGGCCAGTTTTGCGGCTCCGGCGAACGCTGCCCGTTTCCGGGCGTAGGCGGCGGTATATCGCTGTACTTCCTTCATCGTCGTATGACCGGTGATCGCCATAATTATAGCACTGGCAAAAAAGGAAGACCTGAAGTCGCGCGAGGCCGAGGCGATACACGAGCTGAAGCGGTTGCTGCGCTCGACCTCGAAGGTCTGCAGGTCACTACTGCTGTCGGTCTGCGGGTCCGTTAAGGAGTTCGAGACTGCGGTCGGCTGGCGACCGCGCTACGGAATCGAAAGGCTTCGCGAGGCGCTGGATGATGTGGCAGAGTGTCGGGGTCTGATGACGAGGAAGCTGGTACCGTAATGGAGTTTTCAATGATGATCGGAGGCTTCGCGTGCCTAAAGAGGAGAAGACATGACTGACGGGCCCGACTACGATGAAACCTGCCAATATTGTGGCCATTGGGAAAAAACGGTTCCAGCAGAAGATATTGGGCAACGATTAGGTGGTCTGTGTAAAAGACACGCACCGCACCCTTTCGTTAAACCATTGTCTCAGATCACGCCAAATGAAGAATCGTGGTCTTTATGGCCCTCAACCGATTACACAGATGGTTGTGGGGAGTGGAAGGCACTGGCGACCACTCTACGGCATCCAAAGGATCCGCGAGGGGCTTGATGATGTGGCAGAGTGTCGGGATCTGATAACCCGGAAACCGGAGAAGAGGAAACGTAACCGACCTGGTCACAATCCGGGCGGGTCTCGCGCGCCGATTAGGATTGACGGTGCGGACCGCTAAAAGGCATGGTTCACGTAAATTGGGATTTTCGCGTCGGGAGCGGCAGGTGCTGCATAGTGTCGACGTAAATGGCGCCGAGATCGTTGTCCGGAGGATGTGTGGGGGCGTTCATTTCACGCGATCATGCCTGCGTACTCAAACGATCTCGCATACGGCTATGGAGAACATGGCGCAGCCGGCTCACTCCGATGTCATGCTGGTAGAGATTTTCGTGATAGCGCGCGTCGCATGGCATAGCCTCCAGCATGATCCTGTCTTGCTCCAGAACGTGCCAGTGTCGTCCCTCCAAGCTCGTCTTGTAGAGAAACCGCCACATATTTCGTGCCCATCCTTCGACGCGGCGCAGCCGGTAGAAGAAGACCACACAGGCACTTTCGTCAATGGGCGTGACGTAGCCGATGATACGGAATGGTCCGCCCGGCCCGGCTGAGTGTGGGTAAGGCACATCGATCCGGATCCAATCGATGCCGGAGAACAGGAAGTCGCCGGAATCGAAGTTCATACCGCGCTGACCAGACGCACGGGCAATGGTAAAGCCGCCGTCGATGTCCTCCAGTACCATGCGGTCCTGGCGCGCGCCGCCGGAAAGGGTGTGAGACTGCGCATGCAGGTAGGAGCCGTGCATCGGGTCAACTAGATTGTCAAACGCGTAGAGGTAATGGCATTGCCAAGTCGCGGTGCACTGGAAGCCGTCCCACTCGGGTTCGGACAGCTCGCTCGGCAAATCGAGCGGGCCCGGCGGCGCGCCCTTGTCGGATCCAAACCAAGCATAGATCGTCTGGTTATGCTCGATGATTGGATAGGTGCGAACCAGTGCCCGGCCTTCGAGCCCTGTGCGCTCGAGCGCTGGCACGGACGCGACCGTGCCGTCGCCGGCGACCTGGACGCCGTGATAACCGCAGGCGATGCAGTCTCCTTGAACGGACCCTAGTGACAAGGAAGCGCCGCGATGGGGGCAGCGATCCTCCAACGCTCGCACCGCGCCTGCGGTATCGCGCCAGATGACTAGGCGTTCGCCCAACCGGGTCAGTCCAACCGGCTTATCGTCGACTTCTGAGGAAACGCAAATCGCGTACCATTGATCGCGCAGCCCCGACTCGACTGCCGCCCATATCGGATCTGTCGGTTCAAGAACCGCCATCGCCGGACCTCGCGCGCCGCAGCAGCCCGTTGCCCTGGGCCAGCC
>Ga0209403_10007516_pt1 | contig 10725 bp, 12 predicted proteins | sample ArcticOcean_MG_C_8_FD_187440 | JGI IMG/M metagenome (GOLD analysis project Ga0209403, IMG submission 187440) | Marine microbial communities from western Arctic Ocean - ArcticOcean_MG_CB11_86 (SPAdes) (version 2) | ecosystem: Environmental > Aquatic > Marine > Oceanic | place: Arctic Ocean...
TCGTCATCGCTGCCGTCAATGTCGTCTTGCCATGGTCAACATGACCAATGGTGCCAACGTTTACGTGCGGCTTCGTCCGCTCAAACTTCGCTTTGGACATCTTTGCCCTCTCCTCACAAGGTACTTCACAGATCTAGATGCGATTTCTCGAGGTCGTCGAGTAACTCGAACCCGGCTACAGCTATTTCAAGACTCAAAAACTAAAGACCCTTTCAACTTCAGGGTGCCCTCCAACCTCAGGACTCTTCTCTCAGGACTCTTCTAACGCTAAGACGCTCGAACATTCAAATGTCACTCGTGTCAAATGGAGCTCATAACCGGATTTGAACCGGTGACCTCTTCCTTACCAAGGAAGTGCTCTACCGACTGAGCTATATGAGCAAAAGCTGTCCCTTTTGGAGCGGGTAGCGAGGCTCGAACTCGCGTCATCAGCTTGGAAGGCTGAGGTTCTACCACTGAACTATACCCGCGGAATACGCTGGCAAACCCGTTACCTGACTCTCTTTATCTATAACTCGACAAACCAAGCTTCGACAAACCAAGCGCTTCGACGACAATAGCGTCGACAAAAAACAGGGCAACCCAGCCAACGGCAGCCAATCAACCATCATGTACCCACTGTCATCTAACCGGGCCCAGATAGAGGCTTTACCACCCCCAGGATATGGTGGAGGGGGGTGGATTCGAACCACCGAAGCTTTCGCGTCAGATTTACAGTCTGATCCCTTTGGCCGCTCGGGAACCCCTCCAAAAAAGCGGCGGTAAATGCTGCCTGTAGGGCACCATTGTGTCAATCAATATATTCGGACCGGCGAATGGCCCCGGGGCCCACAGAGTTGATTTGCAAATCAACGGGAATTGGTGCCGCCACCAAGAGTCGAACTCGGGACCTACTGATTACAAATCAGTTGCTCTACCAACTGAGCTATAGCGGCCAGGGAACGGCGCGGATTCTAAGGCAAGCCCAGGCAAAGTACCAAGGCCAAAAGCAACCAATTGCAAAAAAATGGCAACAAGCGGCATCCCCACCCGTCGCCAGCGCCTGTCGCAGATTGTCTTCCTGACCATTCCTGAAAGTCGGTTTGCAAACGAACCTCGCATTTTCATGCTGAAAACGGCGGTTCATCCCATGCTCCACCCGCGGTGACCCGCCCCAGAATAGAATTGCGGGACCGGACCTCGCTAGCGCCCACAACTGATCATCGACAGACCCACACCGTCATGCCGCTCGACGAGATCGCGGAGCATTGCCCCTTCGATCGATAGATCCAGGCCGCCGTCGGCATAAATCCAGTATTCCCGGTGCTGCCTGGGAATTGGTACGATTACGACGCCATAGCCGCGCCGGCGAAGATCGGCTTCGACCTTTTCGGCTGAAGCCCGAATGCTGAAGACGCCAAGAGAAATTCCTCTCGCGTCACGCCCCTCGGTGACAACGTAACTCTCGATCTTTTGGCTCTTGAGTTCACGCAGTGTACGAAACGCCTCCTGCAGCGTCGGGCTTGGCGGGATCAGCACTCGATACACATGCTCCCCCGTCGGCTGGTCGAGCGCTCGCAGTGTCACGGCGTGGTCGAGCGCCATCAGGCGTTGCCCCGTCTGCTGACCGCTGAATACGTCTGGAAACGGTCCCAGCGCCCTGCATTGACGTCTCCCATCGACGGTCAACGGATTGCCTACGACGTCGCTGACGCTGCGTCTGTGTGCATTCTCCGCCAGGAGATAGATCGTGTCCTCAGATGCTGCGCGCTTCCCTGTGACGGCACGCGCTGGCTCAACCAGAACGCTCTGCCAGACAAACACAGAGGCGTTGAGCAACAGCAACGTGAGGAACACGTAGCGCATCGTTAATGCCTCATACGGGCGTAGCGCATCGTTAATGCCTCATACGGGCGTAGCGCATCGTTAATGCCTCATACGGGCGTCACACATCGCTAGGGAGCTTCCCGTAACACATCGTCAAGCGCTTCCAGCGCGTGTAACACATCAAATCTGGAGTCGCAGGCTGACCTCACCCGCGTTGTAGCTTCGAACCTCGCCATCATCTGCCCGGAGCTGCAGGTTGCCGTGGTCATCAACACCGCAGTTGACGCCTTCGATGGATCTGTCGCCAAGTTTGATCACAACCCGCTCTCCGCGATACAGATCAAACCCGTCCCACTCATCGCGAAACGGCCCAAAGCCGGACCCTTCGAACCTGATCAAGCGGTTGAAAACCTGGTCGAGCAACCGACCCAGCAGCCGATTTCGCGACATATCGAGCACCTCGCCCAACGCCGACCATTTCTGGTCTATACGACTTGCCTCGCTGTCGCTCATCGCAAGGTTCACGCCGAAACCGACGACGATCGGGACTACATCGGACAGGGCGCCAATCTCGATCAGGATACCGGCAAGCTTGCCACCACCAAGGAGCACATCGTTCGGCCACTTCAGTCCGACGTCGCGCACACCCATGTCCCTAAGGGAAGACGCGATGGCCATCCCAACGACCAACGACAGTCCGTCCAATGCGGGACCCTGGCGCGGCAGCGTCCAGCCGAGACTGACGTAGAGATTTCGTCCGAACGGGCTGACCCACGTGCGCCCGCGACGGCCCTTGCCTGCTGTTTGCTCCTCGGCCGTGATGACGACGCCGCGCATGTCCTTTCGTTCGAAGGCGTCGAGAAGGCGGGTATTGGTCGACGTCGCGCTCCACAGGACTTCGAGGCTGGCAAGGGAGTTAAGGGTACTGGCAGCCAATTGCGCCTTGACGACAGCCGCATCCAGCAACTCAAGTTGTCGTTCCAACCGAAACTCGGCTGCAGCGCTGCCCCTGAGACTCCTTGGCTCAAGCCACGCCGCTACTTCGTTCGCACAAGCGAGACCGGCCTTTGGCACGACCTCGCCCTGGGCAAGACGTCGAACGATTGCTATGCCGTCCGGCGTCAGAAGATCACTCACTGGCACAGGCTTCCAAACGACGTCTCGTTGGCCGCGACAGAGCAACCGGGACATCTGCCGGGTCGGGCGACACCGATTGGGGATCTGCAGTAGGTCTCCATAGATCCAATACGTTTTCTGGGACGGGCCTTCGCGTGCGGTGCAGGGATGCACCGCCATTTTCTGTAGGGAAATGCGAGGTTTGCTTGTGCGTGCCAACTTCTTTCAACTATTACGCTCAATAGCTTACGCCCACATTCGACGAGGCACTCCGTGTTCCGCCGGAGAGTGGAAAGAACCCTCGACACTTTGAAGCCCGATCGACCGTAGTCTCAGCAACTCCATCGGTATTGGGCAACCCCAATAGCTACCCCGAATATGCCGGGCGGCCTCGATGGGGTTGCCTGGACGTCGCCGCCCGCGCAATCAACGGCACAGCCGACCAAAACAGGGGTTTCCGGAGTACCAGGATGGTGCCGGGAATCTTCTCACGGATTAGCGGGCACCCCCTCCTCGAGCGTCACCCACGACTGTTTGCTGTCACACCAGCCCTGGAATTTTGGTGCCCAATCACTGGTATCGTCCAGCGTGCCTGTCTTGAGAAACCAGGTATCAGGCGCGCTCGTGACGCCCGAGTAGATTGGTGAACCGCACCGTTCGCAGAACCAGCGTTCCACCGGGCTGCCACTTTTCGTGTCGGTGTCCTCGTACAGCTTCGGAGCACCCTCGAGAAACCGGAATTCGCTTTTGGGCACACCGGCCAGCGTCGAGAAGGCGGAACCCGCCTGACGCTGACAGTTCCTGCAGTGACAGATTCCCGTCACCTCGGGCATGTTGTCGATCGAGTACTTGATACCACCGCAGAGGCATTGGCCGGTTAACGCCATCAGAATCTCCTTACGCATTGGGAAACCGCAGCTTGACGACTGCGGAAGCCGTTGCCAAGTCCCCGCGCGACCTTAGGCCGAATAGCGTAGACCCAGTGTGCAAGCATGGCACTGCCGCAAGGGGCTACCGACCAGCAGGTTGACGTGTGCCTGCCCAAGGAAGACGACACGCTGGTCACTGCGGGCACAATGGCAGTGGGAAGTCCGGACGCGCCAAGTGCCCTGGGGCATGTGCCGATTGGCCAGTTCGACCCGAACGATGGCGCATCCTCGCGGACATCGAAGTCGGCGAATCTATGCCACCGACCGAGGTGCGCGTGACCCCGGAAGAGCATGAGAGTCGTTTTGCGCGCGCAGCCGAGGTGCTATGTTATATGGCTTCTATCGGATCGACTGGACCCTGAGTGGACCAATCGGGGGAAAATCGAATTGGTGGAGCCAGGCGGGATCGAACCGCCGACCTCCTGCGTGCAAGGCAGGCGCTCTCCCAGCTGAGCTATGGCCCCAAAATCAGGATCCATGTGAGACATTGCGAACCTTTGAGGATTCTCCGACGCGGACGCGACAAGGCAAAACGATCCATGCCATTGCGCATCAATGTTGTAGGCTGTCAAATGTGCGATGGCATTTCAACCCCCATGCACTCTTCTCGCCTTGCCGCGCTTGCCCCATTTGCCTCTCTGGTCGCAGTCGTCGCTTTCGCCACTTGTCCAGGTTACCCGATCCGCCGAGGTGCGGCGGAAAGATCGCGAATCACCTGGTGGGTCTGGGTGGATTTGAACCACCGACCTCACCCTTATCAGGGGTGCGCTCTAACCAACTGAGCTACAGACCCAAAAAGTGCTTAAGCAACAGCGAGAAACCAGACTTTCAGCGTCCCTGGCGCTTGTAACACGAGCGATTTGACCGATCGCCTTGTGCAACATAGGCACCACGAGACACACAAATGCGGGGACTCGCAAGGCGGCGTATTATACGCATCGCTCGGTCCAATACCACCATGCGCCGCCATTGCAGCTCACTGCGCCAACACCACCAGATGGTGGTTCTTCTTACCGCTTTTCAACAAGTGATATCGACCAAAGCGCGCGTTGCTTCGATCAAGCGTCACATCCTCTCCAACTTTCGCGCCGTTCACGGCAATGGAGTTGCCAGCAATCAGTTTGCGGGCCTGTCCCAACGTGACCTTTCCGAGGCTGGTCTTCGCGAGTCCTGATTCCACCAGCGCCTCTGACAATGGTCCCGCCGGCAACTCACTGCTCGGCAGACCGTCCAGAGCAAGCTGGGCGAAGTCCGACTCGGACAAGCTCTCAACGTTGTTGCCGAACAACGCGCCGGTAATTCGCTCGGCGCCTTCACGGGCATCGTCACCATGCACTAGCCGGGTCAATTCCCGTGCGAGTGCGGTGTGGGCGGTGCGGGCGCCCGGGTCTTGCTCATGTGCAGCACGCAATTGCTCTAGCACCTCCCACTCCAGCAACGTGAAAATCCGCAGATGGTCGACGACTTGCGCATCGTCTACGTTCTTCCAGAACTGATAGAACATATAGGGCGAGGTTTTGAGCGGATCCAACCAGACGGCGCCACCCTCGCTTTTGCCAAATTTCTGGCCGTTGCGGTTAAGGAGCAGCGGAAACGTCATTGCGAACGCCTCGCGCGAGAACATGCGACGGATCAACTCGATGCCGTACGTGATGTTGCCCCACTGATCGCTGCCACCAATCTGAACGGAGCACCCGTAGTCGCGGTTCAACACCGCGAAGTCGTACGACTGCAGCACCATATAGCTGAATTCGGTGTAGCTGATGCCACTGCCGTCGTCGGCTAGCCGCTTCTTGACCGACTCCTTCTGCGCCATCTGGTTAACGCTGAAATGCTTGCCCACGTCGCGCAGAAAATCGATGACGCCAAGCGAGCGGGTCCAGTCCATGTTATTGACCATGACCGCCGGTGCTTTCGGGTCATCGAAGTCAAGAAAGCGGATCACCTGCTCGCGAATCGCGTCCACGTAACCAGCAACTGTCTCGGCCGGATTCAGTTGCCGCTCTGCATCTTTGCCGCCCGGATCACCGATCATGCCCGTGGCGCCTCCAACAAGTAGAATGGGCCGATGCCCGGCGAGCTGAAAGCGTCGCAAAGCGAGCAGCGGCACAAGGTTGCCAACGTGAAGGCTGTCGGCGGTGGGATCAAAGCCACAATAGACCGTGCGCGGCTCAGCAAGATGGGTTACCAACGCATCGCCACTGCTCACCTGGGCCACAAGGCCGAGGCGCCGCAGGCTGGCGATCAGGTCTGTTTCTTCACTATCCTGACTTTGCACAAACGACTCCCCCACCCGCGATGCACGACGCTCCGCTCATCGATACACACCGGTCATTGATTGTTTTTCGAGCCGCCTCTGGGCTAGGCTCTATCCCCCTTTTTGGAAACCCATGACGATGGGAATCCGCCGACTGTCGGCGGGGCGCCAATCTACCGAAAACGAAGCTAATTACAAGCTGACCGCGAAAGTGCGGGCGCTCACCCTATACTCAGCCGAAATTTTATCTATAATTTACTCGCTTAGCGCTCATAGCTGACAATTGATGACAAGAGTGAGTCCTAGATAACTGCTTTCAATGGATCCCTACCCAAAATCACATCTGAGAACAGCGATCGTCACCGCCGTGACGCTCGCCGTCGTCGTCATGTTGATCCCAACTGATGATACGCCTGCGCGCACGAAACTCGTGTCTCTTTCAATTGAGGTCCCCGCAAGCCCGCTGCCACAGGCAGCGCCTGCCGAACCCACAGCGACTGACCCGGGCGAATGGGTGTCCCACAGGGTGCGCGAAGGCGAGAGCCTGTCGACGATCTTCGGCAAGCGGGGGCTCAGCGCCGCTCAACTGCAGGAAGTGATGTCGGTCGGCCGAGACGTTGCGATGTTGAAGCGCATTCGGCCGGGCCAGACCCTGGAACTGCATGTTGACGACGACCGCCTGCAGGGACTGCGCTTTGAAGTCAGTGCGCTTCGCACGCTCATCATCGCCCGCGGCGACGCCGGCTTTACAGCCCGCTTTGAGACCACCGAACCAGACACCGTGACGGCCTTCCGAACAGCGCAAATCACAGTCGATGCCCCATCGCTCTATCACGCCGGCAAGCGCAACGATCTGTCCGACAACGTCATCATGCAACTTAGCTACATCTTTCAGTGGGACATCAGCTTCGCCTGGGATCTGCGAGAGGGAGACAGCTTTTCGCTGCTTTACGAAGAGATGTTCGTAGATGGCAACAAAGTCAAAGAAGGCAACATTCTGGCCGCACGGTTCACCAACAGGGGCCGGACTTACACCGCGGTCCGATACGCCGGCGAAGACGGCGACGCTGACTACTTCGCACCCGACGGCCGCAGCATGCGCAAGGCGTTCATTCGCGACCCGGTGCACTTCTCACATGTGAGCTCCCGGTTTAACCTGCGGCGAATGCACCCGATCCACAAACGTGTGATGCCCCACCGAGGCATCGACTATGCCGCCAATACGGGAACGCCAGTGGTCGCGGCCGGAGACGGCACCGTGAAGATGGCGCGACAGAATAGCGCATCCGGGAAGTACATCGTTGTGAAGCACGGCGAGCGGTATACGACCAAATACCTGCATCTGTCGCGCTTCGCAAAGGGCATTCGGGCCGGAAAATCGGTCCGCCAGGGGCAGACCATTGGCTTCGTGGGCGCGACCGGATGGGCGACGGCACCGCACCTGCACTACGAGTTCCTGGTCTCCGGCACGCACCGCAATCCACGCACCGTCAAGCTGCCGAAAGCTGCACCTATTTCGGTCGTCGACAAGACGCGATTTGAAGCTTCAACATCGACCTGGCTCGCCCGTCTCCAGTCCTTGTCAGGCGAGACCGGGTACGCATCGACGGACGCGCTGGAGTCTGGTTCAAAGGCGGCTTTCTAGTTCTGACGACGGCTATTGCAGATCTGCAATCAGACCGAAAACGAGTTGCCGCACCCGCACGTCGTAGACGCGTTGGGGTTTGTCACGATGAATCGTGACCCCAGAAGATCTTCCCTGAAGTCGACTTCCGCGCCGGCCAGATACTGGAACGACAGCGAGTCGACGACAAGCGCAACGCCTTCTTTTTCGATCACGGTATCTTCGTCATCCGTATCTTCGTCGAAGGTGAACCCGTATTCAAAACCTGAACAGCCCCCGCCAGTTACAAACACCCGGAGCTTCAGGTTGTCATTGTCCTCGTCATCGATCAGGCCACGAACTTTGCCGGCAGCCGCCGGCGTGAACGTCATTTGCTGTGGTACGAATGTTGTTGGGGCGTCCAATTGCGGATTCCTCACGTTTGTCTAACTTGCGTCTGAATCTGGATCGATGATGAATATTCTCGCTCGCCACGCCCATTTCATCAATGCAGGCGTTGATCCTTGCCAGTTGGGTTAAATCGAACCGTATTCAGGCCTGTTTCGACTTGACCGACGTCACCTGCGCGCTCGGCTGACTCTGGGGGCGTGAGGAACGCTCATCGCGTGCATCCTTTTCCTTACCATCTCGTGTGCTTACCTCTGTCGCGTCGGTGGACGTGCGATCCTTGCCGTCCCTGACATGCACGAGGTTGCCGTCGACGCGGCTACCCATAACCATCTCAATCAGATTGTAGTAGACGTCGCCCGCGACCTCAGCCTTGCTCGCGAGTTCCACATGCTTGTCCGAGTGAATGTCGCCGAACACTTTGCCATCGATGACGACATTAGGAACTCGGATTTCGCCCCGCACGCGGCCCTTCTCGCTAACCCGCACACGCGCCTTGGACCCGACCTCGGCCTCAACATTGCCCCGAATCACACCATTGACCTGTAGCTCGTCGCTGAAATGCACATCGCCAACAACCTCGCAGTTGCTGGCAATCAGCGTAATACCCGATTCATGTTTTTTCGATCTGCCAAACATTTCGCATTCCCCGGTTCATTGTGGGCTTTCTTAAGAGGATCAGCCCTTTCAACACGTTCCTAACTTGCCGGTTATGAATCTGGTCCGATCGCTACATCGACCCGCCCGCCATCTTGAAGGGTCTTTGTGCCCCTGTCATCCACGATCATCCACCCGACGGAGCCCAGTCAAAGGCACGCTCCAGGCGCTGCGGGTTGCGACCCGAGGAACTTGCCGTCACGAGCAGTTCGCGCGGCTCGAAGCCCTGCGGTATCACCATCTCGCCGTTGAAGTTCTGAAAATAGCGAAACCTGAAACGCATGGCCTGGTCCGGGTCAGCGACAAGGTCATTCAGCGACAAGGTCTTCTCATCGGTTCCCTGTACACCCCTCAGGGCGAATTCGACGCCTCCGGAAACGAAATCGTGCTTGTCGACGACCTGGGTCAGCAGCAACGCGTACTTCACCCGGTTCGCCTCCGGTGTCGCATTGACGTCAAGTCGCTCAATACGCAGCCCCTTGTCCCCGACATTCGGCAGCATGACCCCCTTGTAAAACCGAATCTCTTCGCCGAGCGCAGCGATCGTGTCCTGTAGCTCGCCGACGGTTTGGCGGACCTCTTCGGTTGCATGCGAATCGACCACCCCGCCAAGTTTCAGGTCAGCGACCTGCTGGCGAAGTTCTGCGACACGGCGTTCGCTCAGCTCAAGCCGGCGGCGCGTCTCATCGCGCTCACGGACGACAGTCTGCTGCAGGGCGAGGCCCTGCTGGTGACCGAACCGATAGGTCAGATAGCTTGTCGACGCCATGATTCCAATAATCAGTAAGCCGATAAACGTCTTATAGACCGGCCGATGGCGTACGACGACCATCTCGTGCTGTGTGCTGCCCTTGACTGCGACCACGGTTCTTGGTCGATTCCTTGAAAAATGGGAGCAAAATCCTAACAGATTCAGGCGCGCGCCACTCTATCGCCCGGACGAGTTGTCGTAACGCGACACGACCCTCACTCGCAGGTTGTCAAGCATATGCGGGAGGAGCGCCCGTGTACGCAGAGCGACACGGGAACAAATCAGGCGCATGGCGGGACCGAAACAGGAGTAGGATACCGTCCGCATCTACCGGACTCAGAAGCACTATGCTGAACCGGCTGCTCAGCGCCCTCTCAACATTCCAGCGCCGGTTGGCGCACGTCGACTCGGTTCCCCAGTTCGCGCTGCTCGGCATTGCTTCGGGCGCATTGACGGGCCTCGTCATCATTCTCTTCCGCAAGGTGGTCGAGGTGCCACTCCTCCTTCTTACGGGTGGTCCGGAGAATTTTGAGGGGCTCGACCACATCCAGCGTTTCACGTTGCCCATAGCGGGGGCGATCGCGCTCGCCATCCTGTTCAGTTTCCTGAAATTAGAAGACCGACGCGTCGGTGTTGTTCACCTGATTGAACGGCTCGGGCGGTTTCACGGTCACCTGCCCCTGCGCAACGCCATCGTCCAGTTCGTTGCTGGCACCCTCGCCCTCCTCTCTGGTCAGTCGCTTGGTCGCGAGGGTCCGGCGATACACCTCGGCGCCGCCGGTTCGAGCCTGCTCGGCCAAGCTCTCCATCTACCCAACAACAGCATCCGCGTATTGGTCGGTTGCGGCGCCGCGGCGGCAATCTCCGCGTCATTCAACCGCCGATCGCTGGCGTCATCTTCTCCATGGAAGTGATTCTGATGGAGTACACGTTTGCCGGTTTCATCCCGGTGATACTCGCTGCGGTCACAGCCGCCGTGATCAGCCAGATCGCCTACGGCAACGTTGCCGCATTCGACGTTCCAGTCGTTGCTATGCACTCTTTGCTCGACGTGCCTTTCCTCATCGTCCTCGGCATCGCGATCGGCCTGCTCGCGGTCGCATTCGGGCGACTGGTCGAATGGGTGACGCGGCACGCCCCCGCGGCCATCTGGCAACGCATGCTGATCGCTGGCACCACGACTGCAGTGATCGGTCTC
>Ga0209403_10007519_pt1 | contig 10722 bp, 9 predicted proteins | sample ArcticOcean_MG_C_8_FD_187440 | JGI IMG/M metagenome (GOLD analysis project Ga0209403, IMG submission 187440) | Marine microbial communities from western Arctic Ocean - ArcticOcean_MG_CB11_86 (SPAdes) (version 2) | ecosystem: Environmental > Aquatic > Marine > Oceanic | place: Arctic Ocean...
ATGAAAGATCCGTTTGTTGTCTCCTGATTCCCAATACACAATACCACGACTGCGACCTCGAAACACGGTTTTCTTCGGATGGTGATCCTCCGCCTTAAACACCCATGTTTCTTCTCCTGTGCCTGCGTCAATGGCAACCGCACGCAGGGTCGAAGTTGTGAAATACATCAACCCATCGATGATGATGGGATTACTATGCATGTTGGAGCGTTCATTGGCATCTCCGGCGTGATATTCCCAGGCGGGTTCGAGTTGGTGCACATTCGCTGCATGGATGTACGCGAGTTCAGAGTATTGATTCCCTTTTTTGTCTCCTTTGTTAATCGCCCAATCTGTGTAGTTGTCGTAAGGATCTTTTTCGGAACCGTTTTGGGCAGATAAGGTCGAGACAAGGAAAATAAACAGTAGGGCAGTCGGGGCTTTTAGAGGCATAACAGTATGGTCGATTTTTATAGAGCCTCTTTCAAGTTCAAATAACTGGCATTCCGCATTGTAAGCATGAATATCCTTGCGCAATGTCTCATGCTTTATGATTCCAGGCTTTCAGATACTCGATGCACAAAACACCCAACTAGGAGCCCTGGTGTTACGTCGTCGATCGATTGCTGCACTGGATGGTGAGGAAATTTATGAAGTAAAGCTCGGTGAAGAGTTTCTTATGTCTAGCCTTTTCCCGGAGGCTGAAAAACAACTGGCCCATCTTGGATTAGCCAAACTCAATGGCGAGGATTGGGATGTTGTGGTCGGCGGTTTGGGTCTCGGCTATACCGCCGCAGCTGCTTTGGAGAATCCTAACGTCGCTTCTTTGGTAGTGGTGGAACTGTTTCCTCAAGTTATTGAATGGCATGAAAAAGGATTGGTTCCGGTAGGCTCTGTTTTATCCGGAGACCCGCGGTGTCAGTTGGTTGCTCAGGACTTTTTTGCAGCTGCTGTTGATAAAACTATAGGAATGAATCCTCTGAATCCAGGTAAGCAATTCCATGCAGTCCTGCTGGATATTGATCATACTCCAAGTCATCAGTTGGACCATGAGAACGCCGGATTCTATTCGATGGCAGGATTGAGCTCAATGGCAGAGCAATTACTGCCAGGGGGCGTCTTTGGTCTTTGGTCCGACGCTGCACCGGATGCAGCATTCAAAGAACTTCTTCTGACTGTTTTCTCTACAGCCGAAGCTGTTGTTGTTCCTTTCTACAATCCAATTCAGGATAAGGAATCAACCAACACCGTTTATTTAGCAGTGAAACAGTAGGGACGATTCTAGTTCTATGATTCCGCTCTCACGTCCAAGTAAGGTGGGTCATCTTCCATCTCCCAAGTTGCTGAAATTGCGATCGGGCGGCAGCAAACCTCGCAATCCAGGACTAGCTCAACCGGTACTTCCGAGTAATGGATCTCCTCGATATCTATGTGCTCCCAGCAATAGGGCATGTAATGTCCATGAGGGTAATTAATCCGGTGAGACTGTTGGACTAAGATAACTGTGATCCAATTGGCAGCTTTCGAATCCGTTTTCCAGTCGCGGCAAATATTGCGTTGCAAAGGGCGGGGGCGATGGGTGGAACCCCGGGTTCGCCCACACCGCCAAGAACTGAAACGTTCTTCGGCTTGACCAGATGAATGGAAAGAGACTTTGGAGCCAAAGGAATTCTTGGGACCTGGTAATCCTGGAAATTGCTTTGTTTTGGGCTACCGTTTTCGAAGCTGATTTCGCCCGTGGTTGCAATGCCGAGTCCCATGATACAGGAACCTTCCATCTGGGACCGAATCCGATCTGGATTCACCTGAGGACCACAATCAATAGCCATCGTGGCTTCATGGATTATCAGGTTGCCACTGCTTTCGACTTCGATCCTCAGAATGCAAGCGACGTAGCTTACGAAACTGTAGTGAACAGCGAAACCCATACCTTGGCCTTCGGGAAGTTTTTTACCCCAACCAGCCTCTCTTGCGGCTTTTTGGGCGACTGCGCGCATACGGCCAGTATCAACTGGATATAGTTTTGGGCTTTCACCGTGATTCCAATCGTCCTTCATATCATCCGGATCGACTTTACGGTTTTTACCCAACAGTTCCAAATAGAACTTGAGGTGATCCTTGTTTGCTTTAACCGCCAATTCATGGATGAAGCTTTGCACTGCAAAACCATGCGGAATGTTGGAGACGGACCTGAACCAACCGATGCGAGTATGTGCAGGTATGGCAGGGTTTTCTATTCGCAAATTTGGAACATCAAAGGGGATGTTTTTGAGTCCCATGTTTATTTCAAAGGCTGCTTGATGTTTTGGATCGGGTGCAAAGATGGAAACGATTGTTGGTGCGACCGAGCGATGCAACCATCCGGTAGTTTTTCCTTTTTTGTCCATGCTGGCCGCCAAATGTTCGCCTGAAACTGTATGAAGGTAATCGTGCTGGATGTCATCCTCCCGCGTCCATTGGACTCGTACGGCACGATCCGGAAACGATTTGGTCAATTCGGTAGCTTCATTAATAAAGTCGGCTTTAGACTTTCTGCCGAAACCTCCTCCGAGGAGTGTCACATTGATTCGAGTTTTTTCGAGCGGTAATCCCATTCTCGCCGCCATATGGTTTCTGGCTGCCTGGGGAGCTTGCGTAGGAGCCCAAACTTCGAGGAAGCCATCTTTGAAAAGAGCTGTGGCAACCGGTGGTTCCATTGGCGCATGAGAAATGTGTGGAAGGTAGTAGGTTGCTTCGTGCTTTGAATGTGCATCGGCGAAGGCTTGATCGAAATCGCCTTCTTCGCGCAATACCTGGCCGGGTTTCTTTGCAGCCTCTACTAGACTCTCGTGGTACGTTACAGAATCGTAGGTATCGTTCGGACTACTGCTCCACTTGATCTTTAGTGCATTGCGGCCTTTGATTGCAGACCAGGTATTTTCTGCAACAACTGCGATTCCTCCAAGAGGGTTAAATTCGGAAGGAGCCATGGTGCCTTCTATCGTCAGTACCTTGATCACACCTGTTACTTTTAAAGTTTCGCTATCGTCATACGACACCATCTTGCTGCCAAATACGGGAGGTCGGGCGATAACCGCATAAACCATGTTTTCAAAACGAACATCGGCGCCGTATGTGGCCTTACCTGAAATGATATCGCTTCCGTCGGCGCTCAACGTTTGGTCTTTGCCAATATAACGAAATTCCTTCTCGGTTTTTAATGTAATCGAATCGGTATCTGGAGTCTCAATTGAATGGATGTGGCTAGCCATATCTCCATAGCCGATCTCTCTTTTACTTTTCTTGTGAAGGACTTTGTGATTGGAGGAACTCACTTCCTTCACAGGCACATTCCAATGATTCGCCGCAGCTTGCTCCAGCATGGCCCTAGCCGTAGCACCGCAGCGACGCATGGGTTCAAACCAGTGACGCATGCTTCGCGATCCGTCTGTATCTTGATTGCCATAAGCATCTTGATCACCGACGGCCTGAACGACTCGACATTTATACCAATTAGCTTCCAATTCATCAGCGACTACGAGGGCAAGACTGGTTCGGATTCCTTGACCCATTTCAGATCGGGTACACGTGATGTCGATGATCCCATCTTCGTGAATCTTGACGAACAGTTTGGGATCATTGGCGGTGCCTCCCGGCATGCTTTCTCCTCCGTACTTTTTCTCTTCGTCTTGAGCCCAAGTCCAATTGGCCGTGAGGATAACTGCTCCGGTTCCACCGAGGCCTTTTATAAAATCCCGACGGTCGAGTGGGCGACTTGTAAATGAGAAATTTTTAAATGACTGTTTCATTTTAATATCCCTCCTAGAGTTTTGAAGAAGCGCTGTGAATCGCCGTCTTGATTCGGTTATAAGTACCACAACGGCAAATGTTGCCAAACATGGCTGCCTCGATAGCTTCATCATCCGGTTTGGAATGCTTGTGAAGTAGAGCTGTAGCGGACATCACCTGGCCACACTGGCAATAGCCGCATTGCGCAACGCCTTCCTCAACCCACGCTTGCTGGACCTTTTTGCCAATAGTGTCTTCTCCAATTCCTTCGATCGTTGTTAGTTTCCTCCCTTTGGCTGATGCAATGGGAGTGATGCAGGAACGAATAGCGCGAACAGGATCACCGTCCAGGTGCATGGTGCACGTGCCGCATTGTCCAATTCCGCATCCAAATTTGGTGCCCGTAAAGCCTAGGACATCACGGATTGCCCAGAGTAGGGGCATGTCATCAGGAACGTCGAGGTCGTAAGTTTGACCGTTTAAATTGATAGAATGCATGACAGAATTGATTGGATAAAGTTTACAGAAGCTTTCCTTCACGCAGATTAAAGCGGCGAAGAAAAGAGTTCGGCTAACTTTGATATCTGGTTCTGAATCAAGCAACCACAATCGAATTCCTCACCCATCCAAATCCTAATCCCGATCCAAAATCAGCGTTTGTCAGGTCAGTTCTTCGCTTCACTGTCGTCTGGAAATATCTCGGTATTCCCCTCGGTCGTTACAAAGATAGAAGCTACGCTTTAATAGTAGGCAATGCCTTTGACTCTTTCAGAAGGACCCCGAGCAAAATCGGTATTTAGTAGAAGTAGTAGCCTTATTTAACCTTTGGCTTCGCCGCAGGATCTTTCCACCAGCCGGTTGCTTTCGTAGTGCTTGTTACAAACCATTCATGCAGCACTTTCCGAAGGTTGGTTTTAACGTCTGAATAATCTGGTGAACTCCAAACGTCTTTTACTTCATCCGGGTCATGCTCCAGGTCAAACAGCTGCCCTGCGTCTTTCCCAATATACTCCACAAGCTTGTAACGTTTGTTGCGCACCATGAGTGAGTGATCTAGGTCTTGAAGCATAAGATCCTGGGCATGTTCAGAGAACACGTATTCTCGCTCTTGTGCATTGGGGTCATCTTCAAGGAAGGGTATTAAGGATTCAGCTTCCATTTTTGCTGGGGGCTCCAATCCGGCTAATTCAAGAATGGTTGGACCAATGTCAAACCACTGCGTGAGTGATTCCACCTTGCGGCCTCCTTTGTATCGGTCAGGACTCCAGACAACTAGAGGGACGCGAACGGACGAATCGTACATAGTCCATTTCTCGACCAAACCATGGTCGCCTAAGCAATCACCGTGGTCAGAAGAAAAAATTACAACTGAGTCCTCTAAAATACCGGTTTCTTCGAGACGGTTTAGGATCTTGCCAATGCTCTCATCGATCATGGTTACATTGGCGAGGTAGTAAGCGCGTTGTAGCTTTCGAGCTTCATCCGAAGCGTTTGGATCAAAATCGATTGAGTCGGCAAACCGCTGAGTCAGACGTTTACGGAAAGAATGCAAAGTCTCTGGTTGGGCATCCATTTCTTCCTGGGTCACCGGAAGGATCGGAAGATCTTTCTCCATATATTCCTTGGTGTAGCTTTCCACTGGATCGAATGGTGGGTGAGGTCCGGGAAATCCGATTTCGAGGAAAAGAGGTTCCTCGCCGAGCGATGGTTGTTTGTCTTTATCGATCCACTGCATCAGCTTGGAGTTGTCCGTGGCGTAGGGAGATTTGTCTATCCATCGTATGGCCATGTCTCCCACGAAAGTATCTGGATGCAAATCATCAGGTAGTTTCCATTCGTAGGCTCCTTGGCGTTCTTTGGTGTCAGGCCAGTCTCGGTAAAATGGTTTTTCAGGTCGGTCAAACCCTCGGAGCTCAAGAGCCTTGTCCCACTCATCTTCAAAGATGTGTGGATTACCTTTCCACATGAGCTCCGATTCGCGGCGTTGTTTATTCTCAACCACAAACCGTTCGTGAAAGCCGTGCAGCTCGTTGTAGGGGTCAGCGTGCATCTTGCCGATGTTTACGCAGTAGTAACCGTTGTCCTTGAGATCCTGAACCCAGGTGCGCGGCCAAGCATCGTTATTTTTCAAAGCGCCACTATTGTGTGGGAAATAACCCGTAAATAAACTGGCCCGGGATGGGCCACAGGAAGGTGCAGTGACGTGACATTGAGAAAACGCGACCCCTTCGTTTACAAGCTTGTCCAGATGAGGCGTATTAACATGCGGGAATCCTAGAGCGGCTATCGTTTCGTAGCGTTGCTGGTCGGTAATAATGAGTATGATATTGGGGCGTTTCATTTAATAGAAGGAGCGAGAAGCAAGGAGTGAGAAGTTAGGGTCGATTGGGAATATTCATTTGAAAGATTTTGAGAAAATTGTGTGCAAGTAAGTTGAATCGAGATTGTTGATTGAACAAGCTGTTATTCTGACTTCTTGCTTCTCACTCCTGCAATCCCTCAAGGATGGTGTTCCAAAGTGGATTACTTCCACGGTTTATCAATTCTTCGTGAGACTTACCTGCCTCAATACCTTGCCAGTATTTCCAATTTAGTTTTAAGGTACCTAGTTCGTAATCCATACCGTCCCACGAACCGGAACGAAAACTGTAAAAAGCCCAATGCCATCGATTCTGGTTCATCAAGTCTATTACATCTGCGAGGAATTGTTGGGCGCCTTCGACTTGTCGGTTACAGCCAATTTCCGCTGAAACGATATGGTGGTTCGGGATCTTATGCCGCTTCGCCCAATTCTGAAGGGGCTCAAACTTGTTTGCTAAATCTTCGCGTGTCCATGGAACCGTTTGGTCGCCGTTTCCAGTTGGCATTTTATCAGGATATGAAAAGCGACCCTTGTTAATTCGAAATGTTGAGAAAATCCAGGGGTCGTAAAAATGAAAGGCATACAGAATTCCATCACCTTTTACAGGTTGGAAGTAATCGAACCCCTGAGCGTTGGCATGAAATCGAGCATCGAGCATGATAGGAGTTTTAGAATCTACCTTACGGATGGCATCCACCATTGTTTGGTAAAACAGATTGAGGTCAGCAGCGCTTCCCTTCGCTGCTTCCAACCAGGGCTCGAAATCCTCCGTTTGATCACTTTGAAAACCATCTTTTTTTTCTGGATGCGGTTCATTTAAAAGATTGTAGCCAACGACAGCCGGATGATCATTCAGCTCAACTGCAAGGTCCGTCCAGAATTGAGCGCACTGGTCATGGTATGCGAAGTCTTCCCATAGCCGGTAATCAAACTCGTAGTTGTTATGCTGCCGCCAACGAGCGCCGGGTAACCCGAAGAAGGTAATAACGACTTTGACATTGGTTTCTGCAGCTCGATCAAGAACGTCTTTGAATTGCTTAAGGTCGTTTGCAGGAATTCCGGAATAGTGGTCGATATCACCTATCAGGAAGTCCTTGCTGTCCGACTTCATATGAGCAGGTGAGAGCCGGATGTACTCGATCCCGAAATTCTCCGCCGCTTGAAACCACTCTAAGGTTCCTTCGTTGGCGTCCCCGTTTGCACCCTTCCGCTGGTTATCCCAAAACGACCATTTTGCGTTTTCTATCGGGCGTGAACAACTTGTCAAAACCAACAAGTTAGCCAGGACTAAAAAGATCTTCAAAAGAGGTTTCCTTAGTTGAGATTACTTTCCGTTGAAGAAATCGAAAACGAGCACCTTCTCAACATTCGGTCGGACAATTCCTCCGAACTCCTTGTGCGAAGGATGGGGAATATAAACGGCGCGGCCTGCTTCGTTTTCAAAGGTGACTAGGAAGCAATGAGAATAACCATCATCCAAACCTTCCGGGCTGTTGTTGGAGCCCCATTCATAGGCTGCGATTTCTGAGATGTCACTGGGTAGCGAAGAGAATTTGGTTTGGATAGCTTCAAGCGAGTCTTCCGTAGTTCCATCCTTGAAATCAAACAACACAACATGTCGCAGCAATCCATCGGTGTCGGAAGCGCCTTGCGAATCGGTTGACCAAAAGTCGACTACGGTTCCTTTGTCTAAAGATGGAAGTAGTAATTCGACAAAATCCTTATGTGCAGGGTGCGGCAGGTATTCTTCCCGTCCGGCTTCATCCTTGAAGCTTACCAGAAAGCAATGGGTGAATCGATTGGCTTTTCCTTCGATGCTCACATCGGTTCCCCATTGGTAATCTACAATTGAAGAAATTTTGGATGGTAGTTGTGCAAAAGCTTCAACGATCGCATTGACCTCAGCAGTCGTAGCCGAGTCCTTAAACTTAAAAAGGACAACGTGGCGAAGAAGCGGAGAGTCAGATCCGGATTCAGATGAAGGAGAACAACCAAAAGTCATAGCGAGTAGGGAGGTGAGAATGATTAATCGAGTGAGCATTATAAGTATTTATGAGTTCTACTGATTGGAAATTTGTGAGAATGGATGTGTGTCTCAGAATCGACAAGAATGAAGTCAATGATTCGGACGGTCTGACAACTTCAAGCGATCGGCTCTCTTCGATGACAAAAGTGTAAGGATGAAGAGGCCAGACAAAGCGACACCGTTTATTATCCACGAGTCTACTAAAAACCCAAAAGCTGAAGTTTGGGTTTGAAATAAATTTTGAAAATAGAGTCCAGCAATTGAGCTTGTCGAAATAATGATGAATCCAGGGACTAAAGCATTCATCGTTAATCCTGAAACTGCTAGGATCGCAGTCGTAATGAAAATTACAATTCCCCAGAAATCGTAGTTTTTTGGTCTTATCCATTGAGCCTTCAGATTAAGGTCCAATAGGTAAGTGATGATCAAGAATGTGAAAATGGTACACAAAAATGCCAAAGAAAGAGATTCCAGCATTTTCGAACTATTCGTGTTTTGGAATAACGTCCTGAAATAAGTCTGTGCCCATAGTTTACTTTCAATGTACGCCGTAATTAGAATTAGAAGATAGCCTGTCAAAATGAGAGGCTTTAAAGCAAATGACTGGGGATAAATCACAAATTTCATCTGAGAATCAGGTCACTTTCAAATTCTAGATCCAGAGTTTCTAAAATGCTTAAGCTGGAATTAGGTATTCCTTCCCATGTTCGTCCGCCGAGAGTTTGACCCAGTCCTTGAGATACTGACGGTGATGATCGAGGGCCGCTTGGTATCGTTTATCTAAAGCCAGATTCTTCATTTCGCCCGGATCATTTTCCAGGTCGACGAGTGATTCTCGTAACTCTCCTTCTTTGTAGGCGCAGTATTTATATCGACTGGTTCGAATCATCCGCGACCAATGATTTTCCGATGCAACGTATGGCCGAAGGTTGTCCATGGTTCGCAGACTCTCGCCCAGTAGATGACTAGGCGCTTTGATTTCTGCGTAGTCGCAAAAGGTAGGTAATAAATCTATGCCTATGTTTACTAATTGTTTGCTTACGCCTCCTGATTTGATCGAGTTCGGGTAACGGATGATCAACGGAACGTTGGCGGACTCCTCGTACATGACACCTTTAGATGCCAGACCGTGACTGGAGTCCATGTCGCCGTGGTCACTAATAAAGACGACCAAGGTGTTATCTTCCTGACCTGACTTTTTCAATCCATCGAGAATTTGACCTATGTGACCATCAACCTTTTCAGTGAGGCGGCAGTAGATCCAACGATATATGCGCCACTCACGTTCATCGTATTCCGCCCGCATGGTTTTACTCGGTGTAACGGCGGTGGTCTTCCCGTTGGCTTTGACGGCGTCGGGTTCGAGTTTGGGGATTTCGAAATTGTCGGGTAGGGGAGGTAGGTCGTTGGTTGGAATCTTGGCGGCTTCCTCATACAACTTATTAACGCCAGGCATCATTTTCTCCCGTTTCTTGTATGCGTTGTACGCGTAACAGATATCATGTGGATTAATAAACGACGCTACGGCAAAGAATGGGTTCTTTCGTTTCTTGCTTAAAAACTTTACGGTCGCCTGAGGTAGGTTTTCCCGTTGATCGCGGAAGTATTCATCGTATCCGGATTCTTTACTTGGTGTCAGTTCAGGAGACATGTGAACTTTTCCGCCATAAAATGTATCGTAGCTCGCCTCTTTCATTAATTTACCCATGGAGTAGCGACTGGCTTCAGGGGGTAAGCGTTTCACTTTAGTGCCTCCATTGTCTAGTGCACCCAAACGGGCTGGCATCATTCCAGTAGCCATACCCATTCGACTGGGGACGCACACGGGATTCGAGGCGTAAGCCTTTTGATAACGAATGCCTCCTGCAGCAAGCTCGTCTAGTGCCGGTGTTTTTAGCCAGGGATTACCAGTGCAACTCATCATGCCCGCGTGCTGCTGGTCGGTCATGATGAAGAGAATGTTTGGCTGTTTTTCGTTTGGTTTGTTTTGCTGAGCAGGTAGGGAACCAGTCAAAGCTCCTCCTGCTACCGCTGTGGTGGTGGTTTTTAGAAAATTTCTGCGATTCATAGGATAGAAGTTTGAGTCATTTAATTGACCCGCCAGGGTGGATACAATCGATTTTCGCCGGCCCAGTAGAGTTTGATCTTGTTTCCTGATGGATCATGAAGGACGGCCTCTCGCCAGAGCCAGCTCATTTCTGTTGGCAATTGATCGAATTCGAATCCCTTAGCCTGAAGTTCCTCCACACGGGTATCGAGTTCCTTGTGTTCGAAATAAATGATGGATCCGTTTTTGAAAGGCTCTTCCTCAAGCGAGAGGGAAAATGTCGATTCACTCTCTGGGCATTCAAAGCGAGCATAGTGCGGTGAATCAACGATCTGATTAAAACCTAGTTCCTGGTAGAAGGCTGTAGCTTTCGGGATGTTATTAACGGGGAGTGTGACCTGATTGAGGTTCATGGCTTAAATGAATCGTTTTATAGATGGGAGAGCCTTGTTCAGTAGCCTCTTGTGTTTCTGCTATTTGTTGAGCGAACTTTATTGGACTGATGTAGCCAAGGGACCTGTGTGCTCGGATGTAGTTATA
>Ga0209403_10007522_pt1 | contig 10719 bp, 10 predicted proteins | sample ArcticOcean_MG_C_8_FD_187440 | JGI IMG/M metagenome (GOLD analysis project Ga0209403, IMG submission 187440) | Marine microbial communities from western Arctic Ocean - ArcticOcean_MG_CB11_86 (SPAdes) (version 2) | ecosystem: Environmental > Aquatic > Marine > Oceanic | place: Arctic Ocean...
CTAAGTGCGAAGCCGGCCCCAAGATGAGACTTCCCATCCCTTCGGGGATTAAGGCCGCAGAGAGACTATCTGCTTGATAGGCCGCAAGTGTAAGCACAGTAATGTGTTCAGCTGAGCGGTACTAATTGGCCGAGGACTTGACCTAAATTTTCTTTTCCTTATCTCGCTCGCTCGATACCCCTTGTTAGCGCGCAAAGGCGTGGTTTCATCACTAGCTATTTCAGTCGGCCCGCTCTTGGGCTATGCCGTACGGTGCGGGGTGGAGCAGTGGCAGCTCGTCGGGCTCATAACCCGAAGGTCGTTGGTTCGAGTCCAACCCCCGCTACCAGCTAATAGACACAAGAACGCCCTTCAGAATGAAGGGCGTTCTTGTTGTTTGCTAACCACTTGCTATCGAACGGGTTCGTACCTAAGGCCCGAGACCCTTGCGGCTCGTTGGAGTAGTACGCTGTCGAAAGGCATAGCCGCTGCATCCGCACTACCCGGTAACATGTGGCTGTACGTGCCCAACGTCGTGGTGATTGGTGCGTGCCCAAGCTGCTCTCGTGCGACCTTTGCGTGAACTCCTTGCTTGATCATCAGAATGGCGTGCGTGTGAGGGGCGTCATGTTGCCGAATCCCAAGCAGCCAAAAACTTTTTACAAACTTGTGCAAGGTGTGCGAGGCAGTATCGGGGAGAAAGAGGCGGCCATCAGTTCGTGGGAAGGCGAGATCGCTCTCGTTGATCTGCAGTCCTAGGGGTTTGGCTGACGGACTGTGGAATTGTTGCGGTGCGATCGTTTCACTAGGATGGCAGACGGCGGCAGGGGGGATCAAACGGGTCGAACGAGCATGGGGGAATTCCTAACGGCCGTGCGCTCAACTGTGGTTCAATGCGTTGTCACTAAGTTCTTTTTGGGGAGAGGCTGATGAGTACCTTGGCGCGGACCGCAGTGATCGATTCAGACGCTCATGTCATCGAGACCGAGCGAACGTGGGAGTACCTGCGCGAGGAGGATGAGACTCACCGTCCTCTCGTGCTAACCCGCAAGGATGAGGCAACTGACCAGCAGTTCTGGTTCCTCGAGGGGCGCGCATGGGGCAAGAACGTCAACCAGGGCGACGAGTTTCCCACCGCAGCCCGAGAGGCCGCTGATATCAAGGCGAGACTACGGCACATGGACGAGCTTGGCGTCGACATGCACGTTCTCTTCCCGACGATGTTCCTCCGGCCCCTCACTCGCTATGCGAACACTGACTACGCTTTGTCACGCGCCTACAACCGGTGGCTCGGTGATATCTGGGCCGAGGGGGAGGGTAGGCTCCGTTGGGCAGTGATCCCTCCCTTGATGTCGATGGACAAGGCCATCGAGGAGCTGCACTTCGGGAAGGAACATGGCGCATGTGCCGTATTCCTCAGGGGCATCGAGGGTGATCTCCTGCTCTCTGACCCATCGCTGTTTCCGATTTACGAGGAAGCGCAAAAACTAGACCTGGCGATAGCTGTCCATGCGGCAGCAGGGAACTTCGAGCGATTGGACCGCGAACAGCGTAGCTTTGGGCTCACGACGTTCAAGTTCCCGACGGTGGGCGCGTTTTCGGATCTCGTCCTGCACCGTGTCCCTGAGCGGTTCCCGGACCTCCGCTGGACGTTCGTTGAGGTTACGTCTCAGTGGCTGCCGTACGTCCTGAACGACATAGGACTGCGATCGAAGCGGTTGGCGGGTCCTTCGTTCCCGGAGGGACGAGATCTGCTGCGCGAGTATCAGATGTATGTGGCTTGTCAGACGGTCGACGATCTGGGATACGTGGTCGACCGGGTTGGCGACGATAATCTTATTATTGGGACTGACTACGGGCACCGGGATACAACGGCGGAGATAGATGCGCTGCGCAAGCTTCGAGATGACGGCAAGGTTGGGGAGGCGACCGCTACGAAGATATTGAGCACCAACCCCAAGCGGCTATACGGGCTGTAGCCGAGTAGGGCCGCACTTGGGGTTGGTTGAGCGGACGATGCCCGCCGATCTACGCTGCTCGTCAGTCTGAATCGGCGAACATGTCGACCGGCGTCTGTCGGGGACCGTAGCCTTGCCAGTATTGGTTGGTGTCGGGGTCGTACCGTCCTTGGAGGAAACCGCCAGACTTCTCGCTGCGAATGATTACCGCAACGGTCTCCTGGCCTAGGCTGCGCTCCGCATGGATCTCGTAAGGTGTCACTAGGTCGACGCTGCCTGGTTGGACCTTGAAGTCACCGCTCTTCTTGATCTCGCAGAAGCCCTCTTTTGAGCCATCGTCCAATCGCTCGTAACGCTCGATTATCTCGTTGCCCACCAACACTCCGTAAAGTGTGTAGATGTGGGCGTGGTCGTGGATACCACGCCACGTGGGATGTTCCGGATTGACTCCCGGGGTCTCTCCAGGGAGTCGTTTGAGGGCGTTGATTACGAACCCATAGTCTGCGTCTTCGTAGAACAGCAGGTTCTCGGCTCGATCCGTGACATGGCACGCGGGCCAATTCTTCGATGCTGCTTGGATGTCAGCATCGGCTAGCAATTCGCTCAGGACGGGAGCGAGCGCTGCCCAGCGTCGCTCTGGGTCTGCCTCCGCCGCGAACAGATCGCGTGTTGTAGCGATGAATCGGTCGAGCGCGGTTTCGGTTCGTATGGTGGCCATGGGACTTCCTTTCTGCCTAATGACGCCGATTGGATCAGCGACTGATTGCTGGGACGGGGTCGAGCTTGTAGAGGCTGGCGCAATTGTCCCAGAGGATCTTTTTCTTATCTTCCTCCGATATCCCGAGTTTCAGGAAGGTGGATACCGCATCCGGATATTTCGAGTCCCCGTGGGGATAATCGGTCGAGAAGACCATCTTGTCGCTGCCGACCCAGTCGATGGTGTACTTGGCTGGTTCTTCGTCGGGCTCCATCGAAACCCAGCACTGGCGTTTGAAGTACTCGGACGGCTTCTGGGTCAACTCCGGGACGAACACGTCAGCTTCGCGTTCGTAGCCCTCGTCCAGCCTCCAGAGGAGCCACGGCAGCCATGCGCAGTTCGCCTCGAGGAAAGCGGCCCGCAAGCTGGGATGGCGCTCAAGGATGCCGCCAGCCACAAAGCTGCCTAGCGCCATCATTTGCTCGACGGGTTGTGCGTAGACGCGTCGGAGCATGAAGTTTGGCTCGAAATGCTCCCCCACCTGCTTCGCGCCTGAGCCTGAGGACTCGTGGAAGCAAATCGGAACGTCGAGCTCTTCAAGCGCGCTCCACAGTGGTTCGTGGTACAGGTCGTGCCACGGCTTGCCGTTCATCATGTTCGACCGCATGAAGACTGCCTTGAAGCCGAGTTCGTTCACGGCCCTGCGGGCTTCGGCGACCGCATCGTTCATGTCGAACGGGGACACCATCGCCGCCCCGACGAGTCGGATCGGGTCGGTCTTACAGAAGTCGTACATCCAGTCGTTATAGGCGCGGGCGAGTGCCGCCGCCAGGCCGGGTTCCATGTTTGGCTCGGCAAGGGTGTGGAGGCCCCTCGTGGGGAAGAGCACCGCAACGTCTAGGCCTTCGATATCCATCGCTTCCAGTTGGGCGTCGGCTGGCCATCCACGAGACGAGTGATCCCCATAAAGGGCTTGGTTCCGCTCGAAGTTGTGGCCATTGGGCTGGTTGGGGTTGCTCGCGACACCAACGGTCGTCGATCCCCAAAGGGCACCTTCGGGATGCTTCATGCGGAGATCCCGCACGTTGTTCGAAGTCACGCCAACAGGTGCTTGCGACCGGTACTGTTCGTCCACGTAACGCAGCCATAGGTCAGGGGGCTCCATGATGTGCATGTCGCTGTCGAGTATCCGGAATCCATCTTTTGCCATGGGTCACCTCTGGGGATTGAGTTCGAGTTCTAGACCGGCAAGGGCTAGTTTTGCGGTGAGCTCTAGCTGGGCTCGCCATTGGGCAGGATCACGGCGACCATCGCCTCCAACCGCTCGTGGGCGGCGAAGCCGTCGTTCGCTTGCTCAAGTCCATACCGGTGTGTAATTAGATCTTCAACGGGACGGTCGACGATGGAGCGCATGGAGGCCAGCGACCGTATGATGTGGCGAGGCCCGGCCGAGACCACTCCTTGCACGCGGATCACCTTACGGGTGAGCAATGCGGGGTTAGAGGGCAAGGGGCCATAGTCGGTCCACTGGCCAATGACCAGATACCGGCCTCCGAAGCGGACCATCTCGAGTCCCTCTTGGTACGCGGTTTTCCCGCCAGACGCCTCGATGACCAAGTCGGCGCCTCTATCCCCGGTCATCTCCATGATTAGCGTTACTCGGTCGTCCGGCGTCGGGGCCTCGTCGAGTGACACGGTATCGTCGGCGCCGAGCCGACGGGCCAGTTCCAAGCGGCTCTCAGGAGCACCAATCACAATGACACGGCCTGCACCGGCCAACCGGGCTTGGTTCAATGCTCCCATTCCGATAGGCCCGGACCCCTGGATGACGACGGTATCCGCAGCGTTGACGCCGCCGATGCGCTCGATGCCGTTGAGCACGGTGTGGTTGCCTATCACGCTGAGGAGAGCGCGTTCAGTGGAGAGATCATCGGGAACGCGCAATAGCCACGGCGTAGGGCTTAAGTTGATGTACTGGCCGAATCCGCCACGCAGGTGCGGTGGTTCAGTGGAGGGCAACATTCCATAGGCCCGTGAGTGTTCGCAGCCCTCGCCCATAGCGCAGCGGAAGCAGCGGCCGCACGGGGAGTCCCGGAAGATCACCCGGTCTCCCGCCCTGAGCCGCTCTCCGAGGACATCGGTACTGATGCCCTGGGGGACCTCTGTAAGGACTCCGACGTTTTCGTGGCCGAAGATCATGGGCGCCGGGGTCACGTCAAGGTGCGAAGCGTGGACGTCGGTCCCACAGATAGCAGCCATCTGCATCTGGAGGAGCGCCCCGCCTGGCTCGATTGGCAGCACAGGGAACTCTCGCACTTCCAAACGCTGGTCCGCGCCTACGAAGACGACTGCTTTACAAGTGTCCATGTGTACTCCCCGTTGGGAACCAGTCGTTGATGTCTGGTGTCGCCGTTCTTGTGTGAACCTGGAACCGAGGGAGCCTAGGCGATGATCGCTGGGCCTGCGGAGGTCTGGCTCGGAACCGCCGCGGCCTCAGTGTCGTCAAGTTCGATGGACGACGTTTCCAGAGGCAGCGGCCGACAATCGGCTGCTGCGGCTGATATGAATACCGAATCCCCGGGCGCGATTCGAGGCCGGGGAGCTACGAAGGCCCGCAGCAGGTCCTCGCCCACGCGTATTCGGCAGTCCAGCGAGTCGCCAAGATAAATAACAGCCTCGACGGTGCCGCTGAACGTGTTTTCGGCTTCTGCAGGCTCGGTAAGGGAGACTTTGAGGCCCTCCGGCCTGATCGCCACAATCACTTTGCCCCCGCTCTCGAAGCCGTCAACAGCGTCGCAGACCAACTCACCATTCATGGCCGCGACTTTCATGCTGTTGCCGCTTGTCTCTGTGACTTCCCCCTCGACCAGATTCGTCGTACCAATAAACTCAGCGGTGAACCGCGAATTTGGCGTGGCGTAAATCTCTTCGGAGGACCCCAACTGTCTGATGACGCCGTCACGCATGACAGCAATCTGATCCGATAACGTAAGCGCCTCAAGCTGATCGTGAGTTACGAACACGGTGGTGATACGGAGCCGCTGGGTAAGCTCTTTCAGCTCAACGCGCATCTCGTCTCGGAGCTTTGCGTCCAGATTTGAGAGCGGTTCGTCGAGCAGCAATACCTGGGGTTCGCGCACCAATGCCCGCGCTAAGGCGAGGCGTTGCTGCTGACCACCCGATAGCTGTGGGGCGGGCCGGTTCTCTAGCCCGCCCAAGCGGACGAGATCGAGGGCTGTCATGACGCGGGAGCGGACCTCTGACTTGGGTACTCGGTCGCTGCCGTGAGTGATGGGAAACGCAACATTGTCAAAAACGTTCATGTGTGGCCAGATCGCGTAGGACTGGAACACCATGCCGATGGGTCTGCGGTGCGGAGGTACGAATAAGCCTTGCTGCTTTGAGACTACGAGCGTGTCACCAATCGTTATCTCACCACCATCGGCGCGCTCAAGCCCCGCAATGCAGCGGAGAGTCGTTGACTTGCCGCACCCCGAGGGACCAAGCAAGGTAAAGAACTCCCCTGAATTGATCTCGAACGAAACATCGTCAACGGCGTTTACATCGCCCTCATCCGTTGGGTATATTTTCTTGAGGTTCTGGACTCGTACTGCAACTGTCATCGGTGCACCTATCCGTTTTCCTTAGCAAGTTTCAGCATGAGCACTCGGGCGAGGATGATGAACACCGCCATGATTCCCATCAGCACAATGCCGAGCGCGGCAGCGTCGTCCAGGCGTCCGTTCTCCCATCGGGACCAAGACAGTGCCGAGAGAATCTGGTTATCTCGGGTGGTGGACAACAGCAGCGCGATGCTGAGCTCGCGCCCGCTGTGCACTGCAATCCACAGCCAGCCAGCTAGCAGTGAGGGAATCAAAAGCCGGAGAGTGATCAGTCTGAAGACGGTCAACCAGTCCGCGCCGCTCACCGATCCCGCCTCTTCTAGCTCGCGATGGAGTTGCATCATCGCTCCATTGGTTGTGCGTGTCCCGAAGGGCAGGAATCGTGAAATGTGGGCGAGTGCAATCAGCCAAATCGTTCCGTAGATGTGAATGATGCCGTCGACCCAGAAAGCAATCAATAAAAATGCCAGGCCAAACACGATGCTGGGCGCGGTGAATGGCAGGAATGCTATGGAATCGATGACTCCCCTTCCCCGCATCTTGCCGCGAACGACGAACCAGGAAATCACGGAGGAAAAGAGCATGACCGTGATGGGGACCACGGCCATGATGATCATGGAATTCTTAAAGGCGATCCAGAAGGCCTCTTCGCGCCAGAGCCCGCGGTATGAGTCCAATGACGCATCCTTGAAGGCGGCGATGGAAGGTACTCTGAAATACTCGAAGAGGCTGGCGTAGAAGACGACCGCCACCGGGACAGCGACCATGACGATGAAGTAAAGGATGATCGCGGCACCTGCAACCGGTCGCCAGCGCCCAAGGTCTATTCTTCGCGGCCGGAATCCTTTTCCCGTCACGGTCGCGAATCGCTGTTGGACCCGCGTTACTCGATGGTAGAAATAGATCCCGACGAGACCCAGAAGACCGGCCACGGTTCCAAGGCTCGCGGCCAGCCCGTAATCAGAGGGCAATTGCTGCAGTGCGATGTAGATCCGGGTGGAAAACATGTGGACACCACCTGGCATCCCAAGGATCGCAGGGATTTCGAATATGCCTATGGTTGCGGTGCCTATGAAGATGGTGACGCCAAGCAGCCCCGGGAGCATCACGGGTAAGGTGACTTTACGCAGAGTGGTGAATAGTCCAGCCCCTGAGGCCGCTGATGCCTCCTCGAGAGAGGGGTCCATACTACGGAAGAGGCCGACGATCATTAGGAAAATCGTGGGCGTCACGCGGAAGCCTTCCACCATGATCAGCGTGCCGAGGTTGTAGGGCGCGAAAATGCCTGTATCCCAACCCAATCCGACGGTGAAGGGCATGTTCAGGATGCCGGTGCGGGGGTTGAGCAGGAAAACCCATGCCATCGCAAAAATTAGAGGTGGCATCCCGGCTGTAATGATGGCGATGACGAAGGCGAAGTTCCGGAACGGTGAGTTGGTGCGTTCAATCAGCCAGGCGAGGCTGATGCCCAAGACTAGCCCGATGACCATGGAGCCGGCGGCGAATACCAACGTGTTGAAGAGGAGCCGATAGGTGGAGGGATCGAAGAATGTGCTGGTGTAGTTAGTTAGCGTGAATGTGCCGTCGGAATCCGCAGGGCCTACGCTCCAGAAGCTGTAGAACAACAGTATGCCCAGGGGGAGGAGTACCAGGAGGACGAGGAGCCCGCCTAGTCCGCCAAAGATGACGTTCTCCTGTGAACCGATATTGACGCGCTGCATGAGCGGTAGGCGGGCAGGCGGGCGAATGACTCCCAAGAAGGTTCTCCAACGAGATCAGGAGCGTGCCCTTTTCAATAACAAGGGCACGCTCCTGTCTGCGCGTCTAGCTAGCCTTAGTTCGAAATGAAGCCTACTGCCTCGCGGTACCGGGCTTGAAGCCTGCTGAATTCGCCGGCCATTTCGATTCCGGTGTACGCCAACTCAATCTCTAATCGCTCGTATTCAGTGGCGACGATGTCTCCGCTCGCCGGGTCGACACTGGTAGCAGGGTAGAACTCAACGCGCTTTGCTATGCCTTCGCTACCCAAGATCCAGTGCAAGAGCAAGAGTCCTCCAGCCGGGTTGGGGCCTGTAGATGCGGCTGCGATGAGCCATTGCTCAACAGGGTGCGGGCTGACCGGGGCAATAGCTACAGGTGCGCCCTTCTTCACGAGTCGACCACCAGAGGCCATATTGATCTCAGCTGCGATCGGGCGCTCTCCGCTCGCCACCGCGTTACCTACGGTACTGTTGCCGTGAACAATCAGCGGATCCTGGGTGCGGAGGCCCTCAAGGAATGTCACGATTCTCTCTTCGGGCCACAATCCTGAGTACCGGCCGTTGTATGCAGGCAGGTCCGTAAGGTAAATGAAGCCCTTTAAGCGGTCTTCAAGGACAATCTTCCCCTTAAATTTGGGATCGAGTAAATCGTCCCAACTCTTAGGAGCATCGGCCTCGGAAATGCTGTCAGTGTTGTATAGCGGGCCGTGTCCGAGAGGCGTGTACAGCGCGGCGAGGTTATCACCGTATCGCACCTGGTCGGGCAGTTTCAGGTCGTCGAATACTGCCTTCGCGTTTGAAAGTAATCCCGTGTCCATGAGACGAGTGTCGCGGCCCGGATCCAGGACATCGACCGTGCCTTTGTTGTTCTGGTGCTCGAGGAGTGCTTGTTCTACAACCTCAGCAGAGGTTTTCTGTGTGTGGACGATCTTTAGGCCAGGATACCTCGCCTCAAACACGCCCAGAATTGCGGGAGCGTCGTCGGCGGTCAGCGGAAACGACAAGTGGATCCTGCCGTCGTTGGCGGCTAAGGCTTCCTCGTAGAGTTGCTGCGTCAGTGTCTGAGGTACAGGTGTGGCAGTAGCTGCTGCGGGGCGCGGGGTTGGTGTTGGAGTCGGATCTGAACCACACGCGGCCATTAGTAGAACCATGAGTACGGAAACTAATCCAACTGAAATCGCTTTGTGCACGGTTTTCTCCCACGAGAGTTTGGCGGCCTTTAAATCGGACGAATCACTCCCTCGTTTGTGCGGCATCAAGCGCGTCGACACCTTAACGAGCGCGGAGCGGCAACGAATCTAATTCAGCTAGAACAGGAATGTCAAGCGCCTCTAACGCGCAGAACCTCCCGCCTAAAAACAACTCTGATTCTCGAAGGCGCGTTGACTACGATTTTCGTGATTGATAGAGTGCGGGAGCGTTGAGGAGTCGCTTCGACTGCCTGTTTATCGATAAGCGGAAATGTTCGCGAGGAATGGACAGGTTCCCGGTTAACATTACGGGAGCCTATGGCCCGCTCGATTTAGAACTTAAGAGCCTTGCACAATTCTATGCGTTACCCATTAGTGTTAAAAGTTACGGAGATTTGACTTGACATCCATAGACCTAGAAACAGTTATCGATGGTGACGGACACGTCTTTGAAGACGCGGAAGGAATATCGAATCATCTGCCTCCCCGATTCAAAGAGCGCGGCCCTTTCCCGCTGTCCCGCCTTTTTCCACCGCTCGACCACCTGCATTCAGCGCACATCATGACGCTGCCTCCAGGCTCGTTTGAGCAGACCGGGGCCGAAGGCTGGAAGCAGTTCATGACGGACGCTGCTATCGACTCGACGGTGCTCTATCCGACGTCGGCGTTGGCTTATGGAAAGATCGCGTCAACCGAATTCGCTGTCGCGGTTACGCAGGCGTACAACGATTGGCTCTATGAGGCTTACCTGCAGAACGATCCGCGGTTCAAAGGTATGGCGCTTATTCCCATGCAGGACCCGGTCGCTGCCGTCAAGGAGCTACGCAGGGCTGTTGAAGACCTAGGCATGTGCGGGGCGATGCTGCCATCGACCGGTCTGAAAGCCCACCTGGGTTCTCGCGAGTATTGGCCCGTTTTCGCCGAGGCCGAAAGGCTCGGGTGCTGTATCGGGGTTCACGGAGGCTGCCACAGCGGGATGGGTATGGACGACATGAATGTCTACCCGGCCGTTCATGGACTTGGCCATCCGTTCGGACAGATGATTTCGTTTTCGGGCATCTTGTTGAATGGCATTTACGACAGATTCCCGGGGATTAGAGTCGGGTTCTTGGAGGGTGGTGTTAGCTGGTTGCTGCTGTGCATCGAGCGCTTGCAGGAATCGTATGCGAGCCATATCCCGTTCGACCCAGATGAGCAGTTCCTTCAACTTGGCTCGGGTGAGGATGTAAAAGACTACATCATCCGCCAGATGAAAGAGGGCCGGATCTTTGTCGGGTGCGAGGGTGGCGAATTCACGCTTCCTTACGCGGTGAAGGTGTGTGGTCGAGAGGCATTCATGTATTCGTCTGACTTTCCCCATGAAGTCAACCGCGCGTCAGTCAGGGCGGAGATAGAAGAGGTTCTCGAAAGCGAGGAGATGACTGCCGAGGACAAACAGGCGGTCATGCACAAGAACGCTCAACAGTTTTACAAGTTCCAGCGGGTGGGGTAAGCGCGGCTCAGACGCCGAGT
>Ga0209403_10007536_pt1 | contig 10711 bp, 10 predicted proteins | sample ArcticOcean_MG_C_8_FD_187440 | JGI IMG/M metagenome (GOLD analysis project Ga0209403, IMG submission 187440) | Marine microbial communities from western Arctic Ocean - ArcticOcean_MG_CB11_86 (SPAdes) (version 2) | ecosystem: Environmental > Aquatic > Marine > Oceanic | place: Arctic Ocean...
CTGCAATGGTTATCCATGTGATAGGTAAAACCTTTTCTTCTCTATCTTTGTCGATTTGATCAACTTTTACTGGAGTGATTTTAAACTCAAAAGGTATAATAGCGACTAAGAATATTAGTAAAACAACTAATATTTTAGGAAACACTCCAGCATTTAAAGTGTCACCTAAAATTTCTGGTGCTGGCGGAAATTTTCCAGCCTCATAATAAACAAAAGCACCAAATGCTACAAGTATAGTAGCAAGTATTAAATCTTTTTTGTGCACTAACCCTGCGCCCATTGTTCTGGGCGCAAAGTCAATTGATTTTTTTTCTGTAGACATTAATTATTCAATTAATCCTAGTCCTTTTAATGCAGCTTCAGCTTTTGCATAGTTTTCTTTAAGTTGCTTATCCCAAACCTTTGTACCAGCTGGGCTAGTAGCAGGGTCTAGAGAAGCACCTTTTAGATAGTTTGCAAAAGTTTTATGCTTCATAGCTTTTACCATTGCTTTTGAAATCGCATCAATTATTTCTTGAGACGTTCCTTTAAGCACTGCATAACCTCTAGTAGTAACAACTTTTACTTCGTGACCCATTGAGTAAGAAGTGGGAACTCCTGGATAGTCCGCTAACTTTTGATCGTGCAATAGAAGAATTGCTTTAACTTTTCCAGCATCCATTAAAGCAGCTGCTTCCGAAGGGTTTAATAAAGATGCTTCAACTTTGCCTGATGCTAAAGCTTGTAAACTTTGAGCACCTGACCCAAATGAGACAGCTTTAAACGGAACACCTGCAGCCTTAGAATATGTATACATTCCAATATGCTCTGTTCCACCGATTGACGCAATTGCAGTTAGAATTGGACTTTTTTTTGATCTTTTAATGAACTTTTCAATTGTATCAAGTTCTTTATTGCTTGCATTAACAACAATAAAAGTTGGCTCTTCCATTGCTCTTGCAACACCTACAAGATCATCGATCTTCATGTTAGATTTACCTCTAGCCAATGTGTACAGGTGAGACTCAGTTAAAGCCATAATTGTACAGCCATCTTTTGGTCTAGTTAAAGTGTAGTTCTGAGCTTTAGCTCCAGATCCACCTCTTTTACCAACGACTTGCATATCAGAGTTTAGATATCTCCTAGTTCTGATTGTCATCATTCTAGCTGTCGTGTCAGTACCTCCACCATAAGAAGCATGAATTACAACTTGTACAGGATCACAGCCTTTTGTTGCATACGTATCATCGGCAGCAAATGATAAGCTCATCATTGAAGCAAGTGCAAGAGCGGATACGGATAAAAAGCTTAGTAACCTTTTATAATTTAATTTGAACATTTTTCCTCCTCTATGTTAATTAATAAATTAAATTTGACAAAGCTTACCACAGTATTAGAATTAAGTTCAATATGTAAAATGTTATTTCATATTATGAAACGTAAACTACCTTGGAGAGTTTAATATGAGATCTTTCCCTTTTAAAATTCAACTACCTGGTGAAAAAATAAAAAAAGAAGACCAACTTGCATGGCTCATAGCAAAAATGGCGTCAGAAGACTGGAGTCTAATTCCTGAAATTGCTGATATGGTTGGCAATAGAATTGTTGATAATGCTGGCGTTGCAGTAGCTGCACTGAACAGAAACGCAGTAAAAATTTCTAGAGCACAAGCTATGAAATTTGAAAATAAAAATGGATCAACTATTTTTGGATTAGATCATAGGAAAAAATATGACTGCCAGTGGGCCGCATGGACAAACGCAGTTGCTGTTAGAGAATTAGATTTTCATGACAATATAATGGCTAAAGAAACATGTCATCCAGGAGATTGTATTCCTACAATTCTTGCAGTGGCTCAACAAAAAAATTGTAATGGTGAAGATTTAATAAAAGCAATCGCAACAAGTTATGAAACTCAATTAAGGTTATCAATGTCAATGGCACTTAATCCAAATAGAATTGATCATGTTGGACATTTAGGTCCTGCAATTACTAGTGGGCTTGGCAAATTACTAAAATTAGATACTGAAACAATTTACCAAGCAATTCAATGGAGTGCTCATACATCAATCTTTACTAGGCAAGGAAGAAAAGGAGATCTGTCTAGTTGGAAAGCTTATGCTCCAGGATTAGTTGGTAAAAATGCAATTGATGCAATAGATAGAGCAATGAGGGGAGATACTTCACCAAGCCCAGTTTGGGAAGGCGATTATGGAATAATTTCAATTCTATTAAAAAAAGATAATGAGAATTTAAAAATTGAATTACCTGAGGATGGAGAAACAAGAAAAGGTATTATGGGAACTTTTACCAAAGAACACTCAGCTGGATATCATGGAAATTCTTTGATTGATTTAGCCTTTAAAATGAGAAGGAAAATAAAAAATACTAGAGACATAAAAAAAATAAATATTCACACCAAACAATACACTCATGTTGTGATGGGTAGTGGAAGTAAGGACAATGAAAAATATAGTCCAAAGGCGTCAAGAGAAACATTAGATCACTCAGCAATGTATATATTTGCTGTAGCTTTAGAGGATGGTGAGTGGCACCATGAGAAAAGTTATTCTGAAAAAAGAAAAAATAGAAAAGAAACAATTAAACTTTGGGGTAAAATTGAAACTTTTGAAAGTGAAGAGTGGAATAAAAAATATTATGACGAACCTGATCCTTTAAAAAAAGCCCAAGGTGCAAAAGTTGAGATTGAACTTCAGAATGGTGAAAAAATTATTGATCAGTTAGAGTTTGCTAACGCTCATCCTAATGGAAAAACACCTTTTAGAAGAAAAGAATATATTAATAAAATGAAATCGTTATTTACAAATATTGTTAATAAAAAAGAAGAAATTAGATTTTTGAATCAAATAGAAAATCTTGAAAAATTAAAATCTGATGAAATTAAAATTTTGAATGTAAGTTGTGACGAAAAACATATAAATTTAGAAAAAAATAAAATTAAAGGAATTTTTTAATGAATATTCAGCAGGAATTAACAAAATACATATCTTTAGCTTTACAAAAGGAACTTCCAAAAAAAACACAAATTAAAACAAGATTTCATTTATTAGATACAATTGTATCAATTCTTACAGGCAGACTTTTGCCACCTGGGAAAAAAGCATTCTATTTCTCTAAACAACAGGGTGGAATAAAAGAATCTACATTATTAGGAAATGATATAAAAGTTTCTGCAATCAACGCAGGATTTTCAAATGGTATGGCAGCACATGCAAATGAGACAGATGACTCCCATACTAAAGGAAGATTTCATCCTGGTTGTGCAATTATACCTACAACAATTGCAATTGCTGAAAAACAAAATTTAGATAGTGATAACATTATCAAAGCAATTGCACTAGGTTATGATGTTGGAGTTCGCTTAACTACAAGTTTGGGATACGAAACACCCAAAACAACTACTTTTGCAACACATAGTTTGGGACCTATTTTTGGAAGTGCAGCATCGGCTGGAGCTTTATTAAAACTTACACATGAACAATGTAATTATCTCATATCTTACACGGCACAACAGGCCTCAGGTCTTGCTTGTTGGAATAGGGACCCAGATCATATTGAAAAAGCATTTGTATTTTCAGGTATGACCTCTAGAAACGCAATCTATTCAGCTCTTCTTGCTAAAGAAAATTTTACTTCTGTTACAGATCCGCTGTTAGGTGAAAGAGGTTTCCATGAGGGATTTGCACACAATTCTAAACCAGAATTATTAGTTGAAAAACTTGGGGAAAATTTTGAAATTGATAATGCTTCATTAAAAAAATGGTCAGTCGGGTCTCCAATTCAATCAATGATGGATGCTATAGAGTATCTAATTAAACATAATGATTTTCACTTCAATGACATTAAAGAATTAACAGTAGAAATACCAACTGACCGATTTCATATTGTTAATGATAGAGAAATTCCATCAATAAGTGCTCAACATTTAATAGCTGTTCATTTGATTAGAAAAACAATGGGATATGAAGAAGCTCACAATGAAGATCTATTTAATGATCCAGATGTAGTGAACTTAAGAAAAAAAATTAAAGCAATATCAAGCGAAGAATTAGCGATGGCAAGGCCTGAAAGACAATCTAAAATTACAATAATTTTGAATAATGGTAAGGAATTATTTTATCATGCAAAATCAGTTAGAGGAACTCCAGACAACCAAATGAATGAAGATGATATTGTAGCAAAAGCCAAAAGATTACTATCAGTATTTAAAACATCACAAACTGATGATCTTATTGATTTAATTCTTCATAAAAATTTTAGTACAGAACATTTGACCAGGCTTTGTAATCTAAACATAAAAGACTAAATGGATTTTGCATCCTTAATACCTGAAACTATATCTGTTTATGCTGCAGTTTTTTTGATTATTTTTAGCTTAATATGCTCTTTTATATCTACCGCCTTAAGTCTTGGTGGAGGTATGTTAATGTTAGTTGGGTTATCTTTTATTGTGCCACCTTTTGTTTTGGTTCCTGTTCATGGGATTATTCAACTGGGATCTAATATCGCTAGAATTTTTATTTCTTTAAAAGATCTAGATAAGAATATTATTTTACCATTCATATTTGGTACTTTAATTGGCTCTTATTTTGGGGCAAATATTGTAGAAATCATATCACCAGCTATTGGTCAAATAGGAGTGGGTATTTTTATTTTTTACTCTCTTTTTGGAAAATTTCCAAAGTTAGGAAAAAAATATATCTTTTTTGGAGGAATAATAACTTCAGTGATGTCAATTCTCTTTGGCGCTTCTGGTCCATTAGTTTCTACCCTAATTAAAAATATGAACTTTAGTCCAATCAAGCATGTGGCAACACATGGATCTTTAATGGTATTCCAACACTTATTTAAATCCATAGCTTTCTTTTTTTTAGGTTTTTCATTTAAAGAATATTTACCACTTGTATTTATGATGATTTTGGTTGGTTTTCTAGGAACATACATTGGAAAACTAGTTTTGGTATCAAGGGGAAAATCATATTTTAAAAAAGTTTTAACTTTTATTTTATTATTTGGTGCATTACGATTAATTTATATGGGGCTTGATAATCTTAATCTGATAGAATTTAAAATATTTTAATAATAATTTTTTAAAAATGAAAATATTAAAAACTGATAAAGTTCTAGCCGCAGAAGTTAAAGATATTGATTTAAATAAAGAACTTAGCCCAGAACAAATAAAAAATATTAATGATGCATGGGATGAAAATTTAGTTCTTGTATTTAAAAATCAAAAATTAACTGATTTAGATTTAATTAAATTTAGTAAAAATTTTGGTAATTTAGACTTGCCTGCTCCTAATCCATATGGAATTAATTTTTCTCCAAATTACCCTGAGATAAATGTAATTTCTAATGTTAAAAAAAAAGGAAAACCAACAGGGATACTAGGAGATGGAGAAGCAACATGGCATGCAGATATGACTTATAAAGAAATTCCACCCAAAGGGGCAATTTTGTATTCATTGGAAGTTCCAATGGGCCAGGGAGATACCCACTTTTCAAACATGATAGAAGCATATAAGGACATGCCTCAAAATTTAAAACAAAAAATTAAGGGAAAAATTTTAATTCATGATGAGGCCCATAACAGTGCAGGTCAATTGAGAAAAGGATATAATGAAACAACTAATCCTTTGCTAACCCCAGGTGCAAAACATCCAATAGTTTTTAGAGATCCAAATACTGGTACAAAATCACTTTTTCTTGGAAGAAGACCCCACGCTTATATTGTTGGAATGGAGATTTCAGAGAGTGAAAAATTATTAGATGAAATATGGGCACATGCTACTCAAGAAAAATATACATGGACTCAAAAATGGAAAGTTAATGAATTGCTTATGTGGAAAAATCTTTTTGTTCTTCATAAAAGAGACTCATTTGATCCAAACACCAGAAGACTAATGCATAGAACGCAAGTTAGTGGTGAGATAAAAATATCAACTTAAACTAAAACCTCTCCTCTCATCAAAGGTCTAAAGGTTCTATAAAATATTGCTGATTTAGCAAATAGTTTACCGTTATTTTTTTCTATAATTGCTCCTGCTGTCATTACACCTGAAGGGTTTCCTGCTCTTAATTCCAGTGGATTAGTATCTTTTCTTTTTATTTTAAAAGGAATAGTTCCTTCTATTGCGGCTGCAACACCTATGTTGACACCTGCAGTTCCCATAATTGCTTTATGTGTTTTTCCCATTGAAAACATTCTTGTGGTAATATCTTGATCATTAGCGTTAATTTCTGATTTATCTAAACTTACATAATTTTTTGGAGCTGTTACAATGCCAATTCTTGGGGTATTCATTGGTGCCTCATTTTCAGATTTAGATAGTCCAATTAAGTAAGCACATTTTCTTCTAATTTTTTGAATTAAATTCATCTTTTCAATATTTGCATCTAACTCATCTGGTGTTTCTGTTCCTTTTAGCCCAACATCCTCTGCCAATAGATAAATTAATGGAGTTGCTGCATCAATAATACTTACTTTAATTTTTCCAAAATTATCAATTTCAATTTCATCCATAACATTACCTGTTGGTAGTAATTTACCAGTTCCTGATCCACCTGGTTCTAGATAATCTAATCTAACCTGAGAGCCACCACCATAAACTCCAGCTATAGAATATTCTCCCTCAATTAATGGTTTTCCATCTTTAACATCAAAAGAAGCATGTATGATCTTGTCAGTATTAACTTGATAAATTCTAATTTTATTTTCACCCTCTTTGGGTTTAATTATGCCTTCTTGGATTGCGTATGGGCCAACTGCACCCGATAAATTTCCACAATTATTATTCCATTCAGCTATAGGTTGATCTATGGCAATTTGAATAAAGTTATAATCAACATCTGCATCTTCACGTTCTGAAGGGCTAATAATAACACATTTTGAAACTGATGAGACTCCACCACCCATTCCGTTAAGTTGTCTCCCATTTGGATCTGGACTACCAATTACTTTTAAAAATAATTCGTTTAATTCTTTTTCATTCTCTGTTGGTAGATCTTTTTTTTGAAAAAAAACTCCTTTACTAGTTCCTCCCCTATAATATGTAGCCTTAATCCATCTTTGTGTCATTTTTTATGCTTCCTTATAAGCGGCTAGTAATATTCCACCATTTTTCCAAAAAGTTACTTCTTCATGAACATCTAGTCTTACATTAAGTTGAACTTCGATAATATCACCTGTTTCTTTATGTATCTTCATTAAAACTTTTTTATTACTAATACTATTTTTAATATTGTAAAATATCACGTTATAATAGCCACATACAATGAATGCAAAAAAAAAATATAAAAAAGATGAATTAATTTCATTTGTAACAAATATTCTCAAAAAAAAGGGTTTAAGTAATTTAAATTCAAAAACTGTTGCAAAACTTTTAATCAGAGCAGATGAGAGAGGGGTTTGGTCTCATGGCATTGTAAGGCTCCCTGTATATATAAAAAGAATTGAAAAAAAGGCTGCTAATTTTAATCCTAAAATTAAATTTAAAAGAATAGCAAACAATATTTTTCATTTAAATGGCGATAATGGCCTTGGTTTCATAGCTGCAAACGAAGGCATTAAAAAATGTGTATCTTTAGCAAAAAAAAATGGAATGGGTTTAGTCGCAATTAGTAAAAGTAATCATTTTGGAATGGCTGCTAATTATTTAGAATTTGCCGCACTAAATAATTGTATCTCATGGGTTTTCACAAATGCCTCTAAAGCTTTACCTCCTCATGGAGCAATGGCCCCATTTTTTGGAACAAGCCCTTTCGCTTTTGGTTGTCCTACAAAAAATAAAAAAAAACCTTTTATTCTTGATATGGCCTCATCATCTATTGCGAGAGGAAAATTAAAGTTTGCAGTCCAAAGTGGTATTAAGATTCCATACGGACATGCTTTGGATAAATTTGGAAAGCCAACTAATGATGGGCTAAAAGCTTTTGAGGGAATTATGTTGCCATTTGGTGGCATGAAAGGTGCTGGATTGTCTTGGATGATGGATATTGTAGCTGGAATTTTTACAGGAGCAAATCATAGTGGTAAAGTGAAAAATGCAATAAATGATTTTTCAGGTCCATCCAACGTTGGTCATTTAATGATTTGTTTAAGAACTGATCTTTTTCAATCACATAAAAGTTTTATAAACAAAATTGAATATGGAATTAAACAAGTAAAAAAACTTAAAAAAGCCAAAGGTTTTCAAAAAATTCTGCATCCTGGTGAACCAGAATATTTAAGTAATATAAAAAATAATAGAATAGGAATAGCTTTATCAAAAGCTACCGTTATTGAATTGGAAAAGTTATCAAAGAAATATAATGTTAAAAGCTCTTTTTAAAATTTTGCAGTGGTAAATCAGATGTTTTTGGATTTATTTAGATAAAAGTTTACTTAATTTTGAAATATCTCTAATTTTTTCTAAATTTTTAACAGACTCAATAATTGCTTTAGCCTTTTTCATTGGCCATTTTGCAAATTCACAGCAGCCTAAAAATTTATCTGCCACTTCATCATAAGACATAGGTATCATTGGACTACCTTTACCAAAATCACCTCTTCCAGATATTTTTTTTCCATTTTTTAAGTAAATATCTATTATTGTTGTCATCTTGTCATAGCCAGCTTTTTCAGCAACTTTGTTTTTATAAAAGTTTATTTTTCTAAGCATATTTTGAACATCGGGCTTGTTTATTCTTTTGTCTTGATATTCTGGAATATAAGCCCTTCTCTGAACCAGCAAAATTGCCATTGAATATTCCATACTAAATTTTGCTTGAAATTCATTAGTTGGTCTATGATGAATTAATGCGTTTTGCATATTATGATTAGTTCCAACATCAACTTTCAAAACATCTTGAGGTTTTATGTTATGTTTGTGAATTAATTCTAACATTTTAGTCATACCTGGATGAGTTAAGGAACCACAAGGGTGTGGCTTAATTGAAATTCCAGGTTTAGAAAAGGTCCAAGGTCTTCCAAGTTGTCCTTTAATAGAGCTTAAATTGTAACCACCTCCGTGAGCTTGAAAAAAACCTCTCGGTGATTCCAGTATTTTGTCAGTTGCGGTCCAGCCAAGTCCAACTAAATCACATGCAACCACACCACTTTCTGCTGCTCTTCCAGCATGTAAAGGTTTAGTCATTGTTCCAAAATTTTCTCTTAATCCTGCACTTAATGTTGCAGCTATTGCTAAAGATTGTTGTATTTGTGAAACATTATACCCTCTAATTTTAGCTGCGGCTGCAGCAGCTGCTAGAGTTCCACATGTTGATGTTGAATGAAATCCATGTTGATAATGTCTAGGCGACATTGCTTCAGAAACTTTACATTCTACATCAACTCCAACTAAAAATGCATTCAAAAATTCTTTACCACTAATTTTTTTTAATTCTCCTTCAGCGTATGCACTTGGTAAGCATGGGGCTGTTGGATGAGTTAATAATCCATAAACTCTATCTTTTAGTACAGCTAGTTGCGTATCATCGTAATCATCAGAATGTATCCCAGTTCCATTTGCTAAAGCCGCAAATCTAGAAGTAACTTTCATTTTAGAACCAATAACAGTAGCTCTACCTTTTGCTGAATTTTGTTTTATGTGTTTAAACAAGTATTCACCAGTTCTCGCAACTGATCCTGATAACGCCAAACCAAAACCATCTAATATATGTTTTTTTGCCAGCTCAACTACATTTTTTGGAATTGAATTATATTTATTTTTCTTAACAAATTGAGCTACGTATTTTGTTAAATTTTTTCCTTTATTAGACTTTATATTTGGTGTGTAAGCTTTTCCCACTTCATTTTCTCTGTAAATTTTAAAAGTGTAGTTGTGCAAAAATTTTATAGAAAGTCAACAAATTTTATATTATAAAATGATGTTTCATATTATAAAACGCAATGACAAATACAATTAAAGTTATAGATAAAGCGTTTCACATTCTAAACTCATTTGATGAAACAAATAAAAGTGTGAGACTTAAGGAATTATCTCAAATCACATCGCTGAACAAGTCTACAATTTTAAGAATATGTGATTCATTAATTAAACATAATTTTTTAGTTAAAAATGAAATAAATGGAAGTTACAGTCTTGGTCCCGGAACTTGGAAAATAGGATCCATATACAATTCAAATTTTAAAATTGGTGAAGAAATAAAATATATTTTAAATGAAATTTGTACTTTAACAGGTCAGTCATCAGGTTTTTGGGTAAAATCTAGAAATAAAAAAGTCTGTTTGTATCGAATAAATTCTAAATCTGAATTAAATCACTATATCATTGAAGGCACAACTTTTCCTCTAGTAAGTGCCACAGGAAAAATTTTATTGGCGTTTTCAGAAAATAAACAGAATCTGTTAAATAAAATAAAAAAAAATGGCTATATTTTCACAATCGGAGAACGACTAGATAATATAGCAAGTCTCGCAATACCTATTTTTGATAATAAAAAATTATTTAAAGGTGCTTTGAGTGTATCTGGATGGAAACAGTTTTTTAATAGTAAAACATTGCCCAAATATGTTCAAATACTCAAAAGTAAACGAATTATACTCGAACGGCTATTATCTGAATGAACGAAAAATTACAAATATTTAAAAAATATTCTAAAGATAAAAAGTTTTATAATCTGCCAACATGTCATGACCCACTGACAGCTAAATTAATTGAAAAAAAAGGTTTTAAAATTTCTTTTATTGGTGGTTTTGCATTATCTTCTT
>Ga0209403_10007538_pt1 | contig 10709 bp, 8 predicted proteins | sample ArcticOcean_MG_C_8_FD_187440 | JGI IMG/M metagenome (GOLD analysis project Ga0209403, IMG submission 187440) | Marine microbial communities from western Arctic Ocean - ArcticOcean_MG_CB11_86 (SPAdes) (version 2) | ecosystem: Environmental > Aquatic > Marine > Oceanic | place: Arctic Ocean...
CTTCCAATTGGAACCGATATGGTCGTCGTGGATGGGCACAGCAACGCAAGTGGCCGCGATCTCGAATCGCTACTCCGGCAAACCGACGTGATTCTTGTCCCAATGTTGCCATCATCGATCGATATTCGGGCCGGCGGTAGTTTCATCGCAGACCTGCTTACCCACCGTATCTACCGCTCATCACCTCGACCGGTGGGTGTCGTGGCCAATCGCATCCAGCTCAACACCCGTACTCACGATAAGCTCATGCACTTTCTCGGCTGCCTCGACGTACCTTGCGTCGCGCAGTTCCGCGACTCGCCGATTTATACGGATGCTGCTGAAATGGGCCAGGGCGTCGTTGACATGCAAGACGTTCGCGCCGCGCGCAAAGAAACTGCCGCTTGGAAACAATTGATGTCATGGATCGACGAACAAGTACCGGCCCGGCAACGCATTAATCCAAGCTTGCGCAAGGCGAAGCAACCTGTGGCCGCCAAACGGCGCGAGGGGATCGCCGAAAAACTCGCGTAGCTCACCTCTGCACTTCGAACCCAGGTTCTGCAACAGGCCGGCAGTATGCTGAATGTCTCTGATGTCACACTGAAACGTGGCGATGATCTGCTTTTTGAAAAGCTCGGCTTTGTGGTCCACCCCGGACATTCGGTCGCGGTCATCGGCCGCAACGGCGTCGGCAAGTCGACCCTGTTCAATCTCTTGCTCGGTCGAATCACGAGCGACGAGGGTGAGATCAACATTCCTGCGGGTTGGCGTATCGGCTACATGGAACAAGAAGTCGCTAGCACTCAGCGTTGCGCCTTAGATCATGTGATCGACGGTGACCATGCTTTGCGCAAAGTCGAAGCGCAGCTCGACCGCGAGCACAACCCAGAGCACTTGGCGGAGCTGCACAGTCGATATGACGATCTCGACGGTTATACAGCGACCGCGCGCGCCGGAGAAATATTGCACGGTTTGGGGTTTTCCAGCGACGATTTCGACCAGCCGTACAATGACTTTTCCGGTGGCTGGCGAATCCGCCTAAACCTTGCCCGCGCGCTCATGACGCCGGCCGACTTACTTCTACTAGATGAACCGACCAACCACTTGGATTTGGAAGCTATCCTGTGGCTTGAAAACTGGCTCAAACGTTTCCCAGGAACGTTGCTGGTCATCGCACACGACCGCGGCTTCTTGGATACTTGCGTAAGTGGGGTTCTGCACCTTTCAGGCCGTAGCGGGCGTCTGTACCGCGGCAACTACACATCCTTCGAGCGCCAACGCACAGAGGCTTTAGAGCGCGAGCTCTCAATACAGGACAAGCGCCAACGGGAGCGCGCGAGAATACAAGTATTCGTCGATCGTTTCCGTGCAAAAGCAAGCAAGGCAAAACAGGTACAAAGCCGCATCAAAGCCCTCGCAAAACTTCAAGATCACGCTGCCATCCACGTCGATTCTGACTACGACGTGGGTTTTCAAAATCCCGTGAAAACATCTAACCCACTATTCAGCTTCCGTAAGCTAACGCTTGGCTACGGCGACCAAGCGGTACTGCAAGACATCAGCCAGTCGATTTTGCCCGGCGCCCGCATCGGCGTGCTCGGTGCCAACGGCGCCGGCAAATCGACGCTGTTGAAAGCCATCGTCGGTGATCTTGCGCCACTGGCCGGCGAACTCCACAAGGGTCAACACGCCGACGTAGGGTATTTTGCGCAACACCAACTCGAAGCTTTGGACCTCACCACAACTGCGTTGGCGACCATCGCCAAACAGCAGCCATCCAAGTCGCTACAGCAATGTCGTGACTATCTGGGTGGTTGGGGTTTTTCGGCACCCATGACCGAGCGCGTCACGGGCAGCCTCTCGGGAGGTGAAAAGGCGCGGCTCGTGCTAGCCCTCATCGCGGCGACCAGACCGGCTTTGTTGGTTTTAGACGAACCGACCAACCATTTGGATCTCGACATGCGCGATGCATTGGCAATCGCCTTAGGCGAATACGAAGGTGCGGTGGTCATCGTCGCGCACGACCGTACCTTACTCGAGAAAACCGTTGATGAATTTTGGGTCTTGGACAACGGATCGTTGATGGTCTACCACGGCGACATGGACGATTACACAGCACAACAGACCCAACGCCCGGGTGGCGCGAAATCTAACTCCGCGAACGCCGACTTTACAAACCGTGAGCTGCGCAAACAACGGGCACAGTCCCGTGAATCACTTCGTGAGCTCAAAAAAAACGCCCGCGCCCTTGAGCGGAGCGTTGACTCCTGCACCGTCAAGCTGCGTGAGGTCGAAACCAGACTCGCCGATCCACAAGTGTATGCCACCCTTGAGGCCAACGAGCTGAACGAGCTCTTGGCATCGGCTGCGAAGCTTCGGCGCATGCTAGAAAGCACCGAAGAAGCCTGGCTCGAGGCTGCGCAACGACTAGAGTAAAACCGCCTCTCTGGTCTGGCCCAAGTGGCCGAATGAGCGCATGGTGCGGAACGCAGCGGAGCGGGAAAAAGTGCCTAATCCTTCACCCTGCGTTGGATTCTGATCGCGTTGACCTCGTGCGCATCGAACCCCCCCGCAGCGACACTAATTGTGTGCCGTTGGCCGGATCGCATTACGTCGACATCGGCAACGTTGACTATGGCGGCGAGATGTCGCTGTGCTTGCTGTACATCGGCTATCTCTTCGCCACCAACCGACAGGATGATATCCCCACCTTTCAGTTGCGAGTCTTGCTGTGGCGCGGACACAACCAGTACGCCCTTGTCGACTGCGAAATATCCTGCAAGCTCTCCCTCTACTGACATTAAACGACTGCTATGCTCAACCGAGGAGCGAACGGATGGGATCATGGCAGAGAAATCTGCACCATTGGCAAACTCATCCAAGTTGACGTCGAAATCGAAGTCGAAATCAAGGTCAAAGTCTGAGTCGCTAAAGAAGGTCGCCATGTGGGCTGATCGCTCCTGCGTCGTGATCGCCGCACTGGCCGAGACGCCCTCCCGAAGGTAGTTCACCATGACCTCTTCGCCCAGCTCCACACCGTTCATGTGGGACACTAGCGCTTGCATCGGTTCATCGACATCCACTAGCGACGTTGCGCCAATGGAGGTTATGAGATCGCCAGCTTGCAAACCCGCGGCCTCAGCACCACCTCCAGGTGTGACGCCATAGAGCTCAACGCCATTGCGCGATTCACTGGTACCTGGCTCCTGCGCTAGGCCCTCCTGCGCTAGAAGAGGGACGTGACGCGAAAGATTGCCACGCGAAATATTGCCGAGCATGATGCCCAACTTTGCACTGCCCTCTCGGGCGCGGAAGCTGAACTTGTGTTTATGCAATTCAGCCAACTTGCGGGCAGCCTCGTCGAGTTGCTGGCGTGCTTGGCTGATTTGATCTTCTAATTCACTTGCAAACCCGTCGGCACTCGCCAGCAGGGTTGCCAGCAGAACACTTAAACCTACCTTCTTCATCATTTTCATTACTCCTCACTCTGGGCCAGGCTACATGGACCTTCTTACAAGAATTTGCCGCCCGCAGAACCACGCAAGAGCACCAGGTTTTCTAACAGCCGAACGCGCTGGGTCCACAATCGTTCGCGAGCATCCACATCCATGACTTGACTGTCGCAGAGTTGCGCGATTTCCGCATCGACGTCAGCCTTTCGATATAAAAGTTGACGCGCTTCGCGGTTCTGTGCAGCCCGGGTACCGGACGATTCGGTAGCCACGGTATTCAAAGCCCCGTTCAAACACATTTCCAGGTCTCTAGACCGGCTCATCAAACCCACCCACCGTATTTGCGCCGCGTCGATCTGGATGTCGGCTGCGGCCGGTTGGATCTCGACCTGATTCGTGCCGCTGGGTACATAGACAATAAACATAGCGGTTGCCACGAAAACACTGGCGGCTGTCGCTACGGGATATCGCAGGCCAAAACCCACCCTGTGCAAATCTGTGGCGCTTGCATCTGCTATCGCTGTCCGCCATACCGCATCGTCCACCGCTACATCAGGTAGCGCGTTGAGCTCACTTTGCAACGCCACTAGGCGATGCAAATCGCGTTGCGCGGTCGCATCGTCCGCGATTGCCCGTGCACGCGCCACATCGAGCGGTTTGCCATCACGGCGCGCTAGAAGATCCGATACCGTCCAGTTATGTTTGTCCATCCTCTTCGGCCAAACCGCGGTCCTGCAAAATGCGCATTGCCAAACCCATGACGGCACTTGCCAATTGCCGGTATACCTCGCCCAGGGACCCCGCTCACCGTGAGGTAAGCTATGACTAGCCGCTGGTGTCAGCTGGATGTTACGAAACCCGGCCATCCTACTAATATGCTCCAGCTCGGCATTTGGTCGCAGCCGCAACGATAACGCAATCGGTTTACCCAAGTTAAGCCCGGTGTAGTGACGAATACCGGCGGGTCAAGTTCACATATTTCAGGTACATAGCTAGCCTACCGATCGTTCGGTTGCTACTCTTGCAGGATGCAAGCATCAGCGAACGACCCATCTGGGACCGAACCATCTGGGAGGACCAGCCCATCTGCGACCAAGCCATCTACCACCATGAAAGGGCTCATCGTACAGCTCAAAGATGTCTTTATCGAACATGGCTTTCACGGCACGACCCTCGCCGAACTTGCGCGCGCCACAAGCCTAAGCAAAGCGAGTCTCTACCACCATTTCCCCGGCGGTAAGCAAGAGATGGCAGCAACCATGATTCGTACCACGATTGAGGATTTTCAACGCCTAGCGTGGCGTCATTTGCAATCGAAGAAAAAACCGACCGAACGTTTGCTCGCGTTCATCGACGGTTTCGCAATTTATTGCAAAGACGGCCATCGTCCTTGCTTGCTCGCAATCTTGGGGCAGCACGGCATGCCAAGCCATACCAATACCAATCTGGACCAGCTAATCCATGCTCAATTCGCCGATTGGCAAACTCAATTGAGCCTCGTCTATGCCGAACTCGGCTGCAAACCAAAAAAGTCCGGCCGACTCGCAAACCGGCTCCTGGCGGAACTGTACGGTGCGTTGTTGATTGCAAAAATGCACAATGAGCCGCGCCTTTTTAGCCGCCACATGAAACAAGCGAAAAAGTCGGTCGCCCAGTCAGTTGAACGCCTCTAGGAGCCGTGCTCGAACATGAGAAGATACCCGACCACCCGAATGCGCAGAAATCGTAGCGATGATTTCATCCGGAGACTCGTGCGGGAAAACGCGATCACGGTCGATGACCTCATTTACCCGATGTTTGTCATCGAGGGCCAGGGTCAATCGACCCCGGTCCAGTCCATGCCGGGTATTGATCGATTCTCAGTAGACTTACTGATCGAACAAGCACAACAAGTTCATGCACTTGGAATTCCTGCAGTCGCACTGTTCCCCAATACCGAACCTGAAAAACGGAGCATAGACGGCGCTGAAGCCTACAATCCCGACGGTCTGGTGCCACGTGCGGTGCATGCCATCAAATCGGCCGTACCCGAACTAGGCGTCATAACCGACGCGGCACTCGATCCATACACTACCCACGGTCAAGACGGCATTCTGGATGCCACCGGCTACGTCGCAAATGACATTACGGTAGAGGCGTTGTGCAAACAGGCGCAGGTTTGTGCGGACGCGGGCGCAGATGTGATCGCGCCCTCCGACATGATGGACGGCCGTGTCGGAGCAATACGCAGCACCCTGGATGCGGCACAACATATCAATACCAAAATCATGGCCTACTCGGCGAAGTATGCATCATCCTATTACGGGCCCTTCCGGGATGCAGTCGGTTCAAGCACAAACCTGGGCAGCGGCAATAAATCCAGCTACCAGATGGATCCTGCAAACAGTGACGAGGCACTGCAGGAGATTGCGTTGGATATAGAGGAGGGCGCCGATATGGTAATGGTCAAACCCGGGATGCCCTATCTTGATATCGTGCGGCGGGTGAAGGACGAATTCAAAGTACCCACATTCGTCTATCAGGTCAGCGGTGAGTACGCCATGCACATGGCCGCGATCAATAATGGCTGGCTGACCCAGGCTGTGGTCGCGGAATCGCTTTTGGCGTTCAAACGCGCTGGTGCCGACGGCATATTGACCTATTTTGCTAAGGCGTTCGCCCAAGCCCAGTAGTGTCGTTGGCGTTCGTGTCGACAACGGTCAACTGCAAGCCGGCACCTTGAAGCTGATTCACTTCAACTTGCAACTCGCGTTGCGATAACGGGTGGGCCTGCAGCCAATCCGCCTGGAAGACCAAACGCAAATGATTTTGTTCGAGCTCCAATGTCACGCTCGGCGAGTCGCGATCGTCATGACTGCGCTCCAATATCACGGCAATGCGCAAGAGCGCGACAAGCTTAATCAGTCTGTCCGCCAATTCAGCGCCAAACGCTTGGAATGCAAGACCCGGAAAACTGCGTCGATGGCCGCGTACCAGCAAGGCCAGCGCGCTCTGCTGCAGCTGCGAAAACCCGGCAAGGTGGGTGTGTTTGACGATGTATCCGCCGTGGCGGTGATGGTGGCGAGCATCAATGTGTGCACCCAACTCATGTAAGTGGGCGGCCCATCCTAGCAAGCGGCCACATTCCTCATCACCTTGCCACCATTGCGTGGTCTGGCGGTAGAGTTGGTCGGCACACTGCGCTACCCGACGCGCCTGGTTTGAATCTAGGTCGAAGCGTGCGCCCAGCGCCGCCACACTTTGCTCGCGCCGATTGGCAACCTCCACGGAATCCAAACCTTCGAAAACCATCCCTTGCATCAGGGACACATCGACGAACTGCATTTGAGTCAAACCCAACGTCGCGAAACAGGCGCTGAGAATCGCAACACCTGCCGGGAATATATCGACCCGGTCGGGCGCCAATCCGGGTAACCCTGCATCGATTAGCCATCGATCGGTAACGATGGCTTGCTCGAGCTGTGCAATGCCCGCTTGCGTGATGGCATCGTCAGTCCATCCATTCGCCTTCAACACCATCGCGATTGACTCGATCGTGCCGCTCGTGCCGAACACGGTGAGCGCCGGGTCGTCACCTTGCACCGCTTGCATGAGCGCTCCCCCCGCTAAACTTTGCCCGATGTGGTCGATTGCTCGTTGTCTAGCCGCACGATAGCCACTGGATTGCACCTTATGGTCGCTCAGATATTGATCGCTGAAGGCAACACAGCCAACATCAATCGATTCCTTATGCTCGGCTGCAAGTCCGGATCCAAACGCAAACTCGGTACTGCCGCCACCGATATCGACAACCAGCCTAGCTCTGGTAGGGGGCACGTGATGCGCAACGCCTAGGTAGACCAACGCCGCTTCATCCGCACCGCTAATCACCTCGACTGGGCATTGCAGAATTTCCTTGGCGCGCGCGGTAAATGTGCTTTGATTGACCGCTTGTCGCAAAGCGCATGTACCAACTACCCGAGTGTCCGCAGCCGCTATCGGCCGCAGGCGTTGCGCGAACCGTGCGAGGCACGCAGCGCCCCGTTGCATCGCATCTTCGCGGATTTTTCCGTCGCTAAAGCCGCTAAACAGCTGCACCTTTTCTTTCAACCGCTCAATGACGACAAACCCCGAACCTTCTGGTCGCACCAACAACAGGTGAAAGCTATTGGAGCCTAAATCAAGGGCGGCAAACTGCCTCTGTGTTGAGGGCGTCCCCTGTTTCGAGCTCTCATCAAACTGAGGATTAAACCGTTGTTTCGGAGAAGGTGTCGGCGTGGGTTTCAACATACACCGATCATCGCCAACACTGGTCCCCGAGCGCAACTGTTTATCGACTATAGCTTGTTGAAAACAGCGAGATAAATATTATGGCCACGCATGGCCCCGCAGAACGGGGATGCTGGTAAATGGTTGTACAGCCATTTTTTTGAAGCGGCGAGTTCTTCTGGGATCATTGCGGCGCAAGATGCTAGACTGCGGCGGCTTTTAATTGCGGAGACTCATTGATGAGCGACAATATCGTCCACACCACGGATGACGGTTTTGCCGAAGATGTCCTGAATGCTGACAAACCGGTTCTAGTGGATTATTGGGCAGAATGGTGCGGGCCGTGCAAGATGATCGCTCCGATTCTCACGGAAATTGCCGGCGAGTACGCAGACCGCTTGAAGATCTGCAAAATCGACATAGATGCCAATCAGGCAACGCCACCGAAATATGGCATTCGTGGCATACCCACGCTGATGTTGTTCAAAAATGGCGAGGTTGAAGCCACGAAGGTTGGGGCTTTGTCTAAATCCCAACTGCAGGCTTTTTTGGATAGCAATATCTAGTGTGGTGTCCCGCAAATAACTTAACGCTCAGCGTGTCTATGCGGGTAGTGGGCAAGGCGGAGTCGCGCCGGCAGGGTCGGCCCCCTATCCAGCGGCTCCAACGCTGATCCAGCGCCCGCAAAGCCCCGCCCAAAGGGAGGCGTGTGGCCCTGATGCTCTCGTAACGCTCAAGGCTGAGGTGCTCCGCGCCACGAAGTGGCGCCTCGACGTATTCCCGATACGATTCGTCGTCGCGCCTTGCACCAAGACCACACACAACCTCTGAGCGACAAGGTATTTGCGGGATACCACACCACTAGCCCTGCGTTCGTAGTACTTCGCAGGGGCCCGTAACGACCAAACGGGCACGGATAATTCGCGCGTTTTTATGACCTAGGCCCGATTTTTAAGGCTTGACCCGCTGGAATAAACCACTACACTCGGTACCCGATAACTGGCTTCGCCGGTTTTCCCCCGTCTTACGTCTACCTTTAGCGTAATTCAAATAACTAGAGAAACGGTAAGCCTAGCGCTTCATAAGTTTCATCTCTTTCTTACTTTTTTTGTATCTGTGCCACAAGGCCAATACGCGTAAGAACATCACCATCTTTATACGGTGTGCTATTCACATGTCTATGAACCTTTCAGACCTCAAGAAAAAACCCGTTACCGAGTTGATCGATATGGCCCACGAGATGGGCGTAGAGAACGTCGGTCGATCACGCAAACAAGAGGTGATCGCCGCCATCGTTCGCAAGCATTCGAAAGGCGGAGAAGACATCTACGGCGAAGGTACCCTCGAGATATTGCAAGACGGTTTTGGCTTTTTGCGCTCACCAGAAGGCTCATATCTTGCCGGCCCCGACGACATATACGTATCGCCCAGCCAAGTACGACGATTTAATCTGCGAACCGGTGACAGCATCGCCGGCAAAATTCGCCCGCCGAAAGATGGCGAACGCTATTTTGCACTGCTAAAAGTCGACCAGATCAATTTCAGCGAGACCAGCGACAATAAACACAAGGTTTTGTTCGAAAACTTGACGCCGCTGTTCCCGGACGTGCGCATGATGTTAGAGCGAGGTAACGGTAGCACCGAGGACTTGACCGCGCGCATCATCGATCTGATTGCACCTATCGGCAAAGGCCAGCGCGCCTTGGTCGTGTCGCCACCGAAGGCAGGCAAAACGCTCGTCCTGCAAAACATCGCCCAATCCATCGCCGCAAATAACCCGGAAACCGTATTAATCGTCCTACTAATTGACGAGCGGCCCGAGGAAGTGACCGAGATGCAACGCATGGTGCACGGCGAAGTCGTCGCATCCACGTTCGACGAACCACCCTCACGGCACGTGCAAGTGGCCGAGATGGTTATCGAAAAGGCCAAACGGCTAGTCGAGAACAAAAAGGATGTCGTCATATTGCTCGACTCCATTACCCGTCTGGCACGCGCTTACAACACGATTGTGCCCTCATCGGGTAAGGTGCTCACCGGTGGCGTAGATGCTCATGCTCTCGAACGTCCGAAACGCTTCTTTGGCGCGGCGCGGAATATCGAAGAGGGGGGTAGCCTGACGATCGTCGCAACTGCCCTAATCGATACCGGTTCGAAAATGGATGAGGTCATCTACGAGGAATTCAAAGGCACCGGCAACCAAGAATTGCATCTGGAACGCAAAATCGCTGAAAAACGCGTCTACCCAGCCATCAACATTCGACGCTCCGCAACCCGCCGCGAAGAGTTGCTGATGGGTGAAGAAGAATTGCAGCGGGTATGGATCTTGCGCAAGCTTTTGCACGACATGGACGACGTCGCGGCCATCGAATTCATTCTCGATAAACTCAAAGAAACGAAGACCAACGCAGAGTTCTTCGGCTCGATGAGACGCTAGCCTAGCGCGAACAGCTAAAACGGGGGCCATGCCGCACCGCGCGCGAATTCTTGCTGTTTCCGGTCTGGCCGATCCCGGACAATCAACCCAGCGTATCCGCTTAGAGATCGAGGGTTTCCATTTTAGGGCGGGCCAATACCTTGAGGTACTGCATCCAAATGGTACGCGGATTCCATTATCCATCGCCTCATCGCCCTCATGCTTACCCGAACTAGAACTGCATTATCGCTCGACACCCGATAACGCCGAAGCCGCCGCTATGGATGAACTGTTGACCGGGCAATCCATGGATGTTTCAGACGCTGCTGGGATGATCACATGCCCGTCCGCCACCACACCTTTGCTTGTCGTTGCCGGCGGTAGCGGCGCGGCTTTAGCCTTTTGCCTAGCCGCGTACCGGTCCGAACAAATGTCCCAAGCCCAAGTCGTTTGGTGCGCAGACCGCGACGACGATATCTACGACCTCGAGCGTCTGCGCAGCTCAACCCACACACTCGAAGTTTTCATTGATGCTCGGCGCACGTCCGAGAATACCGGCCTTATGTGGTTAGACGAACGCGCGGCCGACTTCATCGAGGCCGCGATAATCA
>Ga0209403_10007539_pt1 | contig 10709 bp, 10 predicted proteins | sample ArcticOcean_MG_C_8_FD_187440 | JGI IMG/M metagenome (GOLD analysis project Ga0209403, IMG submission 187440) | Marine microbial communities from western Arctic Ocean - ArcticOcean_MG_CB11_86 (SPAdes) (version 2) | ecosystem: Environmental > Aquatic > Marine > Oceanic | place: Arctic Ocean...
AACCGCCCAAAAAGTAACCTCGCGACAAGCAGCCCTTAAGGACTCCGCCAGTGCCCATCACACATTTGGAAATCATGTTTACCCCACTCAGTGTGAGATGCGGCCTGGTGGGACCTATGAGAGTTATGCACGTCGGTAAACAAATTTTCAGCCCAAATTCAGCCTGAGCTGCCTAGGCTCGCTGAAAGGGTGCCCAACCCCGCGCCGTTTGGCCCCTTGGGGGGTTTCCGAGTGTCATTCTCGGAGGATTTTGGGGCCCCGACATTGTGCCAACCCGGCAACAACGAATATTTGATACAATCCTCCGTCAGCGTCGTCGCTCAGCGCCTAAATGTACGTACAAATGTGCGTAGGAGAATAAATAAATCCTAAGTACTTGTTTTTCAACAAATTTTGGCGGAGGGGGTGGGATTCGAACCCACGATACAGTTGCCCGTATACACGCTTTCCAAGCGTGCGCCTTCGGCCACTCGGCCACCCCTCCCAGCACAAGGACCTAGAAGAGCGCGAACTATAAGCATGGGCTTGCGAATTGCAATTGACGAAGGCCGCGGGGGCATTGCCAAACGTCACCAAAGCCGTAGGGTTACCAAATGATTTTCGGGCGCATTCTGGGGTGGGTGTTTCTGGCCGGGGCGCTGTTCGCCGTGGCCTTTGAGGTTTCACTGTCCATCAAGGCGGGAGCCTATGTATCCATCGCGTTGGGGGAGCTGTGGCACGATTTTCGCCCCATCAGTTTGCTAACAGTGAAAGATTGGTTTCAACAAGACGAATATTTGGGCCTGCCGTGGCTGTGGGATCCCGGCATCACCACCGTTTTGCTGTGGCCCGGGTGGGTGGTCTTGGGCGTGATCGGTGTCGGGCTGATGTTCTTGTTTCGCCGTCGCCCACGCTGAATAGACGCTAAGACAGCTCTAATCGCTGTCCATTTTTAGGGCTGCGATGAAGGCTTCTTGGGGGATTTCCACCTTGCCAAAGGTGCGCATGCGCTTCTTTCCCTTTTTCTGCTTGTCCAGTAGTTTACGTTTGCGGGTTATGTCTCCGCCATAGCATTTGGCGGTCACATCTTTGCGAATGGCCCGCACGGTTTCCCTGGCAATGATGCGCCCGCCCAACGCCGCTTGGATGGCGATTTGAAACATTTGCCGGGGGATTAATTCTTTCAGCCGTTCGCACAGCGCCCGGCCCCGAGATTCGGCGCTGGCCCGATAGACCACCATGGACAACGCATCCACCGGGTCGCCATTCACCATAATGGTCATGCGCACCAGATCACCTTCGCGGTAGCCTTGGACTTCGTAGTCAAAGCTGGCGTAACCGCTGGTGCCGGATTTCAAGCGATCATAAAAATCGAACACCACTTCGTTTAGAGGCAATCGATAGGTGACCACCGCCCGGTTGCCCGAATAGCCCAGGCTAACTTGTTCCCCCCGGCGGTCTTCGCACAGCTTTAACACCGACCCCAAAAATTCGTCGGGCACCAAGATGGTGGCCAAGATCCACGGTTCTTCCAGGTGATCGATGTGCACTGGGTCGGGCATGTCCACGGGGTTGTGCAATTCCGTGACCTTCCCATTGGTGCCATGGATTCGGTAAACGACGCTTGGGGCCGTGGCAATTAGATCCAAATCGAATTCCCGCGACAAGCGTTCTTGGACAATTTCCAAATGCAACAACCCCAAAAACCCACAGCGGAATCCAAACCCCAAAGCGGCGGAACTTTCGGCTTCAAAATGAAAGCTAGAATCGTTCAGCTTTAGGCGCGTTAGGCTTTCGCGCAATCGCGGATAATCCCCGGAGTCCACCGGGAACAGGCCGCAAAACACCACCGGAACGCTGGGCTTGAAACCCGGCAGAGGCACATCAGATGGTTTGCGGTCCGACGTGATGGTGTCACCCACCGCTGTCTGGGCGACATCCTTGATCCCTGACGTGAAGTAGCCGATTTCCCCCGGGCCCAACTGTTTGCCGGCTTCAGGTTTCGGCTTGAAAGTCCCCACCTGTTCAACGGCATGCGCCGTCCCGGCGGCCATCATGCGCACCTTCATGCCCTTGGTCAGCACGCCGTCATGGACCCGCACCAAAATCACCACGCCCAAATAAGCGTCATACCAAGAATCCACCAACAACGCCGACAGGGGTGCGGTTTCATAGCCGGTGGGCGGCGAAATCCGGTTGACCAAGGCCTCCAATAATTCCGGCACTCCATCGCCGGTTTTTGCCGAAATAGAAATGGCGTCGGATGAGTCCAGGCCAACCACATCGGTGATTTGTTGCTTCACCCGTTCGGGTTCTGCCGAAGCCAAATCGGTTTTGTTCAGCACCACAATGATTTCGTGATCGGCTTCCACTGCCAGATAGGCATTGGCCAGTGTTTGCGCTTCGACCCCCTGGCTGGCATCCACCAGCAAAATGGAGCCTTCGCACGCCGCCAAACTGCGGGACACCTCATAGGAAAAATCCACGTGGCCGGGGGTGTCCATCAGGTTCAGCACATAATGTTCGCCATTCTGGGCGGTGTATTCCAGGCGCACGGTTTGGGCTTTGATGGTGATGCCGCGCTCACGCTCGATGTCCATGGAATCCAGGACTTGTTCCTGCATGTCCCGGGATTCAAGGCCTTCGCATGCCTCGATCAACCGATCAGCCAGGGTCGATTTTCCGTGGTCAATATGAGCGATGATGGCAAAATTACGGATGTGAGAAGGTTTAACAGCGCCCATTAGGTTCTAAGGGTGCCCCCGGTGGCCTTGGCCACGGCGGCCACGATTTTCACCCCGATGGCTTCGATCTCGGCATCGGTGAAGGTTTGATCGGTGGGCTGCAAGCGCACCGCAATGGCAACGGATTTCTGACCATCCGCGACACCTTCGCCCGTAAACACATCGAACAGCGTCACATTTGTGATCGCCGGGTCGGCCCGTTGGGCGGCGTTCATTGTGTCGGCTGCACGTACATCGGCGTCCATCAAGAACGCGAAATCCCGTTCGACGGCGGGCAGGTCCGGTGCGGCGTATCCGGTTTTCGCGGTTTTAACTTTGCCCTTTTTCGATTTCGGTTGGGGGATCGAATCCAAAAACACCTGGAACGCCACGGCCGGGCTTTTGATTCCCAGATCCACCAGCACACTGGGATGCAATTCCCCGAACACGCCAAGGGGATTTTGCGGCCCTAATAAAAGGGTTCCGGATCGGCCCGGGTGGTACCAGGCAGGTGCCGACGCCTCGATTTTCAGCTTGGCCACGGGTGCGCCGGCGGCGGCCAATGCCGCCATGGCATCGGCCTTTGCATCAAAGGTATCTGCCGGTCGGGTTTGGTCGCTCCATTGGCGGGGAACCGTGGCGCCAATACGCACACCGGCGGCCTCGGTAATTTGGTCGCCGGCAGCGGTACCGGAATAGGCCGGACCGACTTCGAACAATCCAAAATTTTCAGCCCCGCGATCCAAATTGCGCGCCGCAGCCGCCAACAAATTGGGAAGTGCGCTGGGGCGCATGGCATCCAATTCCGAGCTGATAGGATTGGCGAGCCGCAGGGATTGGCTGCCACCGCCAAATTGTTCGGCTAATTCTTGAGATGTGAAAGACCACGTCACTGCTTCCAAAAGCCCCTGAGACGCCAAGGCTCGGCGAGCGGCGCGGGTGCGCAATTGCCGTGGTGTCAAAACCGGCTGAGCAATTGCCGACTTGCCGCGCAAGGGCACCGACGGGATTTTATCGAACCCGTAAACTCGGGTGACTTCTTCCACCAAATCCGCTTCACCGCCAACGTCCGATCGCCACGACGGCACGGTCACTTCAAAAGGATCGGCACCCTGGTCAACGCCAAACCCCAAACGTTCCAAAATTTCTGCGGACTGGGCACCGGTCAAATCAATGCCACCCAATGCGGCCACCCGGCCGGGGCGCAGAGTTACGGTTTTTTGCCACGCGGGGATTTCCCCTGACGTTACCAATTCGCTGGCTTCCCCCCCACACAGATCCAACACCATGCGGGTTGCTTCTTCCAATCCGGGACCCGTGAATTCCGGATCCAGTCCCCGTTCGAACCGGTGCCGGGCGTCGGATTCAATTTGATAGCGCCGCCCGGTGGTGGCCGTGCGCACAGGGTCGAACAGGGCGGATTCAATAAAAACTGTTTGGGTTTCCGACGTGCAGCCCGTGGACTCGCCGCCGATGACCCCGCCCATGGCCAACGCCCCGCCGTCATCGGCGATAACCGTTACCTGGTCATCCAATTCGTATTCCTTGCCGTCCAATGCCAAAACTTTTTCAGCCGTTTTGGACAACCGCACGTGCAATCCGCCATCAATTTTGTCGGCGTCGAACACGTGCAAAGGTCGGCCAAAGGCAAAGGTCATATAGTTGGTGATGTCCACCAACGCCGAAATGGGGCGCAATCCGATGGCTTGCAGACGTTCTTGCAGCCACGCCGGACTGGGGTCGTTTTTCACACCACGCACGGTGCGGCCAACGAAATAAGAGCAAGGTTTTGGGCCGTCGTCGTCTTTTTCAAACCGCAGTTCAACGGTCACGGGGCTTGGGAATGTTCCGGGAATTGCCTGGATGCCATGGTCTTTGAATGTGCCCAAACCACCCGCGGCCAAATCCCGGGCGATGCCATGCACCCCCAAACAATCCTGACGATTGGGAGTGATGGCGATGTCGATCACCGGATCGTCCATGCCTAAAATTTTAGAAAAGGGCTCACCCACGGCAACGTCGTCATCCAATTCGATGATGCCGTCGTGTTCGTCAGACAGGCCCAATTCCCGTTCGGACAGCAACATGCCGTTGCTTTCAACGCCGCGAATTTTTGATTTGCGCAGCTTGATGCCGGTGCCGGGAATGTGTGACCCGGACGGGGCAAAAACCCCGATCATACCGGTACGAGCATTGGGGGCGCCGCAGACGACCTGGATCACACCGTCGTTGGTTTCCACGGTGCAAATTTGCAGCCGGTCGGCCTCAGGATGCGGTTTGGCCTCGATCACCTTTGCGGTGGTGAAGGCCGCCATGGCCGCCCTTGGATCGGTTACGCCTTCGACTTCCAACCCCAAACTGGTGAGGGAATCTGTGATGGCGTCCAAGGACGCGTCGGTATCAAGATGGTCGCGCAGCCAATCAACCGTAAACTTCATCGGGCCAGGCCCGCTGCCAGGGTGGGAATGTCCAACGGATCAAATCCGTAATGACGTAGCCAACGCACATCACCATCGAAAAACGATCGCAAATCGGCAATGCCATATTTCAGCATTGCGATGCGATCGATGCCCAAACCAAATGCGAAACCCTGCCATTCATCGGGATCCACGCCAGCGTGTTTCAGCACTTGTTCGTGGACCATGCCGCAGCCCAAAATTTCCAGCCAATCGTCGCCGCCTCCGATGCGCAATTCCCCATCAACCCGTGAACAACCGATATCCATTTCCGCCGACGGTTCGGTGAACGGAAAATGGCTGGGGCGAAACCGAAAGGGCAAATCTTCGATGCCAAAAATGGTCCGCGCAAAATCAACCAAGCAGCCTTTTAGGTGACCCATGTGGATATCCCGATCGATAGCGAGGCCTTCGATCTGGTGAAACATGGGCGTATGGGTTTGATCGGAATCGCTGCGATAGGTGCGCCCCGGGGCAATGATGCGATGGGGCGGTTCGTTTGACTGCATGTGGCGAATTTGAACCGGCGAGGTGTGGGTGCGCATGACCAACTTTTCGGCGTTGGCTTCCTGGTCCAAATAAAACGTGTCGTGCATTTGTCGGGCGGGATGTTCCGGCGGAATATTCAGGGCGGTAAAATTATGAAAATCGTCTTCGATGTCTGGGCCTTCCGCCACGGCAAACCCCATGTCGGCGAAAATCGCGGTGATTTCTTCCACCACTTGGCTGACTGGGTGAATTTTCCCAGCGGGCCGGGGTCGGACTGGCAAGGTGACATCAATCGTCTCGCCGCCAAGACGCGCCAGCATTTCCGACTGGTCCAATTCGGTACGGCGGCTGTCCAACGCCAAAGCGACTTTGTCCTTGGCTTGATTGAATCGCTGACCAAGGGCTTTACGATCTTCGGGTGCGGCTTGGCCCAAAGTTTTCATCAGCCCCGTCACCGCGCCTTTGCGGCCCAGGGCGGCCACCCGCAAATCTTCCAGGGTAGCCGTGTCGCCAGCGGCAGCGATTTGGGTCAGAAAACTATCGGTAATGGTATCGACGTCATCCATGGCCGTATCCTAACGAATTTCGCGATTGCCTAAAGTCCGCATTCCCTAAAGAAAAAGGGCCACTGGGGCCCTTTTGTCGTGTTGGGATTGGGAGCCCGTGTCAGCTTAGGCCGCTGCACTCAAGGCCGATTGGACCTCTTCAGCCAATGACTTGAAGGCCTCGGGGTCGCGCACCGCAATGTCGGCCAGCACTTTGCGGTCCAACTCGATGCCTGCCGCCTTAAGGCCGTTGATAAATCGGCCATAGGTCAGGCCATTGAGCCGGGCTGCGGCGTTAATCCGTACAATCCATAGCCGACGGAATTCACGTTTGCGGGCGCGACGGTCGCGATAGGCGTATTCGCCCGCCTTTTCGACCCGCAATCGAGCAATACGAATATTGGATTTGCTGCGACCGCGGAAACCCTTTGCCGCCTTAAGAACCTTGGCGTGACGTGCCCGGCGGGCAGCGGCATGTGTGGAACGAGACATAAATTAGCCGTAGGGAATGAGTTTTTTCACGTTCTTGGCGTCTTGGGGTGCCAAAATCCGCGTGCCGCGACTGTTGCGCAGCTGTTTGTTGGTCCGTTTGATCATACCGTGCTGCTTTCCGGCCTGACCAGCGCGCACTTTGCCACTGGCGGTCAGGCGAAAGCGCTTCTTCGCGCCGCTTTTGGTTTTAAGCTTTGGCATTGATCAAAATCCTTGGACCCAGCACGCGCATTGGCCGCCGGAAGGCACCGGGTTATAGCCACTGAGCCGCTGTTGCGCAAGGATTGTGCACGGTCATGGGCAAAATCATTCTCCTTGGCATTCCCGCAATGCGGCATTACATATGAATAACCATTCATTTGTTTGATTGAAATGGTCGATGACGGGCCTGGACCCAGATAAAGTCACGGAATTGGCGGAGATGCTTTCGATCATGGGGGAGCCCAATCGATTGCGCATCATTCTGGCGTGCCTGGACACGGAACGCGCCGTGGGAGCCCTGGCCGCCGACCTTGATTTATCGCCTTCCCTAGTGAGCCACCATTTGCGCTTGTTGCGGGCCGCCCGGATTTTGCGCGGTCGCAGGGCGGGAAAGAACGTTTTCTACACGGCGGCGGACAGCCACGTGCGGTCCATGGTCATCGACATGACGGACCATGTGATGGAGACATCCCTGTCAGACGATGCATGATGTCACCGATCAAGATGCCGCGAAAGACGCCCAATTCGCCCGGATTCTGTGGCTGGCGTTGGTCGCCAATTTCGCCATGTTCGTCATCGAGGGCACGGCAGGAGTCCTGGCCAACTCGTCATCGCTTCAGGCCGACGCCATCGATTTTCTGGCCGACGGCCTGACCTATGCCCTGACCCTGTATGTGGCGGCACGGTCGTTGCTGTGGCGAGCATCGGCCGGTCTAGCCAAAGGGTTATTGATGGCCGGGTTCGGTTTTGGCGTGCTGGCAATCACCGGGTACCGGGCGTTTCACCCGGCAATCCCCGAAGCAACGACCATGGGGGTGGTGGCGATCATCGCTCTGGTGGTGAATGTTTGGGTGGCGTTGATGCTGTACCGGTATCGCCACGGGGATTCGAACATTCGGTCCGTGTGGCTGTGCACTCGCAACGACGCCATCCACAACATTGCAGTGTTGGTGGCAGCGGTGCTGGTGGCCGCCACCGCCACCCGGTGGCCGGATTTGGCCGTGGGATTTGGCATTGCCGCATTAGAGATCAGCGCCGCATGGCAAGTGATCCGCCAAGCATCCGGGGAACTGCGATCGCTAAAATCCGCTTGAGCGGCGCAATGACCACAGCTCCACTAAGGAGCGATTAGAAAATGACCGCCCTATCGGGGCGCAATTACCATCGTCATTTGGCGGCCTTCCATGGTGGGGAATTGTTCCACCTTGGCGACTTCATCCAAATCTTCTTGGACCCGGGTCAGCACGGTCAGGCCGCGTTCCTGATGGGCCATTTCACGACCACGAAATCTTAGGGTAACTTTGACTTTATCGCCCTCGCCCAGGAATTTTTGCATGGACCGCATTTTCACATCGTAATCATGGATATCGATGCCGGGGCGCATCTTGATCTCTTTGATGTCGATGATTTTCTGCTTTTTGCGGGCGACATTTGCTTTCTTCTGCTCCTCGTATTTGAACTTGCCAAAATCGAGGATTTTGCAGACAGGCGGATCAGAATTTGGTGAGATTTCGACAAGATCAAGGCCCGCATCGATAGCCATTTGGTTGGCCTCTTCGACACTATGGACTCCAACGTTTTCGCCGGTTTCGTCGATTAATCGCACTTCTGCGACTGTGATGAATTGATTGACGCGCGGCCCCTTGCGTACGGGCGGCGCCGTTACTGGACGTCTAACGATCTACGCACCTCATTCGTCTCCCTGTACTCCCAAGTTTTCTATGCCTCAGCAGATTGGCCCGGAATTTTTGCCTCGGCGGCGAGTGTATCCACAGCTTCACGAAGCGCAAGAACTTCTTGGCGCTTGCTGCCGAGGCGGCGCACCGAAACCGTGCCATCATCGGCTTCGCGTTGACCAATGGCAATGATCGCCGGGACCTTCGCTAACGAATGTTCGCGGACCTTGTAATTGATTTTCTCGTTGGCCAGGTCCAGCTCCACCCGCAGACCTGCCCCACGCAGTTCAGCGGCGACCTTTGATGCGTATGCGTCACCATCCTGGGTGATCGTCGCCACCACCACCTGGATTGGCGCCAGCCACAGGGGGAACGCCCCGGAATAGTGTTCGATCAAAATTCCGGTGAATCGTTCCAGTGATCCCAAAATTGCTCGGTGCAACATCACCGGTCGGTGGCGTTGGCCATCCTCGCCGATGTAATTGGCATCCAGTCGTTCGGGTAGGACAAAATCCACCTGCAACGTTCCACATTGCCAATCCCGGCCAATGGCATCCGTCAGAATGAATTCAAGCTTGGGACCATAAAACGCACCTTCGCCGGGGTTCAACCCAATTTCGATACCAGTGGCCTCAGCGGCCTCGGTCAGCGCCCCTTCAGCCTGATCCCAAACTTTGTCGCTGCCGGCCCGCACCTCTGGCCGGTCGGCAAAATTGATCTTCACATCTTCGAAGCCAAAATCTTTGTAGACATCCAGCAGCAGACGGCAAAACGCCTCAGTTTCCGGGGTGATTTGTTCGCGGGTGCAAAAGATGTGGGCGTCGTCTTGGGTGAATTGGCGCACGCGCATCAAGCCGTGCAGCGCTCCGGACGGCTCGCACCGGTGGCAGGCGCCAAACTCCGCCATGCGCAAAGGCAGGTCCCTGTAACTGCGCAGGCCTGCCTTATAAATCTGCACGTGACCCGGGCAATTCATTGGCTTCAGGGCGAACGTGCTTTCTTCGGATTCCGTCGTGTACATGTGTTCGCTGAACTTTTCCCAATGGCCGGATTTCTCCCACAGTTTACGGTCCACCAATTGGGGGGTTTTGACTTCCACATATCCGGCGTTATCCAGGCGGCCGCGAATGTAACTTTCCAATATCCGGTAAAGGGTCCAACCTTTTGGGTGCCAAAACGCCATGCCCGCTGCTTCTTCCTGGAAATGAAACAGATCGAGCTGTTTGCCCAATCGCCGATGATCGCGTTTTTCAGCTTCTTCGATGCGGTGCAAATAGGCTTTCAGTTCTTTGTCAGTGCGCCAAGTGGTGCCGTAAATGCGTTGCAGCATTTCATTGCGCGAATCCCCACGCCAATAGGCCCCGGCCAGTTTGGTCAGCTTGAAGGCCGATCCCAACTTGCCGGTGGACGGCAAGTGCGGGCCCCGGCACAGATCGATGAAATCCCCCTGGCGGTACAACGTAATTTTTTCATCTTCCGGCAGATCTTCGATGATCTCGGCCTTATAGTGCTCACCCATGTCCTTGAAAAAGGCGATCGCTTTGTCACGATCCCAGACTTCGCGCACCAGAGCCTCATCGCGGCCAACGATTTCCCGCATGCGCGCCTCGATGGCTTCCAGATCTTCCGGGGTGAATGGCTCGGCCGGGGAAAAATCATAGAAAAAGCCATCTTCGATGGACGGCCCGATGGTCACTTGGGTTTTCGGAAACAACTCTTTGACCGCTTCGGCCATGATGTGGGCGGCATCATGGCGCAACAAATCGAACACCGTTTCGTCGTCGTCGCGCAGCGTGACGATGGACACAACAGCGTCATGTTCGATCGCCCGGGACAAATCCCACAAGTCGCCGTCCACCCGCACCGCTATCGCGGCCTTGGCCAGGCCCGGGCCAATGGCACCTGCGATGTCGGCCCCGGACACGGGTCCGTCGAAGTCGCGGACGCTGTTGTCCGGAAGGGTGATGGCAACCACGGCTAAATTCCAAATTGCAAAAAGACGGCGGTAGAAACGTTGGGGAAAGTACGGGGAATCAAGCTGCTGTCAACCGCAGTCACTGACCCTTCACCCCCAAGGCAGGGCGGGCGACTTCATCGACGCTGAGTTGGGCCAACGTGGCGACTTGGATGACCAGCACGTGGTCCCCC
>Ga0209403_10007540_pt1 | contig 10708 bp, 8 predicted proteins | sample ArcticOcean_MG_C_8_FD_187440 | JGI IMG/M metagenome (GOLD analysis project Ga0209403, IMG submission 187440) | Marine microbial communities from western Arctic Ocean - ArcticOcean_MG_CB11_86 (SPAdes) (version 2) | ecosystem: Environmental > Aquatic > Marine > Oceanic | place: Arctic Ocean...
TTGACGCTTCCAGCGATCGCAGACGTATATTTTTCCGTCGGTGGTGTTGACGCCGTTGCCGATGACGAAGTGGTAGGCGAGCCCGTTCTCCATTCGGCGTTCGCGCCGGTGGTAATGCTCCATGCCGCGGATGCTGTTGTTGCTGTCGGCGCTGTGGTGGACGACGATGTGCTTCCAGCGGCTGCGCCGGATGCGCGGCCGGTTGATCTCGCGCAGGGTCGAACTGGCGATGGCGGCCGGCTTGGCCTTGGTTGGTTTGTCGGTCGTGCCTTTGGTGATCTTGAGTTTCTGGCCGGGCTTGATGGTGTTTGGATCTTTGATGCCGTTGGCATTGGCGATCGCCGCTGCGGTGGTTTTGTATTTGTTGGCGATCGTGCTCAGGGTGTCGCCCTTTCGGATGGTGTAAGTGAGCGTCTCGGTCTTGGCCGGGATGATGAGATTCCGGCCGATCTTGACCTTGTTGGGGTTGGCGATGCCGTTGTGGGCGGCGAGTGCCGAGGCGCTGAGACCGTATTTTTTGGCGATGACACCAAGCGTCTCGCCGCGCTGGATGGTGTGGGTGGCCGCTTGGCCAAGCATCTGGCCAAGCCACAAGGCAGCCAGCAGCGCAATCGCGATGATGCGGCTGGTTTGCCTTTTTCCCTTGGCCAAAGTTGTCAGCATGAAACGCTGTTTGCCTCCTTTAAAAGAGCTGTTTTTACGGCCGGAACCGGCTCTTGGCCAGTCATTGTTTGGCGGCCCGTCCGCTTGCCAAGCGGCGGCGGCGGAAAATCAGTGAAAATTGGGGGTTGCGGCTTGGGACGGTTTTGGTATGGTGCGCGCCCTTTTTTGGCGGAAAAGGGGCTTTTGGAGCCCGACCGAACGCCGACTGAAACCGCCTTTAAAACTCAACCTTGGGCTTGGCTGCCCGAGGAGGCATTAACCACAACGAACTAAATCCCGTCTTTCCACGGGACGGCTGTACAAAGGATACAGCCGGTAACAATTGGAAAACCAAAGTATGAGTAATGTAAAAGAACTGTTGGACGCGGGTGTGCATTTTGGACACCAGACGCGCAGGTGGAACCCGAAGATGAGGGAATTCATCTTTGAAGCCCGGAACGGCATCCACATCATCGACCTCGTGAAAACGGCGTCGCAAATTGAGACGGCGGCGGAATTCCTCAAGGGAATCGTCTCCAAGGGTGGCAAAGTGCTCCTCGTCGGCACCAAGAAGCAGGCCCAAGCCACCATCAAGGAAACGGCGGAAGCCACCGGCCAACCGTACGTCTGCGAACGTTGGCTCGGCGGCATGATGACCAATTTGAAAACCATCATGCGCTCCATCAAGCGCATGCTGGAACTGGAGGCAATGGAGTCTGACGGCAAAATGGCGGAGTTTGTCATGCAGGAGCAGTCGATGCTTCGCCGCGAGTTGTCGCGTCTGCACCTGCGCCTCAACGGCATCCGCGACCTGAGCGCCAAGCCAGACGCCATTTTCATCATTGATATCAATCGCGAGCACAACGCACTTGCTGAAGCGCGCCGGTTGCGCGTGCCGATCGTCGCCATCGTCGACACCAACACCGACCCGACGCTGGTCGAATATCCGATCGCCGGCAACGACGACGCCATCCGCTCCATCAAAGCAGTGCTCGGCGCGGTCACGCAACCGATGATCGAGGCCCGTGCGGCCTACGAGGCGACCGCCGCAAAACTGAAAGCCGAGGCCGAGGCAAAAGCAGCAAAACAAGAGAAAGCATCGGCCGAACCGGCAGCCGCCGAGGCCGCCCCAGCCGAGGTTGAAGCGAAAGCCCCAGCCGCTGAAGCACCGGCACCCGAAGCTGCCGCCGCTGAAGCTACGGCACCGGCAGCCGCCGCTGAAGCACCGGCAGGGGATGCACCCGAGACGCCAGCCGAGCCGGCCAAGGCCTGAGGCGTTCGCCACTCGAAAAACTTTCTTCCCCGGTGGCGTAAACCGGGGAGCGGAACTGGTTATTAAACAGAAAATATTATGGCAGAAGTAACAGCAAAACTTGTCGGGCAACTCCGTAAGATGACCAGCGCGGGCCTGATGGACTGCAAAAAAGCCCTCATCGAGACTGACGGCGACGTCGAGGCCGCCGTCGATGTGCTCCGCGCACAAGGCACCATCAAGGCGGCAAAGAAAGCCGGCCGCGAAGCCAACGAGGGCGTCATCGTCCACTACATCCAGCCCGACTCGAAGGCGGGTGTGTTGGTCGAGATTAACTGCGAGACCGACTTCGCCGCCAAGAACGAGCAGTTCCAAGAGTTTGTCGCTAACGTGGCCAAGCTCAAGTTGACCGCACCAGACACTGACTTCGAGGAGTTGCGCATTGCGCAAGTGGCCAAGATCGGCGAGAATATTCTGCTCTCCCGCGACGCCAAGCTTGAGGTGGACGGCACTGGGCTGGTGGCGGCGTACATTCACACCGGCGCCAAGGTCGGTGTGCTGCTCCAGGTCGGTGCCGGCAAGGAGAACACCCTCGCCAACGACGACTTCAAGGTGCTGGTGAAGGACATCACTCTGCACATCGCCGCCTCCGCGCCGGTCTCCGTGAGTCGCGACGAGATCGACCCCGAGTTGGTGGCCAAGGAGAAGGCCATCGCCGAGGAGCAGGCGGTGGGCAAGCCGCCGCAGGCCATCGAGAAGATCGTGACTGGCAAGATGAACAAGTTCTTTGCCACCAACTGCCTGCTCGAGCAGGGCTTCGTGAAGAATCCCGACATCAGCATCAAGGATCATGTGGCCTCCGTTGCCCAGGCGCTCGGCGACGAGATCACCGTGGCCAAGTTCCTGCGCTTCCAAATCGGCGAAAACTTCTGAGCGGCGGCGACAAAACGAATCACCCAAGCGGGAGCCGAGCGCGGCTCCCGCTTTTTTATGGCCAAGCGCTTGGCCAAGCGCGGAAAAGGGGTTTCATCGCCGGGACAATTTGACTAGCTTATCGCCCCGGTAATAAACGACGGCTGCAATGAACAAGACAAACACAGTGGAACAGACCGCGAGCGGCCAAGATGCCGAGGCCAGCGGCGCGACGATTGAGAGCCTGCTTGACTGGCTGAGAGGGGAGTTTGAGGGGGCTGGTATCAACGTCGGCTTGGCCGGCCTTCTGGTCAACGTGGCCGGTGCCCTGTTGCTCGTGTTCCTGAGCTGGTTCGCCTATCTCGTGGCCAAACGGGTGGTGCTGCGGGTCATTCGGTTTCTGTCGAGCAAGACCAGCTCCGACTGGGACAAGATCCTCATCGAGCACAAGGTGTTCGCCCGACTTTCAAATGTCGTGCCCGCCCTCGTGGTGCATGTGCTGGCGCCGGTGGTGTTTACTGGGGTGGAGAGCCTGGCCGGTTTCGTGCAGGGCCTGGCCAAGGTGTACCTCGTGGTGGTGCTGCTGTTCACTCTGCAGGCGCTGCTCAACGGGTTGCAGACGATTTATCAGCGTTACGATATTTCAAAGCGCATCCCGATAAAGGGACTGCTGCAGGCATTGATGCTGGTGGCCTCCTTCGTTGGGAGCGTGTTCATCATCTCGATCGTGATGGGCCGCGAGATCGGCACACTGATGGCCGGATTGGGCGCGATGGTCATGGGATTCCTGTTTGTGTTCAAGGACGCGATCATGGGCCTGGTGGCGGGGATTCAGATCGCCACCAACGACACTGTACGCAAGGGCGACTGGATCGAGATGAAGGGCCACGGCATCGACGGCGACGTGATCGACGTGTCGTTGACAACGGTGAAGGTGCAGAATTTTGACAAGACGGTGGTGAGCATCCCGGCGTCAAAATTGATTACCGAAGCCTGTCGCAACTGGCGCGGAATGAAGGATTCCGGCGGCCGCCGAATCAAGCGCCCCATCCGCATCGACATGCGCTCGATCCGATTCGCCGACGAGGCGTTGCTCGAGAAGTTCCAGCGGTTCGACCTGCTCAAAGGTTATCTGCAATCCAGGCTCGACGAAGTCAACGTGCACAACCAAACGGCCAACATGGACTTGTCGGAACTCGTCAACGGCCGCCGCTTGACCAACATCGGCACGTTTCGCGCCTACATCATGGCATACCTCAAAAGCCATCCGCAAATTCGGCAGGATCGCACGTTCCTCATTCGCCAGCTTGCGCCGGGAGACAACGGGTTGCCGATCGAGATTTACATTTTCACCGACACGACGGTCTGGGCCGAGTACGAGGCGATCCAGGCCGATATTTTTGATCACCTGCTGGCGGTGATTCCGGAGTTCGGCTTGGCACCGTTCCAGAATTCCACCGGCAAGGAATCGATAAGCGGCACGCTCGACGTCTCGATGGTGAACGACTGACTGCGCCTGTGCAAACGTTGACGGCAGAGTGTGTGCTGGACACCAAGGCCATCCTTGGCGAGGGGCCCGTATGGCGGGCGGAGACGCAAGACTTGGTCTGGGTGGACATCGAGAGTGCCCGCGTCTGCTGCTTTAACCCGGCCACCGGCGAAAACCAAACGTGGGACGTCGGCGAAAAACCCGGCTTGGCCGTCCCGACCAAGCGCGGCGACTTGATCCTCGGCACGAGCATCGGCTTTGTGCGACTCGACTTGGCCAGCGGCGACCTGTCGCCGATCATTGACCCGGAGCAGGATTTGCCGAACAACCGTTTCAACGACGGCAAGGTCGATCCCGAGGGCCGGCTTTGGGCCGGCACGATGGGGATGGACGAGGCGCCGAACGTCGGCAGCCTTTACCGGCTCAACCGCAATCTCTCCGCCGACAAATTGTTCGACCAAGTCAGCATTTCCAACGGCATGGTGTGGACATCCGATCAAAAGACATTTTACTACATCGACTCGCCGACACGCCGCGTGGATGTGTTCGACTGCGACATGGCCGGCGGCACGTTGTCGAATCGCCGAACGGCGTTCGAGTTGCCGGAGGGGATGGGCTATCCGGATGGCATGTGCATCGACGACGAGGGGATGCTTTGGGTGGCGCTGTGGGAGGGCTGGGGCGTGGGGCGGTTCGCGCCGGGCGGGGCGCTCTTGGCCAAGGTGGACGTGCCGGTCGAGTGCGTGACGTCGTGCTGTTTCGGCGGCGAAAACTGGGACGAACTTTACATCACCACCTCCAGCCGCGACCTCGACAAGGCGGGCAGGGTGGATCAGCCACTCGCCGGCGGAGTGTTCCGCTGCAAGCCGGATGTCAGCGGCCCGGCGACGAACCTGTTTCTCGGCTAGTCGGTGACGCTTTCGCCGATGATGCGGCGGTAGGCTTTCTCGGCGTGATCGTAGGCTGCGTTGAAGTCGGCGATTTCGTCTTCGCCCATGAAGCGGCGTTTTTGCGAGCGACATTTTTTCACTCCGGCAAGGCACCATTCGGCACTGCGTTTGGAGGAGCGGATCGGCTTGCCATCGACGAGCACGAAAACCGGATTGGTGTGTGACGAGGGGAGGATGCGCAGCGCCACCCAACTGCTGAACTCGATTGGCACCTCAAAGGCGATGTCGCGCAACTCGCCGTCGGCGACGATGTCTTGTTTCGCGATTGCGTAGCCGTTGACGAGCACCTCGACCGGCACCTTGCGCGTGCCTTCGAGCCGGGCGCGCTCAATGTGCCAGTACGGCTTCTGGGCGTAGCTGCGGTTGGCCAAGTCCGGGATCGGTTCGTCGTTGAGGCGCGCGGCGACCTTGGCCGTGACGAGCACGGTGTCCGCCTTGGCCAGGCGCAGCTCGCTGCCGTCCACTCCCATCTGCACGTTGTCGACTTGGAAGTCGATCAAGTGGCTGCGGCCGTCGCCGACGTAGTTGCGCCCGGCGCGGATGCCTTCGCACCAGTCGTTGTAAGTCAGTCGGCCATCGAGCTTGACGTACGAGCGGCCAAGGCCGACGCGTTCGCCGTAGATGCAGGGGAAGTCGGTCTCGCCGCTGATGCGCGTGCGGAAACCGCAGTTGAGTGTGTGATACCATATATTCAGTTCCCAAACCGACGGCGTATCGACCATCGAGAGGAAGTCCACGGCAGGGACCGGTTTGCCGTCCGGTCCGGGAACCATGTGGGTGACGTCGGCGATATATTCGTTGGCACCGATGCCGTTGAACGGCGGCACTTCGTAGGTTGGCAGGGCAGGGCCGGTTTGGCTGAGCCCCCAGCCGGAATGTGCCGGGCCGACGAGCGCGCCCTGGCGCTTGGCCCAGCGGAGGGTGTTGAGGCAGAGCTTGGGCCAGTGGTGCTTGGATTCGCCGCCGGGATACATCTGGTTATTTAGTCGCAACAGGCACAAATGGCCGGATTGATGGGAGCCAAACCCGGAAACCTCGACGTCGTAGCGGAGTAAATAGGGAAACTGGGAGACGACGTCGTCTTTGCCGGTGAAAAACTGTTTTTGATAGTCGAAACACGGCCCCCAAGTAAGGTTTGCGCCGACCTTGAGATCCTCGCCGAGGCAGTGGCGCATCATGTCCGGTGCGTGGACGCCTTCGGTGGGGTTTTTGTAATGGGCGCAACCGGCGGCGTGGATGTGGTGATCGCCCGACCACCAACCCATCAGCGATGGATCAATCCAGCGCCGCACCTTGAACGACTCGGTGATGTCCGCATCGCCGACGGTGATGGCGCGGGTTTGCGGGATCGACTCAGGGCCGCGATAATTTCGAACGGTGTAGGAGCCGCTCGGCAGTTTCACGTGTTCGCCGTCGGCGCGATAGATTTGCGGATGAAAATGAAAGTCCGGTGCAAGCCGCTTGGTCTGTGACGGATACACGCGGCCAAGCTTGTCGCGAAATTCAAAACCGGCGGTGGTCGGTTTGCCGTTTTCGTCGAGCACCTTGAGCGTGAGTTTGCGGGCTGGCTTGCAGTCAAAGAGCAGATTGATCTCGCTGCGGAAGCCGAGATCCTGCGTTCCTTGGCCAACGTCGAAGCTGAGCTTGGCGTCGCGCTTGCCAGCGTCGCGGCTGTAAAGCTGGACGATGCGATACTCCAAGGCCAAGCCGCTGAGCGTCTTGGTGAGCGGCTGGGCATTGTGCATCGCCAAGCCAAGCCAACGATCGACGATTTGGCTCTGCGGCGAACCGGCGTGGGGTTGGGAGTTTGGGCTGCTGGCGATGAGTTCCGCAGTAACACCGGCTTGGTTGTTGACCTTGACCAGAAAGCTGCGCCAGCCCTGCTCGACCAACTCGTGTTTGGCCGGGCCGGCATTCACCTTGACTCGTGACTCCGCGTTGATGTTGATACCGATAAGGCATTGGGCATCAAGAATTTGCTGAACCGTGGCGACGGCTTTCGCGGCGTCCGCTTGGCCAAGCGCTCGGCTGAGTCTTCGCTTGGTTCTGGCAGAGAGCGGTTCGCCGAGATAATCCGTGGCCTGAATGAGTCGCTGGATTTGCGCTTTGAGCGGCTGAAGATCCACATCGCTGACTTCAGGAAGTGTTTGAGCCTGTGCGACTTGACTGGCGACAAAGAAGCTCAATATGGCAGTTTTCTGTAAAAAAAGTAAAGTTTGCATAGCGTCTAAAAGGTTACGTAACGACCAATATGGGGCGTTTTCAGTTCAAAACAAGGGTAAATCAGCTCTTTTTGCGTTGGAAATAAAAGTAAAATAGTTTGTTTTTTCAGGTTGACACCAGCTCAAGCAGTACAGAAACTCCTGACCCGTTAGCGGTAAGAGATCTAAAGAACTAAATAATGAAAAAGAACACACGTTTATTTGTCGGCGTAGCAATGGCAGTTGCTATTGGAGGAACCCTTGTTAGCGCCAATGCGGCTGTAGACAAGAAAGCTATTGAGGATGCGTTCGCAAACTCACCCGGTGCTGAGATGCCTTACATTGCCAATTCATTGGTGGCGAAGGCAAAGAAGGTCGATAAAGCTGAGACCGCGATGGTGGTGTTGCGCGTTGCTATCGCTAGGAAACCGGCCGTTTGCGTTTCGGTCGTAAGTTTCATCTGCAGTCTGGTGCCTGATGCGGCTGCAGACATCGCAGCGGAGGCAGTCAAGTTGACCCCGCAGTACACGAAGGACATTGCCAGAGCTGCCGCGAAGGCTGCTCCTGCGAAGATCGGTGAGATCACGATCGCGATTCTGAAGGCCACCAATGTTAAGAAGCATCAGATGGTTTACAATACAGTTGTGGCGGCAGTGCCATCCCTGTTCAGGACAGTAAACCAGGCGGTGCTTGCCGGTGGTAGTTCTGATTCAGCGGGCGTTATCACTACGGTGGGTTCCCCGATTTCGGCGCTGGGTGCTGATGGGTCTGTGGTTGGCACAGATGCATTCCCTACTGCTGCGCCGACACCGGTTACCGCTTCGGCGGGACTGGATCCAGCGCGTTACAATGCTCCTTGATTGAGAGCTTCCGCTAATTTTTCAAGAAAGCCCGCTTAACGGCGGGCTTTTTTTTGTTAACTCTTCGTCGCGTTCATGGCCGATTATGCAACCGATTTCATTGTTCTGAATCAACGCGACAATGTCGCCACAGCACGGCGTACGTTGAAAGGCGGCACTTCAGTGGCTGTGGGTGATAGTCGCATTGAGTTGAGACAAACCATCCCGGGGGGGCACAAGGTTGCCTTGGTGTCGGTCAGTGCCGGGCATGAGTTGGTGAAGTATGGCCAGATCATCGGCTTTGCGAAGACTGGTATCGAGCCTGGGGACTGGGTACACACCCACAATGTCGAACTGAGGACGGTTGGCAGGGACTATCGTTTTTGCGATGAGATAACTGAACTACCTGCGCTGGATGGAGATGAGGATACTTTTCTTGGCATCGCCCGGCCCGGCGGCAAAGCTGGAACTCGCAATTATATCGGCGTTATCTCGAGTGTGAACTGCTCCGCATCAGTTTCTCGGTATGTGGCTGACCGCTTCCGATCCAGTGACTTCAAGAGCGATTTCCGCAATGTTGATGGCGTGGTTGCCTTTACGCACAAGGGAGGGTGCAGTTACGATCCGAACCATGGCCACGAGATCTTGCAGCGAGTCATAGCGGGAATGGCACGTCATCCAAACATCGGCGGTTATGTGTTGGTTGGGCTGGGCTGCGAGGTCAATCAGGTTCCCGGTTTGGTCGATAAATATCATCTCGACCGGTTGCAGGATGGCGAACAGGCTCCCACCTTCCTGACCATACAACAGACCGGTGGCGTCCGAAAAACCGTCGAGTCAGCTGTCAAGGCGGTTCAGAGAATGCTGCCTGATGTCAACGCGCTGAAGCGGACGACACAACCGGTTTCCAAACTTGCCTTGGCGATGAACTGCGGCGGCTCGGATGCTAACAGCGGCATCTCGGCAAACCCTGCGCTGGGTGTCGCCTCCGACCAACTCGTGCGTCAGGGTGCTGCGTCCGTCTTTGGCGAGACCACCGAGATTTACGGAGCGGAACATCTACTCACTCGCCGTGCGGTGACACGCGAAGTTGGCGAGAAACTCGTCTCGCAGACTCGCTGGTGGGAACAGCATACAGCGATGTTCGGCTCAACCATTGACAACAATCCCTCGCCAGGAAACAAGGACGGGGGTCTCACCACGATTTTTGAGAAGAGCCTTGGCGCGGTGGCTAAGGCGGGCCAGGCGCCGTTGGCTGCCGTGTACGACTACGCCGAGCCGATCGAGGCCAAGGGCTTGTGTTTCATGGACACGCCCGGCAACGACCCGGTAAGCATGACCGGCCTCGTCAGCGGCGGCTGCAACGTCGGCGTGTTCACTACCGGGCGCGGCAGCGTGTACGGCTGCAAGCCGTCGCCGTGCATCAAGGTCGCCACCAACACCCCGATGTACAACTGGATGGAGGAGGATATGGATATCAACGCCGGTACGATTCTCGATGGCACTGAGACGGTCGGGGAGGTTGGCCGACGGATTTACGACAAGATTCTCGCCGTTGCCGGTGGCGAAAAAACCAAGAGCGAACTCGCCGGCATGGGCGACGAGGAGTTCGCCCCGTGGATGCTCGGCCCAACCCTGTAACCGATGGATGCCACCCTCATCACAGCGGTGAGTGACGCATGATATTGCGCTGGCTTGGCTTTGGCCGCAAAGTGGCTTCGGCCAAGGCCAAGGGCATGTATCAACCCACGACAGTTCGACTCTTCATTAAGCCCTTCTGCGGCTGGTGCGATGAGGCAATGGAGTGGCTTGACCGCAACAAGATCAAATACATCTCGCTCGACGTGACATCCGACCGCGCCGCTTGGGACGAGATGGTGCGGCTGAGCGGCCAGAGCAGCGCCCCTGTGATCGAGGTCGACGGAGAGATGCTAGCCGACTTCGGGGCGTCCGAGTTGGCGCAATTTTGGAACGAACTCAGTTAGCGATCTAAACAAATGCCTGATACGGTCACACTTCAAAAACGCAAACGCATTCCTGAATGGCTCCGATTGAAGCTGCCAAGTAGCAGTGCTTTCACGCGGACGCGCAGTTTGCTTGGCGAGTTGAACCTGCACACGGTTTGCGAGAGTGCCAAGTGCCCGAACCACTGGGAGTGCTGGAGCAAGGGCACTGCGACGTTCATGATCGCCGGCGACCGCTGCACGCGTGCCTGTGGGTTTTGCGCGGTGAACACCGCCAAGCCGCTGCCACTCGAGGGGGACGAACCGGAGCGGGTCGCCGAGGCGACGTTCCGGATGAAACTCAAGCACGTTGTCATCACTGCCGTCGCGCGTGACGACTTGGCTGATGGCGGGGCTGCCCACTTTCGAGCGACCATCGAGGCGGTGCGCCGCAGGAATCCCGGCATCGTCATCGAGGTA
>Ga0209403_10007541_pt1 | contig 10707 bp, 8 predicted proteins | sample ArcticOcean_MG_C_8_FD_187440 | JGI IMG/M metagenome (GOLD analysis project Ga0209403, IMG submission 187440) | Marine microbial communities from western Arctic Ocean - ArcticOcean_MG_CB11_86 (SPAdes) (version 2) | ecosystem: Environmental > Aquatic > Marine > Oceanic | place: Arctic Ocean...
CGAATCGATGCAGAGAACGTTCTTGGATCTCAAGTCGGTAATGGCTTTTATCAGGTCATGGATTCTCTAGAAACAGGGCGAATCAACGTTGCGGCAAGAGCCATCGGAGTTGCCCAAGCCGCTTTCGAAGCGGCTATCAAATACGCCCAGCAGAGAGAAACTTTTGGACGACCAATTTCTACACGTCAATCGATCCAAAATATGCTCGCTGATATGGGAACTAAAATCCATGCTGGGCGACTGATTACTCTCGACGCCGCCGCTAAAAAGGATCAAGGTGAAAGAGTAGACAAGGAAGCTGGAATGGCAAAACTATATGCATCCGAAATATGTGCCGAAGTCACACTTGATGCCATGCGAATTCACGGTGGTGCTGGCTACGTCAAAGACAACCCTATCGAACGTTATTACCGCGATGCTCCACTTATGATAATCGGCGAAGGAACCAATGAAATCCAACGCCTTATAATCGCTAAAAACCTACTCAAAACTTACGAAGTGTGACCAGAGTACAAAAAATATCTCTAGTACTCACCCGTTAAACTGCTAACAGTCAGACTCGTTCTTGTAATACTTTCCGCAGGTGGTGTCTAAATAGCATAATCAACAATCGAAATTTAGAACTCAGTGATTATGGAGTAAAGAGTGCGACCAAATATCGTTTTTGCCTTCGCCGACGACTGGGGCCGCTACGCTTCGGCTTACCGAAACCAACCGGGTGAAAGCTCAATACACGAACTCATCGAAACTCCCAACTTCGACCGCATCGCCGACGAAGGAACGCTGTTCCTAAACGCCAACGTCCCTGCACCAAGTTGCACGCCCTGCCGCAGCTCCATACTCACCGGACGTTACTTCTGGCAGACCGGACTAGGTGCAATTCTTCAAGGCGCACGCTGGGACGAAACGATCCCAACCTACCCTCTCCTCCTTGAAGACGCCGGCTACCATATCGGCTACACCTACAAAGTATGGTCACCTGGGCTGACAACCAACGCACCGTACGGCGGAGCACGCACCGCATACGAATCAGCGGGAACCCGCTACAACTCGTTCTCCGAGGAAGTAACGGCCCGTCCTGAAGGTCAATCGGTCGACGACGCTAAACAAGAAATCCTCGATGAAACAGAAGCAAATTTCGATAGTTTTCTTGATGCACGTGAAGGCGACGAACCATTCTGCTACTGGTGGGGTCCAACCAATACCCACCGCGTTTGGCAGCAGGGCTCAGGTAAAAAACTCTGGAACATCGATCCCGATGATCTAAAAGGACGCATGCCTGAATTCCTCCCCGACGTCCATGAAATCCGAGAAGATTTCGCCGACTATCTAGGAGAGTGCCAAGCTGTCGATGCCGGACTAGGCGTACTCATCGCCAAACTCGAAGAAATCGGTGAACTCGACAACACGATCATCGCCGTCAGTGGCGACCACGGCATCCCCGGATTCCCGCGCGCTAAGTGCAATCTTTATCAATTCGGTACTGAAGTATCGATGGCAGTTCGCTGGCCTGAAGCTATTTCAGCAGGTCGCACGGTCGATGATTTCGTAAACCTCATGGATATCGCACCCACATTCCTAGAAGCCGCCGGAGTTGATCTTCCAGAAGAAATGACCGGTCATAGCCTTTTACCACTCCTCAAATCGGAAGACAGCGGCCAAATAGAACCAGCCCGAGATTTCGTCGTCACAGGACGCGAACGACACAACTTAATCGACAATCCTCGGCCCGACGAAGGCTTGCCCTACCCAACTCGTGCAATCCGCACCAAAGATTTCCTCTACATCCACAACTTCGAGCCCGACCGATGGCCCGCTGGCGACCCGATGGGGCTCGATGACCCAACAGCCGAAACGCCTCCACCTGACGAACTTCTGAACAGCTACACAGTCGTTTATCCTGATCTCGACAAAAGCCCAACTAAGTCATGGATGGTCAGCAACCGCGCCGACCCAGAAGTAGCCCCATTGTTCGAACTAGGATTCGGAAAACGACCAAAAGAAGAGCTATATGACCTACGCTCTGACCCTCACTACATGACCAATATCGCAGCAGAACCCGCTCATGAAAACACGCGAAAACACCTGCATGAACGCCTAATGAAAATCCTCGTTGAACAAAACGATCCAAGGGTCACTGAATCACCTCCTCGATTCGAACACCCACCCTACGCAGGACCCGTCCCTGAAGAATGGAAACAAGAAAACGCCAAAGGAGTCGAATCCCTAGGCACAAGCAGATAGACGGGCATTGTCATTGCGAGGAGTAACGACGTGGCAATCAGCCACCACGCCAAACGGTCTATCCGAATCTACGCACCAATGACGTGATCGGAATTCGATCTACTTGACCGGCCGGTCTACAGTCTGGCGATTCATCTGTTAGTGACTTACAGCCCCAATCCCGAACCTAGCGGTTGATACCAGCTAGGCCGTTTTTGATGCCCTCACTGGCCCAAGTTGCCCACGGCTGGGTAAAGAACTTGTATCCCTTGGCGATAAGATCGTTCGCCTCCAGAGTGGGAGGAATGAAGTACATGCCAGGAACAACCCCGTGCCTCTTACAGGCAGCGGCGATAGTGTCCAAACCCTTCGTGTACGCATCGCTCGTGTAATCGAGTGGGGTCTTGAGTTCAATCGAAAGGTCAGACGGACCGATCAAGAGCACATCTATTCCGGGCACACTGAGAATTTCATCAAGGTTGTCGATCGCCTGTTGTGTTTCGATCATCGGAATTATCAGTAACTCTTCGTTGACCATATCGAGATAACTACGGTAGTCGGCCGCTTCGCCGAACTCACCTCGAGGACCCGAATGACTTCGATCACCGTCTGGTGAATACTTGCAAGCTCGCACCATCGCTTCGGCTTCCGCTTTGGTGTTGACCATCGGAACGATGACGCCCATCGCACCGGCATCGAGCGCAAAGCAGATGAGATCGGGCTGATTACCGCTAACTCGAATGATCGGCTTAGCTTTTTTGCCTTTTATCGACTGGATATTAGGGATTAGCTGTTTAACCTCGACAGGCGTGTGTTGAGTATCGAACAACAGGAAGTCGAAACCGGAATCAGCCAACACGGTCATGTCGCCAGCTGCCGCTCCGGCAGTTCCGATAACGGTCTTGCCGGATTTCAAAAGATCTCTAACGACGTTCATATGAGTAAATTCTCCGGTTATTTAGCAGTCATTACTAAGCAAGTGCCCAGTACTGATTCAGAAGGACTTGAACTGTGGCGCATTGTTGCACAAATTGGCAAGGCGGGTCGACTGAGGTCAACGAGATTAGTTCACGCACAACACACCCACGTAAAAGATAGAATCAGCCGTCTGCTATAACTCGCACCAGTTCAACCGAACGAAAACCATGCAACGCGTATACATAACCCTCCAAGGCGACAATAAAATCGCCATACACAATCTCAACTCCGAAACCGGGGAACTAACCCACCAAGAAGACATCTCGACTCCAGGCGGACCCGCCCCATTCGCCGTCTCGCCCGACAATACACGCGCTTACATCGGACTTCGTGACGTCAACAAAATGGCAAGCTTCGATATAGATGTCACATCTGGAACCCTTAATCCGACAGGCATGGTCAATCTCGAATCCGACCCCTGCTACGTGTCCGTCGACAACACCGGTCGCCACCTGCTCTCCGCCTACTACGGAGCCGGACACATAGCCGTTCACCCGATCGATGAACAAGGTGCTCTCGGCGGCGCTCCAACCGAATGGATCGCTACTCAACACCGTGCACACTGCGCTCAAACCGATTCAACGAACTCGTACACATTCCTGCCGCACGTCGACGACTCAAATGCCATATACCAGTACAAATTCGACGACAAAACCGGCAAACTCACGCCCAACACGCCTGCCGTAATCGAACCGCCAGCTGGTCACGGACCCCGTCATTACGTCTACCACCCCAACGGCAAATTCCTCTATTTCGACAACGAGCAGGACTCCAGTGTTACCGCCTACAAGTTCGATTCAGCAACCGGCACATTAGAAGCCTTCAAAACACTTTCAACGCTGCCTGATGATTTCTCCGGCGAGAACTCAAACGCCCAAATCCACATGAGCCCTAACGGCAAATTCCTATACGCCTCCAACCGTGGACACAACTCCGTCGCCATGTATTCCGTCAACGAATCGACCGGGAGTTTAACCTCTCTTGGCCAGCAGCCATCACTCGGCACGCCTCGTGCATTTGGAATCGACCCCACAGGAAAATTCATGCTTGTCGGTGGACTCGATAACGGTGATCTAGCAACCTACAAAATCAATCCCACAGGAACACTCACCCACCTAAAAACCCAACCCATAGGCGACCAACCAATGTGGATCCACATCGCCGATCCCGTCTAGTAACAACCAAACCGTCATCCTGACTTAGATTTTAGGATTAATTGTTCAACAAGCACCAATAACCAACCCAGTCAAAAAAATGCTTGAACACTTACAATCAGTCCTCTTTCCTTGATAGAAAGGAGTCATAGAAAAGGTTAAATCCGAAGCCACTAACAAGTCGGCCAACGACACCCAAGCCTAACGCCACACCCGGAGCAAATCACGCCCTTGAAAATCACATCAATCAAACCCTGGCTCGTAAAAGTTGAAGGCTCCTTCTGGGGCGAGTACTTCTTCATAGAAGTCCAAACAGATGCAGGCATCACCGGCTGGGGTGAAATCACGACAACTACCCTTACCGCCAACCGAGCCGTCGCCGGCATCATCGAAAAACTAAACGACCTCCTCATCGGTGAAGACCCATCCCAGATAGAAAGAATCTGGAACAAAATCTTCCGAGCCTTCACATACATGGGCTCCCGAGGCGCAACCACACACGTCGTAAGCGGCATCGACATCGCACTATGGGACATCCGAGGAAAAATCCTTAATCTCCCCATTTACGAACTACTCGGCGGTAAAGTCCGTGATGAAATCCTGCTCTACACGCACCCCGACCAAAAGAACTTCGGAACCCCCGAAGGCGTCGAACATGAAATTAGGAAAATCGTCGACTCAGGACACAAAGCTTTCAAGTTCGACCCGTTCCCGCACACCGGCGAACAATCGGTGAACAATTCTGGTTACCTCAGTGGAAATCTAGATAAAGCGGGCGAGCGTGTCGCCGTGGAACTCACAGCAAAAATTCGTGACATCGCTGGCGAAGATATGGAAGTCCTGATCGACGCCCACGGACGCTTCAACGTCCCAACCGCCATTCGACTTTGCAATTCGCTTGAAGATGCTGGTGATATCGATTGGTTCGAAGAGCCAGTTCCCGTCGAAAGCTACCACGCCCTAAGCCAAGTTCGAGACAAAGTGAACGTCCCGATCTCGGTCGGTGAACGACTCCACACCCGTTGGGAATTTGTACAAATCTTCGAAAACCAACTCGCCGATTTTGTTATGCCCGACGTCACTTGGACCGGTGGAATCACTGAACTCAAGAAAATCTCAACTCAGGCCGAGACCTACTACATACCTGTATCGCCACACGACGCCTCAGGACCTATAAACGTTCTCGCTGGCGCTCACGTGATGATGACCGTTCCGAACTTCTACAAGCTCGAAACTGCCAACGCAGATCTCACCAAGTACAACGAGTTCATCCAGTCGCCACTAGACAACTCCAACGGAGCGCTCCATCTCGATCCCAACGCCCCTGGCCTCGGCATCGAAATGAACATGGACTACCTAACCGCTAATAAACTAAACAACTAGCGAAAGGGGCCAGTGGTTGGAGTTTCACGGTCTCCTTACGGATGGAAGGGCAACATGCAACTCTCACAAAATGCTCGTAACCCGAATTGGCAACAAGAACGTAAAATAGTTCGATGACCAACTCCAACGCCAACCTTTCAGCAAGCGAAGAAAAGACAGCAGCAGTGACCGAAGGCTCCGAAAAAGCCTTCACAGTAGCCGCTCTCTACCACTTCGTAAAAATAGAAGAGCCCGGCCATAAAAAAGACCCACTTTTAGCGCTTTGCCGCGCGGAAAGCATCGTTGGAACACTCATCCTCGCTGAAGAAGGCATCAACGGCACAATCTCCGGTCCAGACACCGGAATCAAAGCCGTTCTCGACCATCTTCACAGCTGGACGAATGTAGATGAAATCGAAGTCAAGTACTCCTACAACGAGAACCAAAACTTCAATCGGATGAAGGTCAAAATCAAAGACGAAATCGTTACGATGGGCAAACCCCACATCGACTCCAATGCCGATGCCGGAACCTATGTCGATCCCGCTGATTGGAACGATCTCATCAAGCGAGACGATGTTCTCCTAATCGACACTCGAAACAGCTTCGAGTTCGGCGTGGGAAGGTTCAAAAATGCCATCGAGCCCGTAACCGAAACCTTCCGTGAATTCCCCGACTGGGCCGACCTACTAGCGTCCGGATCACAAAAACCTTCTGCGGTCGCCATGTACTGCACCGGCGGAATTCGCTGTGAAAAAGCGACCGTCTACATGAAGGAAATCGGCTTCGACGAGGTCTACCACCTCAAGGGTGGAATTCTCAAATACCTTGAAGAAGTCCCCGAAGAAGAAAGCCTCTGGGAAGACGAATGCTTCGTCTTCGACCACCGAGTCTCACTCAAACACGGACTGGTCGAAGGCGATTACCAACTCTGCTACGGCTGTCAACACCCGATCTCGCCCGCCGACCGTGAATCTCCAATGTTCGAACTAGGTGTCAGCTGCCCATACTGCGACGACTCGCTCGCCAACGAAGATCGAGCACGCTTCCGTGAACGACAACTCCAGATCCGACTATCCAGAGAACGCGGCGAAGAACACCTAAAAGACAACGCATCCAAAACGCCATATAAAAAGCCAGACAAAAAGCCCAGCGCGACCAAATAGGTTATTGCAAACTGCCGCTATTTTGTAACCATGTGCAGAATCGCTCAATTACGAATGACACAAGTCCGTCCACGCAAACAGATACCCATGGCAAATTTCAACTTCATCCAAATGGCCGACCCACAAGTTGGAATGTTCTCTCGATTCTCTGGAATGGACCCTGAAGCCGCATCACTCCTTAGAAAACGAGGGCTCAACGTCAAAGACGCACCAAAAATCGAGGGAGTTGAACAAGAACGTCAAAACCTCGAAACCGCCCTCGAACAGTTCGATGAAATCGACCCCGCATTCATCGTTGTTTGTGGCGACATGGTCGATACCGCCGGTGACGAAGAACAAATCGCACTCATCCGTGAAACATTAGGCAAATACAGCTCGAAAGTTCCGGTGCACTGGGTAGCCGGAAACCACGACATAGGTGTGAACAATCTGATCCCCGACCGCGATTCCGTAGACATGTATCGAACTGAATTTGGCAAAGACTACTACGCTTTTAATCACGGCGAATCAAAATTCATTATTCTCGACTCGGTAATACTCGACCGACCCCAAAATCTGCCCGACGAACATAAAGCTCAAATGGACTTCCTGGGCGATACCCTGCGTTCGCGCGAATCAATCGAATCTGAACATGTAGTAGCGTTCATGCACCATCCGCTGTTCCTTGACAACGCCGAAGAAGCCGATATCGATTTCAAATGGGCTCCCTCTCCACCGAACCAGCCATCTGGCTATTGGACGATCCCGCTTGAACGACGCACCCCAGTCGTCAAATTACTACGAGAAGCAAACGTCCAAACAGTGTTCGCCGGTCACTGGCACCGCAACCACACCGCAAGCGACGACGGCCTCGACGTAGTAGTCACCAGCGCACTCGGATACCCACTCGGCAACGACCCCTCCGGCTACCGAGTAGTGAACGTCAACGACAGCACTCTGACTCACAACTACAAACAAATCTAACGACAGCGAACAACACTGATCAGGTTATGTCAGCTACCTATAAAACCAGTAGCACCCGTCAATAAGACGATTTCATCTTGAGATTTCATGGCAATACGTCCTGCCACAGACGTTATTCATAAATAAATTAGATCAGTACAAAGCGCTGATCCTTAGCTAGTTCTTTAGCCTTGTAGCTAACCCGAGATCAGCTCTGAGACGCCAACACCCAGTGCATCTGAAATGCCTTTTAACGTGGCGAAACTGACGTTCTGTTTGCCGTGTTCAATGGCACTGACGTAGCTGCGATCCAGCCCTGCATCGGCGGCAAGACCCTGCTGACTGAGCCCTCGGTCTTTCCTGAGCGACTGAATTCGCACTCCAAGTTCTACAAGCATGACTTCAATCGACATCGATGATTCATCTAGATTGAAATGTGCTTGGGTCCAACCGATTACTTCGATCGCATCAGTACTGCAGAAATCTGCTGTAGGTATCGAATCCGAGGTCGCTGCAGCTCCACCGACGACTACGATGGGAGGGGCGGGCAGATCCTTTAGTGCATCGACCGTTGCTACAGCATTAGAGACGAATTGTTCTGTCGTCACAGATAGTCCAACAAGCTCAGGTGACTCCTTCTCCACCAATTCAACAATTGAATCGACTGGCGAATCTGCCCCTAAGAAATCGACATCCCAACCTTCAAATCGCAGTAACTCAGCAAATGTAAGACCGCCGATCACGTGATTGTCGCCCTCGACCGAGGTAATGATCGCCTTTCTCCCGATTCGCCTTCCGCTTAGATACGAATCCTGAGCCTTAGAAAGCAACCGCAATGCGATTTGAGTTGCTCGGTGCTCAGTTGCAATGTCCAGCTCACCCGCATGCCAACGAGAACCTATTTCTGTCAGGCAGTACCCAATCAGGTGTACGTATACGAACGACGGTTCCCACCTGAGAGCGATTGCATCATCGACTAAACGGGTTGCCAGAAGTTGATTCCCGGCAATCAAAGCCGTGAGTAATTCTTCTTGGCTTTTTGTCAGATCAATTTTTCTTGGCTTTACTGAATAACTTTGACTCATACCCACATCGTTTCATATTTGAGTACTTTACGCCACACTACTAAGTGTATAGAATATATCCAACAATTTTTCCGTTATGTACATTATTTACAAAACCTAAATGGTTGACTGTAGTAAGTTTTATGACTTAGTTGGACCTTTCAAGTTGAAAGTTTTAGCCGCTGTATCCAGAGCTAAGTTCGGCTAAGTCAACGCTGTTTACAGAATTATTTACGTATCGGTTTTGATTTCAGGTGTTCTAACAGCGGCATCAATTGCGTCGATTACGGACTGAATCCAATATGACAAGGGACGTTCATTGATCTCTCCCGTCGTATTACTTGAGTAAAAAACAATGCTTCACTTCAATTCCTGTCAAAAATGCCTTGTGGGCACGGTGTACGAACATGATGGTCTCGACGGATTAGAAAGAAAGTGCGTTAACTGTGGATACATTGTCTACGAGCTTAGTCTTGAACTGACCTCATTGAAAACTTCAAGTGACGCAGCAGCAACGGATGCGGCCGCCTAGTAGATCGTAGATAGATAATCAGGACGAGTAAATTGTTATTTAGCTCTGCGACTCGAAGAGGGGCGATCCTCGGAATCATAGGTTGGTTCCTATTGATTGGAGCCGTCTCATCAATCGCACCCGCGCTGTCGGAAGTCACTACCAATGAGCAGGATGAATTTTTACCGTCAGGGGCGGAATCCGTTGCGGCACTAAAACTACGCATAGAAAAATTTCCTGCTGCTGACGGAATCCCAGCGCTTGTAGTCTTCAGTTCAAATTCGGGATCGGCCGATATCAGCTCAACAATCAGCGAATTTACCTCACTATTAAAGTCACCTGAAGTTCCCGATTCGATCATCTCGATCCTTTCTCCCTCTGAGTCACCTGGCGCTGCTGCCACGCTGATCTCGGCTGACAACAACACGGCAATGGTGGTAGTAACGATCGGTGGACCACCTGCAGAACCAGCATTTGGAGAAGCAGTTGATTGGCTTTCGGAGCAGGCGGGGTTATTAGGGGCGAGGGTCGAGATCGAAACCGCAGTTACTGGTCCAGCGGGCATCGTTAATGATGCCGTCAAAGTCTTCGGATCAATCGATCTGCGAGTTACTTTGGTAACAGTGTCACTCGTTCTAGTATTACTACTTGTAATCTATAGATCTTTTGCCCTACCCATAATTGCTCTAGTGGTCATCGGATCGGCGTTGATTCTTGCTCAATCGGCGGCGGCACTTTTATCGCAACATTTCGACCTTCCACTAAATGGACAAGTCACAGCAATCATGTCGGTTCTTGTATTCGGAGCTGGAACCAACTATGCGTTATTCATCGTCTCTCGCTATAGAGAAGAACTCGTGATTAATTCCGATAAGTGGGGAGCTATGCGAACCACAATGTCTAATATTGGGCCCTCAATCGGAGGCTCAGCCGGAACGACTATTGTTGCGATGTTAGCGCTGACATTTGCTTCGTTTGGGTCGTTCAGATCCTTGGGACCGATGCTTGCGATAGCCATATTCATAGTGCTGTTATCAGGATTATTCGTAATGCCGGCTGTAATCGCACTGTTCGGCAAATGGGTGTTCTGGCCACTTCCGCTTATTCAACAGAGCTCTGTGAGCACTAGCGGGATTTGGCACAGCGTTGGACGTCTGGTTGCGAGAAAGCCTCGAATAGTATTTACCGTAACAATGGTCGGAATCGTGATAGCTACATTGCCATCATGGACAGTTATTCCGAGTTTCAACTTCTTAGATGGATTCCCAGATGATGCAGAATCAAAGCGAGGCTACGAGCTTCTATCG
>Ga0209403_10007552_pt1 | contig 10693 bp, 11 predicted proteins | sample ArcticOcean_MG_C_8_FD_187440 | JGI IMG/M metagenome (GOLD analysis project Ga0209403, IMG submission 187440) | Marine microbial communities from western Arctic Ocean - ArcticOcean_MG_CB11_86 (SPAdes) (version 2) | ecosystem: Environmental > Aquatic > Marine > Oceanic | place: Arctic Ocean...
GAGGTGATCACGCCTTTGACGGAAGCCATCGGCCCCGGTTTTCCAACAATCGCGTTGACTTGGATCACTCCAATGATGACCGCCAGCACCCAGAAAAGCGAAGTGAAGTTGGTCTCTTCGGTGACGCTCATCGGCAGGTGGCTCGCGCTGGCCATGAAGAGCAGCATCGGAATCGAAAACAGGGTGTTGGTTCTGGAAGCCAAGCCTGCTTTTGCCGTGCAAGCGGCGACATCCGGCAACGCCTCCCCGCCTTCAGCGACCTGATTGGTCGAGGCGATGATGACCTGCTGCTTGGGCCAGATGATCAGCCAGACGTTCAGGAACATCAAGGTGCCGAGCAAACTTCCAGTCAAGATGAAGATGCCCCAGGAAGTCGCGTAGATTTCCCAGCCGGCCTGATGGCCTTTGGTCATCAGGGTCAGGGCGCCCGCAAGGAACGTGAACATCGCTCCCCAGCGGAACCACCACAAGGCACGGGGCACCAGTTTCTGGACGGCGGCGGATTTCGCGCTCGCCTCGGTTTCCTTGAACCACTCTCCCTGCACGAAGTTGAAATAGTACAAGAGGCCGATCCAGGTGATGCCCGCCAATAAATGAATCCAGCGCAACAGCAAGTACCATCCGTCAATTGAAATGAGGTCCATCATTCCTCCTTATTTTGGGTTGAGATCAAAATCAAAAATCATAGCATGAATCGCCCGACGGTCAAGCCGTAACGAGCATCATATCCGGCGTTGCTTGGCTTTCAAGAGGAAAGCGAGGCCGGAATCAGGCGGGCTTTCGGGGTCGCTAGGTGCAGGAAGTCCTGAATCTCCATTCCGGGCTTGCGCAGGGTTTGGAAATCGAGTTGGTGATCGGCAAGCGCGGAATAGTCCCGGCGGCGTGACTCCAGCAGTTCCGGAAGGCAACGGGCGAGGGTCGCGTCATTGCCTTCTCCGGGACGAGGGGTGAAGTGCCCCTGCCAGACCATCGGCTTGGGGTCGTTCAAGAAGGTTTTGTAAAGCGGCTCCGAGAATTCCGTGGGCATGCTCAGGTACACCAACGTTGCCAGTGATTTGAATCGCTTGAGCAAGGCTTCGCCAACGTACACCACGCTACCCGTGGTGTCAATGACCACGGGTTGCTCTGCCGGAGCGTTCTCCAGCAGTTCGCAGATTTCCTCCGTCACCGCCACCTCGCACCCCATGTACTGCCGCTCCGCCTCCGCATATCCGGGGTCGAACGGTAGCCCCATCCAGTCGGCCATCCGGCGGGTGGAACTTCCGGATTGGTTCGGCAGGGTTTGCAAGTGCTCGGCGATACGATCATCGCAGCCGATGCGCAAATAACCGTAGGTTGCAAGCTTGTGAGACCAGTAGGATTTCCCGGCTCCGGACATGCCAATGAGTGCGAGCGGAGCGGGGAGACTGTCGGTCACGAAGAAGTCAGAAAAAGGAGAGGGTCAGTTGAGTGGCACTTGGAGGATGTCGAGGTACTGCTCGTCGTTGATGCGAAAGATGCCGTTGGTGTCTGCGGTGATGCTCACCTGCACATGGTTGGGGTCCAGCCCGAAGACGATGTGCGTTTCGCCGTCCACGCAGAGGAAGTAGAAGAGCGTGAGGTTCTCCTGCATCTCCTCGTAATAGAATCCCACCTTGACTGTGCCCTCGTCAATCATCTGGAAGAGGGTGTTGCGGATGGACTCCGGGCGGTAACCGGGGATCAGTTCCAGTGCCTCCACATAGGGGAAAACACCAATCGCGTACTCAAGAATTGCTTCCTCTAAGCAGTCCTCAACGGCGCGTTGACGCTCAGAAGGCTGCTCAAAATTTTCCGTCTCTTCCATGAACTCCCCCGTGCAACACGTTTGGTTCAACAAGTGCGAGTCACTAGATTACCAAAAATTTTCAAAGGGTGTCAGTTTCTTTTTCGGAAATTGCTGCCGACTCTGTCTTGGGCACCGAGATTGAGCAACACGAGCAGTAGCAGCGAGGCCAACAACAGCACCACCCCAAGTGCCGAGGCCCGGGCGAACCGATAGCCGCCGAGCGCGGAGTAGATCTCCAATGGCACGGTTTGCACCGTGTCATCGGCAATCATCAGGATGGCGTTGAGTTCTCCGAGTGAGAGCGTGAACGCGAAAAAGAAGGCGGTGGCGAGCGAAGGCCGCAGCCACGGCAGCAGCACCCGCCGCAGAAAGGTTCCGGAGGTGTGCCCCAGCAGCCGGGAAACCTGAAACCACTGCCTTGGAATCGCCTCGGCGGCAGGGAGCATGATCCTCAGCCAGTAAGGACAGACCAGCAGTCCGTGCATGGCGATGATCACCCAGACGAGCGCGACTTGGCCAGCAAGGATACGCTGGTAAAGGTGAAACCACGCAATGCCGAACACGACCGTGGAGAGTGCCACAGGCAGTAAAAACGCACCTTCCAGCAAAGGCCGGGTCCGCTTGGAGCTGTTGAGAATCAGCAGCAAGGTTCCGGAGCCCAAGAGCATTGCGAGGGTGGCCCCGCCCAGTGCAATCCCAAAGGAGTTCCGCAACGAATCCAGAAAGCGTGTGTTCCCCCGGAAACCGAAAAGGTCGAGATAGGTTTGGAAAGAGAAGTGCCACTGCCCGTGCTTGAAGATGCGCACAGAATCCACCAACACGGCAAGCAACGGACCCAGCGCGAAGGTGGTGAGGGCCACCAACACGGCAAGGGCGAACCACGCTTCCGGACACTTGCTCTGAAGGTCGGCGCCGAGCTTTCGTAAATTCGGAGGACGTTGCCGAGGCGTGGGCGGGCGCAGTTGCAGAAGCAGCGCGAGCAGAAAAATGGCCAACCCGGATTGCAGCAAAGAGAGCGAGGCAGCACGGGGGATGTCGAGTTCGATGCGGGCGAGCTGGTAGATCAGCACCTCCAGCGTGGTATGCTTTGGCCCGCCGCCCAGCACGAGCAGGATGGCGAAACTGTTGAGGCAAAGCAAGAAGATGGCGGCAAAAGCCGAGATGATCGCAGGCAGCAGCAGCGGAATCAGCAGCGTTCGAAAGCGTCGCCAAACGTTGGCCCCCAGCATTTGGGCGGCCTGTTCGTACTGTCCAGAAAGCTGCATCCACGCCGCCGAGATGAGCTTGAGCGCGAGCGGGACGTTGTAGAAGACATGGGCGATAAGGATTCCGGAGAGCGAGTAGAGGAACTGAATTTGCGGAAAACCGAGCCAGCCGAGGGCTTGATTGAGCCAACCCCGATTGCCGAAGAACAGCACCATCGCCAGCACTACCAGAATTGTGGGCAGCAGGAACGGCAGCAACGTGAGGTGTTCAAACCAGCGGCGTCCGGGAAAGTCGTAGCGAGCCAACACCCACGCACCCGGCAGCGCGACGAGGATGGAGAGGGCTGCGCTTAAAAATGCCTGCAACAACGAAAAACCAAAAATACCGAGAATCCACGAATCGGAAAGCACTTCACGGAGGATGTCCCAGCTCAAGGCCGGAGCTGCAGGGTTGAGGGGATCGGGGCCGATCAGAAAATGCAAGATCGGCCCGTAGAAGCCGACAATAAAGGCGGCGAGGGCGAATCCGCCCAGCCCCCAAACCATCCAACGCCCCGCAGTCATGGCCGGGTCAGTTGCTCATTGTGCGGGACCACGCCCGCAGCCAAGCGGAGTTCTTGGCCGCAATGCGCCCGCGGTCCAGCGTGAGGTGCAGCTCCGGCTTGGGCACGATCCGGAACGAAGCGGGCAGCGGACTGTGCGGCGCGGCGGGGAACATCCAGTTTGTCAACGGAATCGTGTCCTGAAACTCTGCCGTGAGCATGAAGTCAATGAACTGCCGAGCGCGTTCCAGATGCTTAGCCCCCTTGAGAATTCCGGCAAACTCGATCTGGCGGTACATGCCTTCCTTGAAAAGTACGGTTTTGTAGCGCTCCGTTTTTTCGTACTCCAAGTGATATGCTGGACTCGTGATGTAGCTCAGCACAATCGGCACCTCGCTTTTTGTGAACATGCCGTAGGCCGCAGACCAGCCATCGGTGATCGTGAGCAGGTTGGGCTTCAGGCGGTTCCAGTAGGCGAGATAACCGTCTTCGCCATAGACCGCAATCGTCCAGTGCAAAAAAGAGAGTCCGGGCGAGGAGGTCTTGGGACTCTCGATGACGATCTTGCCCTTGAGGGACGGATCGGTGAGGGCTTCCAGACTTTGCGGTGGATGCGGCAGCGCCTCAGAATCATAGACGAAGGCGATGTAACCGTGGTCAAAGGGCGTGATGCGATGCTGAGGGTCCAACTGAAGCTCCGGGACAACGTGCTTGAGGTTGGGCGAGCGGTACGGTTCCCAGATGTTGTACTGGAATGAACGGTGGACTTCGCTGTCATTGACACCGAGCAACACATCCGCCTTGGGATTGGCCTTCTCAAGGATGGTGCGGCTGAGGACAGTTCCGGAATCTCCGGGGGCGATCACCTTCACGGTGCAAGCACAGTGTTCCTCAAAGCTCTTGAAGACCACTGGTCCCGGCCCCCATTCACTGTTGAAGGAATCGTAGGTATAGACCACGAGGTCCGGAGTTTGAGCAAGCACCGGCATTGTGATGAAAAACGTGAGGACTGTGCCCAACAGCAGGTGGGCGAACGGGAATTTGAACATGGGAAAACTCCACAGATGATGATGCCAAGCATCAGTTTCGGAATAGGCTTCGTGGAGGACAGAGCCGAGGAGGTCGGCCCTTTGGGGAAAAGCTTGTTTTCCTGCGCTGGCATTATCCAGATCAGGTTCGAAGGGACTCTCTCAGGTGACTTTCACCACCACCCCTAACGAAGCACTATCAGTGTAGGATGATTTTCCGAGCGTGTCAAACGCGGACGGGCGGGAGCAACTTCAGCAAGTCCAGCGGCGTTGCGATCAGGTGCTGCGCACCGTGTTCCCGGAGTTCATCGGCCTCTCGGAATCCCCAAAGCACGCCCACGGTCACGCATCCGGCAGCGGTCGCGGTTTGCATGTCGATGGCGGTGTCGCCAAGGTAGAGAAAATCACCGGGTGCCAGTTGAAGTTTTTCCGCGATTTCAAAGACTCCTGCCGGATCCGGCTTGTGCGGCACAGAATCCCGTTGACCCAAGATCACCTTGAATCCCCAGTCTTTCAGAATTTCCTCAACGCACACAACTGTGGAGGCGTGCGGCTTGTTGGAGAGGACAGTGAGGGGTAGGTCACGGGCTTGCAGCGCATCCAGCAATTCCGGGATTCCGGAATACGGGCGGGTTTTGTTGTGCCAGCTTTTGCGGTAGATGGCTTGGTAGCACTGAAACACCGTCTCGACGGTTTCCGGATTCCGATGCGCTTCCGGAAGCGTCCGGGTGACAAGTACCCGTGCACCATCGCCGAGAAAGTAACGGTAGGCGTTGGTTGGATGCTCCGGATGCCCAAATTCCCGGAGCGCTGCGTTCATGCTGTCCGCAAGGTCATCGAGGCTATCAAGCAGGGTGCCGTCGAGGTCAAAGCAGACGGCTTTTGGAGCAGAATTCAAGGGGGGAACGGAGATCATTCCTTGCCGTTCAACTCGTCCCGCCAGAGTTTCGAGGGGTGGAAGGTGACAACACGACGGGCTGCGATTTCGTAAGCTTGCTTGGATCTCGGGTCACGTCCCGGACGGGCCTGTTTGTCCCGCAGTTCAAAACGCCCCAGTCCGGTGATCAGCACATCTTCACCGTTCTCCAAAGCGTCCTTCATCAGGTCTAATACCTGATTGACTAGCAGTTCGGCTTCTCCGAACTGAATTTGCATCTGGAATTGAACAGCCCGGATGATATCAACTTTCACCATATTTTGGCGTACTGGTTTCGGTGTGATGAGAAGTGTGGAAGCAAACGGGACGGAACTGGAGAGGGCCAGAAGGCCGGGAAAAACTCCCTCGGTCCGCAGTGGCGACCCACAGACGACAAATCACTATAACGGCGAAAAAAATCATTACAAACTTTTTTTCTCATGAAATCAACTAATTTAGGCAAACCATTGAGGACGAGTCTGAAATTCCGATCTCGTGCTCTGTCCAGGTTTGATGGGCTCGTAAAAAGTCCACTGGATGCAAAATACAGTCAGATTTAGGAGTCATCAAACCATTCGACACCCTCGTTCCTTTCAATACACGGTGTTCTGAGCATCCGATTTTTTCCCGAAGTTGATGCCTCTGACTTTTTACGAGACCATCAGGTTTCAATTAAGCGTTGTGCTGTATCAAAATTTGAGAGAGTATGAGGGCAAGCAAGGAGTGTTGCCATGCAGAGGGCATTGTTCGCCTTACGAATGATTTTTGCAGCAAACATTGCCTCGATACGCTGTTTCCCAGAATCCGCCTGATGACACCTCTGTTCAAACTGAACTACTCGAATGCTCAGGGGGGCCTTGCTCTCACCGGACATTTGGGAGTGCTGCTGGGAAGTTCATGGGGGTTGAGTATCGCGTGGAACACGGCATGGCTACTGCCGATGCTGATTGTGCAGGGCGTGGTCTGGGTGAGTTTTTTCGCCTGCCTGCACGAAACGGTGCATCGCACTGCGTTTCAATCTCGAAAATGGAACGACCGCATCGCCATCCTTTGCGGATTTGCACTGCTGATTCCGGCGACGCACTTCCGGCGTTTCCACAACGCGCATCACCGTCACCCCCAAATCTCCGGAAAGGATCCCGAACTGTCCGCGCCGAAACCACAGACGTTGGCGCAGTATGTATGCTGGGTTTCGGCGCTGCCGTTCTGGAAGGATCGGCTACTGGAACTCAGCCGACACGCGCAGGGCGACGTCCGGGATGACTTCGTTCCGGAACAGGAACACCGCCAAGTGGTCCGCGAAGCCCGGATTGCATTGGGTTTGCTCGGCGGGAGTCTTGTTTGGGGAATGCTGGGCTGGAGTGGATTTTTGTGTTACTGGCTGCTGCCACTGCTGTTTGGACAGCCGTTTTTACGCCTCTTCCTGTTGGCCGAACATACAGGTTGCGAGGAAAGCACGAATCCGGAAGCGAACACACGCACCACGCTTTCCAACCGCTGGGTGCGCTGGCTGATGTGGAACATGCCCTACCACGCCGAACACCATGTGTGCCCACAGGTGCCTTTCCACCAACTCCCCCAACTGCACGGGCAACTGAAGTCCCGCTGGCAGGTGGTCGCATCGGGCTATAGGGCGTTCCACCGAGACTTGGTGAGCGACCTCAACTCCGGCAGTTCGCATCCTGTCCGCTCAGTGGGGTGATTCAAGCGCGCAGCTTGCGGACGAACCCTGCCGCTGCGTGTCCGATTTCATCCGGAGAATCCTCCTGCATGAAGTGCTTGCCGGGCACGGTGATTTCCACTTGGTTAGGCCAGCTTCGGCAAACTCCCCGCTGTCGTCCCACGAGGATCGAACCGGGGTCGGCGTTGATGAAAAGCTTGGGCAACTCGGAAGCCGCCAGCCACGCTCCGTAATCACTGACGATTTGGGTGACATCCTCCGGAGTACCCTCGATGGGGATTTCGCGGGGCCAAGTGAGCATGGGGCGGCGGGTTTCTCCCCCATCGAGGAATGGTCGGCGGTACTCGGCCATTTCCGCTTCGGTGAGGTCACGCAGGACCGCGTTGGGCAAAACACCCTCGACAAACAAGTTCTTCTCTAAAATCAAACGCTCCCCGGATTCGGCACGAAACCCCTGAAAGATGCCCTTCGCGTCTGCCGGCCAATCGTCCCATGTCACCGGGCAGACGATGGTTTCCATGTAGGCCAGCCCTTGCACTGCGCCACGATGGCGATTGGCCCAATCGAAGCCGAGTACCCCGCCCCAATCGTGCACCACGAACACCACATTTTCGGTCACACCGACCGCTTCCAGCCACGCATCAAGGTACTCACGATGCTGCACAAAGCGATAAGCCCCCGCACCTTCTTCGTCCAGCTTGTCTGAATCCCCCATGCCGATCAGGTCCGGAGCCAGACAGCGCCCCAACTCCACCAAGTGCGGCATCACCTTGCGCCACAGGTAAGACGAGGTGGGATTGCCGTGCAGGAAAACAATCGGATCGCCTGTGCCGATCTCGGCGTAGGCCATCGTCCGATCCTTCACCGCAATGGTCTTTTTGGCAAGGGGAACTGCTGAAATCGGCATCGTTTTTCCGTCAGAAAAAGGTTCGTATTACTGTTGTGAAATTGGGAAGAAGGCTGGTGGGTTTGATTTTCTGACTCATACCGTTGCCACCGGCGTTGTCGGTGATCCGACGGCTCCGGGCAACCGCAACGGTGGTGCGGTGAGCAGGAAGCGGGAACGGTTATTTTCGGCCAGCCAGCCAGCGAGTTCGCTGAGGAACCACAGCTCACCCAAATGCACCCCCAACTTGAAGAGACAGTGTTCGTGGAGGGGCAAGCGCGGATGCAGTCCTGCGGCGGGCATAGCAGGGATGCCCTCCACAGCATAGTTGTCGGCAATCAGGGCAACCACTCCGGAGTCTGTGACCCATTGAAGCAAGGCGGGATCACGTCCGTTGAGACAGACACAGCGGTTTTCCAGCACCTCGGCGGTGGGCTGCTGCTGCTGTTCCAGCACGACATCAGCGAACCCGGTGTAGAAACACACCATGTCTCCAGATTCGATCTCAATGCCGTCCTCTTTGAAAATTTCCTGCAATTCCCGAAAACCCACCAGTTTGCGTTCGCGTCCGTAGTGAGCAAAAAGATTGACCAGCACCGCACGTCCCTGCACTCCAGTCGCCGCCATGTTCTCGATGCCGAGTGCCCTCGCCTCTGATCCCTCATGCCGAGCACAGCCCTGCGCCCCCGACTTCAGGTGTTCCGGACCCAAAATGTGTTCGCCACCGCGCCAACCGTTGTAATAGACGATCTCGGCCTCGCCATCGCCGTCTGCGTCAAACTGGCTACCGATGTGGCAGAGGCTGTCCCACTGCGTCGAATATTGCGTGTGCAGCAGCACGGCATCATCGCAGACCACATCAATCCAGTCCGGATCAAGCGCGTCGAGCGGATAGTTGAAGCGTGGCTGCCCCTCGTTATCGGTGGCAAAGCGTCGCGGCGGAAAACGACTCGGATTAAGGACGTTGCCCCCCGGGTAGTCGAGCGGCAGGCTCAGGCAAAAACTGTGGCCCGCCTTGACCTCCGCCACGCCTTGCAGCACTTTTGCCGGCGTGAGCAGGTTGAGCCGCCCCAGTTGATCATCCGGACCAAATTCGCCCCAATTGGATCCTGCAGGTCGGTGTTTCCAGCGTTGTTTCATGATTTTATCTCAGTGTCACAAAGCGTATTTTTCAGGTGGGATCATCAGAAATGCGCACCACGAGTTTCCCGAAATTTTCGCCTTTGAGCAACCCAATGAACACCTCCGGAGCGGTTTCCAATCCTTCCACAATATCCTCGCGGAATTTGAGTTTTTTCTCCTGAATCCAACCCGCCATCGTCGTCAATGCCTCTGCCTCCTGCTTGGCGAAATCCCAGACGATGAAACCCCGCATGGTGAGGCGTTTGGTAAGAATGTTACGCAGAATCACCGGCATCAGGTTTGGCCCCGGAGGAAGTTCGGTCGCGTTGTAGTGCGCGATCATCCCGCAAACGGGAATACGAGCGAAATTGCTGAGCAACGGCAGCACGGTCTCAAACACCTTGCCGCCCACATTTTCGAAATAAACATCAATCCCATCCGGGCAGGCCGCGCCGAGTTGTTCGGGAAAGTCAGCATCGTGGTGGTTGAGACAGGCATCAAAGCCCAATTCGTTGGTGACGAACTTGCACTTTTCCGGAGATCCCGCAACGCCTACTGCCCGTGCACCCTTGATTTTGGCGATCTGCCCGACCACCGAACCCACAGCCCCGGACGCGGCAGCGACCACTACGGTTTCGCCCGCTTGTGGTTTGCCGATGTTGAGCAGACCCGTGTAGGCGGTCACACCCGGCATCCCCAAGACCCCGACGGCGGTGGAGATTGGCCCCCATTTTGGATCAACCTTGCGGAGTGCTGTTCCGGGCAGCGTGAAATACTCCTGCCAGCCGCCAGAACCAAACACAATTTCCCCTGCGGAAAACTCCGGATGCTGCGATTCCAGCACCTGCCCAACCGTGCCGCCCTCCATTACACTGCCAATTTCCACGGGTTTGGCATAGGACTTTCCCGCGTTCATGCGACCACGCATGTAAGGATCGAGCGAGAGGTAAACGGTGCGGCACAAGACCTGCCCCGCTCCCGGAGGTTGGGTTTGCGTTTCAACCAGCTTGAAGTCGCTCGGTTTGGGTTCCCCTACAGGACGCGAGGCCAGCAGGATTTGACGGTTTGTGTTGGGCATGAGGTTCCTTCGGAAATGACAGAAAGCGATTTTTCAGGGAATCAATATCCCTAAGTGAATTTTACACACTCTGTCGAACTCGGCAATCGGCAAGTCCGGTTCTGTCGGCAAACCCTACAAAATCTGGTTGAGGAATTCCTGAGTGCGCGGGTCGGAGGCTTCGGTGAAGAAAGTGGCGGGCGGGCCGTGTTCGACGATGACCCCACGATCCGTGAAGTAGATGTGATCTGCGAGTTCGCGAGCAAAGCCCATCTCGTGGGTGACAAGGACGCAAGTCATGCCTTCTTCGGCGAGTTCCTTGATCGTGACCAGCACCTCCTTGACGGTTTCCGGGTCGAGCGCGGAGGTGACTTCGTCGAACAGCATCACGTCCGGTGGCCCTGCCCAGAAAAAAGAGACAATGAATTAAGGGTGGCAAGCGAGTTCAT
>Ga0209403_10007557_pt1 | contig 10690 bp, 12 predicted proteins | sample ArcticOcean_MG_C_8_FD_187440 | JGI IMG/M metagenome (GOLD analysis project Ga0209403, IMG submission 187440) | Marine microbial communities from western Arctic Ocean - ArcticOcean_MG_CB11_86 (SPAdes) (version 2) | ecosystem: Environmental > Aquatic > Marine > Oceanic | place: Arctic Ocean...
CGGCGTCACCGCGCTCCGCAGCCCAGTGTAGGGCGCTCATGCCGTCGGCTTGTGCGGCGTTGACATCCGCACCATCGCGGAGAAGCTGACGGACCGTATCGACATCGCCCCTCATAGCCGCGTCCGCCACTGGGGCTTCAGCCGGGCCCGCGCCCACGAGGGCAGCGAGACAAAGAGCGCCTATGACCTTAGAGCGTAGACCTGATTTCATGCTAATGCGCCTCGGCCGTCGTGCGACCTCCCGACCTGAGCGTCATGCTTCCCGTGCTATCCCCGAAGCTCTCCATGTCGGTGTGCCCAATGTCCTGCATCATACGCAGCATCGCATTGGCCATCGGGGTTCCGTCAGCGGCCTTCACATGGAGGTTGCCCTCCAGGGATCCGTTGCCTTTGCCCAGGAAGATCAGGGGGCAGCGGCGGTGGTTGTGGATGTTCGAATCAGCCATCGGCGAACCGAACATCACGACTGACCGCTCAAGTAGGCTCTTATCCCCGTCCATCGTGTTCTCGAGCTTGTCCAGCAGGTACGGGAGCATGCCCACGCGATATCGGCAGATCTTGTTGAACTCGAGGACCGAAGCCTCCCGTCCGCCATGATGCGACGCCGGGTGGAACGGGCTGTCCGAGCCGCTGTCCGGGAACACCCTGCTCTCCGAATCGCGCCCGGTCTTGAAAGAGATGACTCGCGTCATATCGGTCTGGATGGCCAGCACCTGGAGGTCGAACATCAGGTGCATATGCTCGGTATACGAGTCCGGCACACCCGCGGGCGCCTCTGGAATCGAGCGCTCATCACCCGTGGAATTCTGTGCCTCGACCATCTGAATGCGTCGCTCGATCTCACGCACGTTGTCGAGATACTGCTCCATCCGCTGACGGTCCTCCGAGCCCAGCGCACTACGGATCGAGGCGACCTCACCAGTAATCCAGTCGAGGATGCTCGCTCGGGATTTCCGCCGTGCCGTCCGCTCCTCGGGCGTACCGCCGGCCCCGAACAGCATGTCGAACGCCACCCGCGGGTCGCGGATCATCGGAAGGGGCTCGTTGGGAGAAGCCCAGCTGATAGAGTCGGTATAGGCGCACGAGTAGTTGTACGTGCATCCACCGGCTTGGTCGATGTTCGGAATCGTGAATTGCATCGACGGGAGCGGTGTGTCCTGGCCGAAGCGCTTCGCCTGCATCTGATCCAACGAAGTGCCGACGAAGAGATCGGATCCCTGCGTCTGCTTCGGATGAGACTGCGTCAGGAAGACCGCGCTCGAGCGGAAGTGGTCACCGCCGATCTCCGGCGTCGTAAACGCCTCCGCCATCCGGCAATCGGTATTGCTGACGATCGTGAGATAGTCTTGATAATCGCGCAGTGGCGAGAGAGCGTTGACGTCGGACAGCTCGAAGTCCTTACCGATGGTCTCCGGCGCGTATAAGAACTGAGAAGCACCCCATTCGTTGCAGCCCGCGAGTCCGTGGACTTCCTCGATCGCGATCAGCGGCGTCTTTTCCTCCGCCGCCCGAGCCACGGCGCCACTCATGCGCCCGGCCGGAATCATCGCATCCAAGTAGGGCAAGCCGACGCTGGCGCCGAGGCCCTTCAGGAAGGTCCTACGGCCGATGTGTTTACCGGTGATGAATTCCATCGTTTGCTAACTCCTCACGAGTGTGAGCTGTGGGTCTTCTAGTTGTTGTTCGCTTCGTCCGACACCGCACTGTTGGCGCTACGCTTCATACGGAATGCATCACTTTGCACGACTCCTACGATCAATTCGGCCACGCGATACTCACCGTCGTCCTCCGCATCGGCCACGATCTCTCTGATCGTCGGCTGATCATAGTACTCCACGCGACGTGCGATCGCGTACGCCAGCATGTTCTCGGTCAGATTCCGCATCAGCGGTACCGGCCTCTTTAATAGAGCATCGGCCAATTCCTTCGGCGTCGTGATCGGCGTGCCGTCGTAGAACTCGCCACGAGTGTCGAGTCCCATGCCGTTCTCCCGCACACGCCACTGCCCCGTCACGTCGAAGTTGTCGAGCGCGAGGCCGATGGGATCCATGAACCGGTGGCAAGCGTTGCAGGTCGGGTTTTCCCGGTGCACTTCCATGCGCTCACGGGTCGTGAGCCGCACGCCTTCCTGGGTGCCGTCGGTTTCCTCAAGGGTCGGTACGCCAGGCGGTGGCGGCGGTGGGGGCGTCCCCATCAGCACCTCCATGACCCATTTGCCGCGCAGCACCGGCGAGGTGCGATTGGCGAGCGAGGTCAATACCAGCACACTCCCCTGTCCGAGGAGTCCGCTTCGAACGCCGTCCGAGTAGTTCACCTTCCGGAAGTTGTTGCCTGCGACTCCCGTCATCCCGTAGTGCGTTGCCAGACGCTCGTTCACGAATGTGTAATCGCCGTTGAACAGCTCGAGCGCGTCCCGGTTTCCTTGCACGAGATGGTTGAAGAATATCTCGGTCTCGTGGCGCATCGCGTCCGCGAGGGTCTCGTCGAAGTTCGGGAAGAAGTTCGGGTCTGGGCGGACCTTATATAGATCCTGCATACGCAACCACTGGGCCGCGAACCGGGTCCCGAGCGCCTCGGAGCGAGGATCCGCCAGCATACGACGGGTCTGTTGATCGAGAGCCTTGGGATCGTTGAGGTCGCCCGCCTCGGCGATTCGGATCAACTCGTCATCCGGCGGGGTGCCCCACAAGAAGAACGAGAGGCGTGATGCGAGGTCGAGGTCGTCGAGCTCGTATGACTCACCGGGGCTGAGGCTCTCGGGCTCCCGCTCAAGGCGGAGCACGAAGAACGGAGAGGCTAGGATTGCCTCGAGCGCGCTGCGAACACCTTGTTCGAAGCCGCCCGCAGCCTCTCCGTCGAGGTAGAAGCCCATCATGCCGTCGACCTCGTCATCCCCAACAGGCCTACGGTACGCTGCGGAGGCCAGCCGCTGGATGGTCTCACGCGCGCATGGCTGCTCCTCCCCTGGCGTCGTGGGGCGGCACTTGAAGATCTTGTCTCGAGATGGAGAGTTGGAAACGCCCGTTGCCGCGACCGGGCCACTGATGATCAAATTCTGAAGATGCGGCAGCGTCGTGATCCCGTCTCCACCCGATCCGCCGCCGGCCAGCGACCAGTCGTGCGGACGAATGAGATCTTCGTACGGACCGTCGAAGCGTCGTACGAATGCAGCAGAGACCGAGTGTTGACCCGCGGCCACGAATACTGGTTCCGTGTAAAGCCCGCCTCCGCCCCGTCCATCTGCGCCCAAAGCCCGGGAGCGCGTATGGGCCAGAAGCCCCACCCGCTCGCCATCGATCGACACATCGATGTCTTCGAAGCGTGTTCCATTTCCGCTGATGAAGGTCATGCCGAAGCGATACGTGCCATCTGCCGGGAAGATGTGTTGTACGACCGTCCCGCCTCGCGTGCCGTACGGCGCGCCCTCCGCTCTGTCCCACGGGTGCTGCGACTGGTACAGCGATTGCACGTAGGTCACGTCGATCGTCGGCGCGTCACGGTCGCCGACCGCCATGCGGCTGATGTCGGCGGCCGCGTTGAGGTAGGCCTCCAGCAGCATCGGAGAGAGCGACTGCACGTCGGCGATGTTGTCGAAGTTTGCGCTCATCTGGTCGAGCGGGAGCCAATCACCTGCATTGATCCTCAGATCGAGCAGGTCGAGGATGGCGTACTCGAACTCGCGACGGTTCAATCGCTGGAAGGTCCGACGGCCGGGATCCGGGTTCCGCCGCGCCGCAGCGTCCATCGTGCTCTCCAGCACCTCAACGAGCTGCAGAAGTGTGTCCCCCTCGGGCATCCTGCTGCCCGGTGGAGGCATCATGCCCGCCCGCAGCTTGCGGATCATGCGTTCGACGACCTCCGCGCTCTCCGACGCAGCCGCGATGTCGAAGTCCTCCAGGGACAGATTGCCGGTCAAGCGTCGATCCGAGTGGCAGCGAACACAAGTGTTGGCCACGACTTCATTGGGGTCGACCGCAGGTAGGGCGAGGGCTTCGTGCGCATCGGGAGCGACCGACACGTCAGAAGTCGGCGGGTCGATAGATTCGCCCACGAGGACCAGTACGAGGCCCAACAGGCCAGAGCTTACGACGATCGATTTCATCCAGGCCCAACTCCCAGAGGTAAGCAACAGTACTATAGTACCGGGGTCCTCATGTTCAGTGCAAGGACAAACTAGGGTGTTGAGATGTTGAGGACTGCGGCGGAGGGAAGGCCTTAGGGGGCGGTAGCGCCCGTCTAGCGCCGCGTTTAAGCGGTCCACCGGATTCGTGCTCATTTGGTCAGTGCGTCCACAACAGGATCACCCCACAGCCCCCCGACGTGCCTCCATACTGGAGAGGTGCCTCACTCCCGGTCCTGTAGACCTCTGCCCCTTGTAGGACCGAAACCGGAGCGATCGCGTCGAGTGAAAGGCCGCCCATGGAAATGGGGGTGCCGTCTAGGAATACCCTAGGCGTGCAATATCCCATTGGGCCGCGCATGAGAATCCGGTTGCCTGCAAAGCCATAACGGCTGGTTACACGACCCGTGCTTGCCAGCAGGTCTACCGTGCTGGAGCTGGCGGATTTCTCGATGTCCCCAGGCGTGATGAAGCGACCGAACCCGCTTTCGGCCCTCTCCACGAACCCATTCTGCACCAGCTTGGGCTGCTGGATCAACCTCGCGCGCGCCTCGACGGTGATCCCGCCGAGCTGGATCGCTTGTGGTTGGATCCGGAACTCCAACGACAGGCTGCCGCCCTCCGTGAGGGTAAACACGCTGCTGGCGACGGTTGGAGTGTACCCCAGGGATGTCGCCGATAGCAGGAAGTCGCCTGGCTCCGGTGACTCGACGTGAAATCGCCCGTCCGCGTCTGTGAGCACGGACGCGAGGGAGTCGCCGTCTGCAGTAAACAGCATGACGAGACCGAGGTCCATCGGGCGATTCGTCCCGTTTTAGAGTAGGACGCCGTTGATCGCCTGAGCCGCGAGGTGGGTCTGAGACAATGAGGCGGCTAGCAGGAGCAGCGCGCAGAGGCGACCGCAGCTCTTGGCCGCAGGCCAGGCGACCCGACCAGTCAATTCCCCATCCGTGCTTTCAGTTCTTCGAACCAGTTGGTGACGATATACACGTCAGCACTCGGCTGCATTGAGGCGCGATATTGGGTCCGGGGGCTGTTCATTCATGCGATCAAGATGCGGCGAACACACGCCGCGCGAGAGATCCTACGCCGATCCTATCGCGCCTGGGTCCACAGCACGAAGTCGCCCGTCAGGGGTGACTCGAGTAGGAACTGTCCGTTCTCGTCCGAGAGCATCCTTGCCACGGAATCACCATCGACGATGAGCAGCGTGACGAGCGCAAGCTCGATCGGTCGATTGGGAGTCCGGCCGCGCGCAATGCGCATACCCGCCCTTCTAACGATACACATCCCTGCGATGGCCAATCTTCACGACGGTGACGATCTCGCCATCGTCGTCCACCTCGTACAGAACCCGAGTCCTTTCCTGGCGCACGCGGTACCGCGACCCACCTGTGAGCTTCTCACGGGCACGAGGCCGAGGGTCCTCCGCCAACGCCTGGATGCGGTCGACGACCCGACGGGGATCGGCTTGTTGCAGATTCTTCAGTTCCTTGACGGCCGACGGCTTGATCTGGAGATCATAGCTCACCGCTCTGCCTCATCCCCTTCAACACGTCGGAGAAAGAGAGGCTTGGTTCACTGGCACGTGCTTCAAACGCTTCGAGATCCTCTGCGTCTTCGGAGAGGGCGCCTAAGACGGCCTCATTTACGAGATCCGACACGCTTTGCTCCGTCTCCGCCGCCTTTAGGCGCAGCGCGCGATGTACGGCAGGTGCGAAGTAAACCGTTGTGCGCTTTGATTGGGTGCTCATGAGACATCGTAGCGCTATGACGTCACGAGCGCAGCGAGTCCAGCCCGACCCATACGATGGACTCGACGCCCAGCGTATCCTGGAGCGTTCCCCATATCCGGTCGCTTTCGATCCCGAACGTCCTGAATGCCCTTGGCAGCGCGAATCGGGTTTGCGAGCCGTCGGCGGAGAGGCGGATCCAGTCGGAGCCCTGTCCTAGGCGAACGGCGGTCATGTCGAATGGCCGTATCCAGAGCGTGCCATCCGAGGTGCACCGCAAGTCGGCATACTCGGGGAATACATCGGCCGAGGTGCTCACCAGTTCCTCGTTCTGCTCTTCGGTCAGGCTTCGCATCTCCGCTTTCGGCGGGAGCTGAGCAGATGAGACGTTCGCTGCGACCTGGCGGTAGAACATCTCGAAGACGCGATCCACTGTGATCTCCACTTGACGCTCCTCCGGAAGTGCGAAGGCAACAAGCTCTTCGCCCGACTCCGTGATACGCCGGAGCGTGTTGCTCAGTGGGTCATAGAGGCCGACGGTGCCGTTTCCACAGACTGTCCAGACGGGATAGGGGAGCAATGCCGCCGCGTTGCCATACCGCGATGCCGGATCTCCGAGCAAATCCGCGATCGGCGTGTGGCGCTGTAGGCCCACCTCGGGCCCGTCCTCCCGAACGAGTACGATGTCCGCGTTCCAAAGCTGGAGCGCGGTCTCAAGTTGTGACCCCCGGGCGCGGGCCAGTAGGAAACCGTCTCCCGTGCTCTCGAGCCACGGGGCGCCCTGATTGATGCCCGCGCCTTGGAAGGTGATGAGCGATGAGGGGGGGACCGAGTCCGTGGGCAGCGCTAGCTCGCGACCCTCTCCTCCCGAGATGCGAATCAGGGCATTTCGACGAACGTCCTACGTCCAGACATGCTCAGAGCCAGGTCCGAGAACGAGTGCCACCGGAGCACCGAACTCCTGAGGTCCCCCACCGCGCTCACCGAACTCACGCTCCACCTGGCCATCCGGTCCGAGCACGACGAAGTAAGGCGCTTGGGAGTTGAGCAACCAAACGCGGCCGTCCCCAGCGGGCTGGAGGTCGACGACACGGGTGACCATGTCGGGGGTGGCAACGGTGTGAATGTCGTCCGACGAAACGGTGAGCTCAACGTAGTCAGTCGACCCTGAGTCACCTCCGGCGCACGCGCCAAGAAGAAGCGCTCCGGAAAAGATCCCCCAGCCTGGCACACGTCTTTGATCCCTGAACGGCTTCTCAGTCATGGTCTCGGTCATAGGTAGTGATGCTAAGAACGCAGGTCGTCCCACCCCTTCGCGTACAGTTCTGGAAACCGCTCCAGGTACCCCGGATACACGGTCTTCGCCGCGTCCGCAGCCGCCGCCTCCACACGCACCAACGCCACCTTGTCCGTCGTCTCCAAGAGCACCTCGCCCGAAGGATCGATCGCCAAGGACGGTCCGCCGATCGGGGCCCCATGTTCGCTTCTCGGCCGATTTGCGGAGATCACGTAGCAGCCGCTCATGATCGCGTTCGCGCGCAGGATCAGCCGCCAGCGGTCGTACGTCGCAGGAGGGGTCGCACGAGGCGCAAACACGACCTGGGCACCCTCCGCTGCGAGCAGCTGAAAGCCCTGGGGCCGGTTCACGTCCGAGCAGATCTGGAGCCCAACCGGGAGGGGCAAGGCGTCGCACACGACCCGGGGCGCGTCTGTGCCAGGCTCGTAGTGGCTGGTTTCCCAGTACCCATCTTCTTCTGGCAGGTGGACCTTTTGGTAGCGGGCGTGACACGTGCCATCAGGACCATAGAGTAGGGCAGTATTGTGCCTCGTCCCCGACTCGGGATCGCGAACGATCGCCCCGCCGATCAGCGAGATGCCCACGGTGGTGGCCGCCTCTGACATGCGCTGCTGCCGCGAGCCGCCAGGTGCCTCAGCGTCCTCGTCGCGAGCCACTTTGGAACAGGGCGTCCAGGTGTTCAGGGGCAGCTCCGGTAGGACCGCGACGTCAGCGCCGAGTTCGCGGGCCTCACTCAGAACGGCGCGGAGTTCCTCTCCGTCCGGGTCGTCGAAGAAGACCTCCGTGACGAGCGCTACGTTCAGGATGTCGGTGGGCATGGATTTGGAGCGCTAAGCGGCGGGTGCTCGTGAGTTGTCGATAAAAACGCGGTATGCCGTTAGGGTCGACGATCGCATAGTTGTAAGACGCATGGACTATCGATCATTCATCCGTCTTACCGCACATCTGCTAGTAGTGGTGACGGCATTGGAGGAAATCTAGGCGGTCGCTTCGCACCAAGTACACCAGCCGGTGCTCCTGCGTGATGCGGCGGGACCAGACGTTGGCCCCGATGTGCTTCAATGGTTCCGGCTTGCCGATTCCATCGAACGGATCCCGTATAACCGATTCGATTAGATCCATGACCTTCAGAGCGACTCGCCGATTGGTGTCGATCCAGAATCGAAGATCCTCTCTGAACTCGTTCTGAAAGAAGACGCCCCGGTCGGCCCGCGCCTTCTTACTCAAGACCCAGTTGGCCCCGTAACGACGCCGGGGAATCACTCACGCCCTCGTTCTCGAGCGCACTCTGCAGGGCGTGGAGGAGGCGTCGAGCGTTCTTCGGTGACCGGAGCAAGTGAGCGGACTCCTCGAGACTCTTGAGTTCGTCCGCAGGGATCAGGGCCATGTCTTCGTGACCGCGCCGAGTGATGATGACCGGTTCCTGACTGTCTTCGGCCACTCTCAGGACCTTGGCCAGATTCTGTCGGGCGTAGCTATATGAGACTTGTTCTGACACATGATGCTCCGGTTACAGTTGTACAATATTATTGTACAAGTCGTTATCCGGGCAATAGCCTGTAACGTCACCCTGCCCGTCGACTTCGGCGACATGAATGTCTCCGTCAACCGCCTTTCCCCCGCATTACCCACGGCGAGCGCGATCCCGAAGTCTGCGATGACCGGCTACGAAAGGCGTATGCTTCGCCGTGCAAGGACCCCGTGAGAGTCTGTGCGCGCTTGATATGACTCTATGTGATGTATTTCACTACTGTGAACTTTCTCCGTGGACTGTGGGGGTCGCTCATGCGGTGAACATGCGACTATTGTTCCTGGCGTTACCCAAGCCCCCTTGCGCGCGATCATGAGCGGGCTGTCTTCTGAAGTTCGGTCGCCCCAACTCCGGTCCAGTGAATCGCCCATGAAAGTTAAGATCTACTCCAATTTTAGCCGTCCAGGTGTGGGCCTGAAACCGAAACAGGAGAGTCAACGCCCGCTCCTGCCACAGCACTCGCGCCATTGTCCCGTGCTAGAGGCAGGAAGCGCTCTGGGCTTCCTCGTCCATCCGCCACTGAGTGCGAATGAGGCGTTCTACATCGAGTACCAAGGGGATGGACGCTACGAGTTCAGGTACTTCATGAGTACTCCGGCCGGAGGCTGGGCCCCGGTCTTCACCGTCACCTGGACACTCCCCATAGGGACCATTGGGGTGATGAGTCAGGACGTGCTGATCGAGAGTACTGACCTGGAGGTAACTGAGGAGGGCGCGCTGAGGATGGCACGTGCTTTTGTGGTCCCGGAAGACTTCGGAACGCCTCCCGGGGCGATCACACTCAGGGGCGCGTACAACTTCAAGACCGAGGAGGGCTGGGATACCGTCTACACGTCGGTCATCAACATGGTGGATCGTCCGATCGCTCCCATGCTGGTGGTCCGAGTCGAGACGGATTGGTACGCACATCAAACCGAGTTTCGGTACGTGCTTCAACCTGGGGAAGGACTACCAGGCAATCACAGCCTCCCGATCGGACAGGTCCATTTCGTGCCGCGCGAGGAGATCGAACTGGTTGAGTGCAACCAGAAGGAACTGGAGGAGATCCGGCAGACGCAGGACAAGTTCTCCGAAGCCAAGGTGTCCCAGAGGACCACCACTCGCTTCGGGCTGGAGTACAGCCCCCACTACTCTCGCGAAAGCCGGGCGCGCCGCGAGAAGGTGACGGGCGACGAAGAGGGCGCTGATTCCTAGTTGGGGACCTGAGGCAGGGAGCTTCTTCAGTTACCCCCCGTCCGCCTGCGTAACTCCTCGAAGAAGTTCAAGACCAGGACGAGCCGGCCTCCTGGCCCCCTTAGAGCAGCCGCGACCCGTCCTGCGAGATGTCGAACTGCCTCAGGCCCACCAACTCCTGATCCTCGGAAAATTCGACCGCTACTCTGGTCACTGGCATTGGTGTATCGGGCCGAAGCATCAGCCCCAGGAAGGCTGCGGCGAAAGCAAGGGCAACCGCCGTCGCTGCTAGCATCGCACGTTTCCATAGGCCGACGCCCGCCCCGGCTGCGTCAGCCTGAGTCGTCCCGTGCCGGAACCCCGGATCGGCCAGCGCTCTGGCAAAGTCGTGGGCCCCCGTGAATCGATCCGCTGGCAGTTTCTCGAGCGCCTTTCAGATCGTCGCGTCTACGTTCGCTGGGACCGACTGTCTGATTGCCGTGGCTGAGACAGGCAGGCCCTGGATGATCTTGCCCAGCACGGCCTGAGCGGTGCTGCCGGGATAAGGAGGCTCACCCACGCGCATTTCGTAGAGCACACACGCGAGCGCGAACGGTTCCTCTACTTCCCGAGCAGCTCACCTTTCTCTGCGTTGGTCAGCCCGATGTCAGCAACGTCTGAACCGGTGTCGAGCGACTCTCTGGCATCTGCCCCTCGGGCTAGTGCCAGTGAACCAGCGGCAGAGCCCGAGCCCAGCAGCGCGACGATAGAAGCAACGATCAAGCCCGAAGGCTCGACGAGCTGCTCCACACTGCCCCGGAGGATCGCCCCGGCCCCGAGCATGATGGAAGCCGCCA
>Ga0209403_10007561_pt1 | contig 10685 bp, 7 predicted proteins | sample ArcticOcean_MG_C_8_FD_187440 | JGI IMG/M metagenome (GOLD analysis project Ga0209403, IMG submission 187440) | Marine microbial communities from western Arctic Ocean - ArcticOcean_MG_CB11_86 (SPAdes) (version 2) | ecosystem: Environmental > Aquatic > Marine > Oceanic | place: Arctic Ocean...
CGACTCGGTCGGACGCAAGCGCGGCGCCGGCATGGGCGGCGGGCACGACGAGCGGGAGCAGACGCTGAACCAGATGCTGTCGGAGATGGACGGCTTCGAATCCAGCGAGGGCATCGTGATGATCGCCGCCACCAACCGACCGGACATCCTGGATCCCGCCCTGCTGCGGCCGGGCCGGTTCGACCGCCAGGTGGTCGTGCCGCTCCCCGAACTGGACGACCGTCGGCAGATCCTGGACGTCCACGTCAAGGGCAAGCGGATGGGCGACGACGTCGACCTGGACCTGCTCGCACGCGGCACGCCGGGCATGAGCGGTGCCGACCTGGCCAACCTCGTGAACGAGGCCGCCCTGATCGCGGTCCGCACCGGCGAGGACTCCATCCAGGCCGACCACTTCGAGCAGGCCAGGGATCGCACCCTCATGGGCCAGAAGCGTGAGTCGCTGGCCCTCTCGGCGAACGAGAAGGAGGCCATCGCCTACCACGAGGCGGGCCATGCCCTCTGTGCCTCCGTGCTTCCCGCCGCCGACCCCCTGCACAAGGTGACGATCATCCCCAGCGGCATGGCCCTCGGCATGACCATGCAGCTGCCGGAGGAGGAGCGGCACCTCTACCGGCAGGACTTCATAGAGGACTCGCTCGTGGTGAGCCTCGGCGGGCGGATGGCCGAGGAGCTCGTCTTCGGCGTCGCCTCCACCGGCGCCAGCAACGACCTGGTCGGCGCCACCGAGCTGGCCCGCAAGATGGTCCGGGAATGGGGCATGAGCGAGCGCGTCGGCCCGATGGCCTGGAGTAGCAGGGGCCAGGTATTCCTGGGAGACGACCTCCTCTCCAGTCGTGAGTACAGCGACCACACGGCCCAGCTGATCGACGAGGAGGTCCAGCGGATCCTCACCGACCAGGAGTCGCGCTGCCGTGCCCTGCTCACGGAACATCGCAATGCCCTAAACCTGATCGCCCGGGCGCTCCTCGAGCACGAGACGATCAGCGGAGCAGAGGTGGGCCGCCTGATCCAGGTCGCAGCCGACCCCGACTCTGAACCGGGGACCGGCTCGGAGGCTGGTTCTGGCTCTGATAAAGCGTCCGGCTCTGGCTCTGGGAACAACTCCGGCTCGGGTCCAGCCGTCGCCACGGCTGCGGCGAACGACGATCCGCCGGACACGGCGACGCCGGCTGCCGTCAGCGACCCGGCAAGCACCGACTGACCGGTCCGTACGTGGACCGCCTGCTCCTCCTCGTCGTGGTCGCCACAGCGGCCGGCACCCTGGCCCACCTGGTGCAGCGCCGACAACCGGATGCGCCGGTCCGCACCGGCTGGTCGGTCCCCCAGCAACTGGATCGGCGGGACTTCGACCGACCCGATGCCCCCTGGCTGGTGGCGGTCTTCACGTCGGCCAGGTGCGAGACGTGCAGCTCCGTGGTGGAGGTGGCCGGGCCACTGGAGAGCGAGGCGGTGGCATTCCACGAGGTCGAGGCCGGTGCCCGGAAGGACCTGCACGACCGGTACGCCGTGGAGGCGGTTCCGATGGTGCTCCTGGTGGACGCCGTCGGCGTGGTCCGCAGCCACCACCTGGGACCGGTGTCAGCCACCCACCTGTGGGGAAGCCTCGCCGAGCTCCGCCAACCCGGTTGCACCCCGGACGGCTGCAGCGCCGGCGACTGACCTAGCCGGACTCCGGCCACTCCTCGGTGCCGGCCACAGCCACCGCCACACCAGCCGTCGACCCGGACGACGACGACTCCCGGACGGACGCCACGACCCCCGAGGTGGATTCCACCGCCAGGATCACAGGTCCGCCCGCCCCCAGCGGGAAGACGACCTGGGACCCGGGGTCCAGCTCGACGACGGCGGGAAGTCCCTCCGGGGCCCGACCGGCCAGCACCTTCACCTCGATGGTGGCGATGCTGGAACCGGACGGGTTGGCAACCGCCAGGATGTCCCCGCTGCTACCGAACCTCTCCCCCAGGTCGACCAGCCAACCGCGTGCCGCCACCGCCGTCAGGGGCCGAACAGCCAGGTCGGGTACATCCGCCCTGCCACCGACCGGCTGGTCATCCGTTCGAGGGTCGCCGGTAACCGCTCCCCGGCGTACCAGCGAAGCCGCCACGGGCTGGTCGTCCAGCGTCCTGACCTCGATGCCGAACGTTCCCACACCGTCCAGCCGCCCGTCGCCCAGGTCGACCACGTGGCGCTGGCCGGCACGCAGCACCACGGGCCAGGGCTCCACGAACCCGTCAGATGGCGACGTCCGGGCCACGACCTCCAGCTCGATGGTCTCCTCTCCGGGGTTCAGCACCACAACCGACAGGTCGCCCCCCGACCCGCCGACCGGGCCGACGCCGGCCACGAAGAGCCGTGACCGTGCCTCCGGCAGCCCGGGTGCCAGGTCCAGCCCACGGATGCCGGTGGGGCCGTCGCCGTTGGCCAGCTGCAGACGCGCCGCCACCACCTGGCCGACGCGCACCCTGACGAGGGCCGAGACCACCGAGGAGTCCGAGATCCGCTCCGTCACGTCGTAGGCGACCATCGAGCGGCCGGCGACGACCATTCCCTGGGAGTCGAGGGTCTCGCGGCGACCGATGTCGCCCACGAATCGCAGGTCGACGACCGCCGAGGCCGGGAACGGATTGTGTAGGAGCAGCCACACCCGGTTCCCCGGCCGGGTGGTGGTGGACCACGGCACCAGCCAGGTGCCCGAGGTCCGGGTCAGGCATGGACGTTGGTCCACGCCGTCGCCCTCCACGCGCTGCCCGACGACGACGGCCCCGCCGGGCACCTCGACGGTCACGGCGGCGAATGTCGAACCGGGCACGAATCGGCCGGGTCGGATCTCCAACCTGTCGCCGGCATCCAGGCGGAAGGCCCGCTCCACGACGCGACCCCGGTCGTCCACCACGATCACCCGACCGTCCACCGGGCCGGCGGCGATGCTCGCCACCTGGACGGACCGGTCCTGGATCCCGTCCAGGGCGCTGGTGGGGCCAATGCAGAACCAGAGGTCGGAGGACTCCCCCGCCAGGGACATGGCTGTCCGGGCCACGGCCGGCGGCGCCTCCGCATCACCGTCCGGGGATTCCGCCCCCAGCGTCAGCGCCACGGCCAGCAGCGCCACGAGCAGGACCAGGGCCGGTGCGCGATGGGCGTTCACGGCCGGTCCTCCCGACCATCCGGGCCATTGGCGGGGATTTCGCCGTAGGAATCGGCTATGGGAGGGGCTCCCGTTCGGCCGGCCCGGCCGACGCGGCCCTCACGTCCGGTACGCGCCCAGTTGGCCAGCAGCAGGACCACGCCCACCAGGAGGACCTGGACCGTTCGGCGACCCCGGGAGCCCGACCCGTCCAGCTCCAGTACCCCGACCGTGCCCCTGGCCACCCGTACCGAAGGATGGGCCGCCGCGGCCCCGGAGTCGTCGGAGACCACGATCGACTGCCGTTCGCCGTCCACGATGAACCCCCAGGCGCCGTCGGGGCCGATGGCCCAGCGCAACGAGCCGTCCGCCGATGCCGTCAGGACACGACGGTCAAAGGCCTCCCGGGTCACGGTGACAGGTACCGCCAGACGGTTCCGGTCACGCACCACGGCCAGCGGCGCCTCGACGACGGTGCTGCGGTAGACGGTCACCGCCCGGTTGATGCCCTCCATGCGCTCGAGGTCCAGCTGGCGTGACATGGCCCCTGCGAGGAGGTCCGGCACCGCCACCTCACGCGCCGGCTGGGGCACGGGAGCGGAGCGCTCCACCAGCACCACCCAGCCCACTCCCCACGTCGCCAGCCGGGCCCCGAGCCGGCTGGTGTCGCCGGCTATGGCGTCGACCACCGACGTCCTGATCGAAGTCAGGCCCTCGGTCCGGTCCATGGGCCACTGGTCGATGAGGTCTGGCCGCCCATCGGTGACCGCCATGGCCACGCCGTCAGGCACCAGGTCCTCCGGGGAGAGGCCGTTACCCGGGTAGACGTCGCCGAGGGAGATTCCAATCGCCGGGAGGACCGACGGGTCACCCAGCCACAACACCCGTGGTACGCCGCCGTGGACCGTCCCACCATCCACCGGGCCGGCGTAGATGAACGGCACCGCTGCTCGGAGGTCGTCACGAGCCGTACCCCACGCTCCGTCGATCGAACCACCCAGCACGGGTAGTACGGCCACGGCCAGGGACAGCCCGGCCACGCCGACGGCTCCCTGTCGGAGCCTGCGGAGCCATGCTCCAGAAGGCCAGCCCGCTCCGGACGGTCCGTCAGCTTCAGGCGGGCGGTCCGCTCCGGGAGGAAGACCCGGGCCGGAGCCGGCACGGGGGCCGACAGCAGGACCAGCACCAGCAGGAGCAGCCTCGCCCAGCAGGTCGGAGCCGAGGCCGGCCACGCCGACCGCAGCGGCCCAGGCCAGTCCGACGGCTGCCGGTGCCAGGAGGACGCCGGGCTCGGGACTGGGGCCGTCCCACCAACCCTGGTCCAGGATCCAGACCGCGGACCACGATGCTGCGACCACGAACCAGGCCCGCAGGGCGATGAACAGGTGGCGGCCACGGGCGACCGCCAGGGCGAGCACCGGCACCACCAGCAGGGCCGACCCGACCCGACCCAGGCCGAAGTCGCCGGTGTCCAGACGGAACATCTCGGTCGTTCCGACGCCGTTGACCGGCCACTGGACCGGGTTCAGCAACGACCCGATGGGCCTGCCGGCGAGGAGCTCCAGCACGAGGGGAAGGTGGAGGAGGCCGGCCACGACGACCCCTGCCATGGTGACCAGCAGGAGCCGGCCCAGGCCGGCGAGGCTCCCCGCCAGGATCGTGCCGAGGACCAGGCCGACCAGGACCATCAGGACCGGTACGGCGAGCATCGGGTCCACTGCCGCAACCGCCGCCAGCAGGAGCCCGGTGACCAGCACCTCCGACCAGAGGCCGCGGAGGCGGGTACCGGGTCCGGCCTCGCCGCCCCGGATTCCGTAGGGGGCCACCCCCTGGGCGCCCACGAGGCGGCGGACCACCCAGGGGACCACGGCAAAGGCGGCCATCGGCGCCAGCCGACCCTCCCGCAGGGCGTCGTAGGGCAGCGGCACCGAGAGGTAGACGAGCACGGCAACGGCCCTGGAACGCCCACCACCCACCGGTTGGGTGAGCCGCCACACCCCGACCGCCCCGACCGGTAGGGCGGCGAGCACAAGGAGGGTCCACAACAGGTCGCTCCCCCACGGCCAGAGGCCGTCCAGGAACCCGATGAGGGCCAGTCCATCAGGACCGACGACCGTGGTGCCGGTGCCGGTGGGTCGCCATCCCAGCCACCACGACCTGACGAGGTCCATCGGGTCGACTGGAAGTGGTTGCATCCTGCCGACCGCCGGAAGCCCGGTTCCGACCAGCGAGCGGGAACCGAAGCCGAGGACGACAGCGGAGACCATGAGGGCCATGCCGCCGGGTCCGAACAGCATCGACCAGAGCCTGTGGAGGCGTAGCTGAACGGGAGAACGGTCGTCGGAGCCGGTCAGGTCCCGTCCGGTGACCACCCGCCGGAAGGCCCGGTGGGGAACCTCGAGGCGGGCCACGGCTGCCGAGGCGGTCGCGTCGGGGGCTGGCATGAGACGACGGCGGCGCCGGACCGACGAGAGGCGGCGGAGATTCCAGGGCCAGGCACCGACCAGGCCGGTGGCATGCCGGAACCTCCCGGTAGCCAGGCCGTAGACCGCCCCGACGAGGGTGGCCAGCAACAGGCCCACGGCTGCGGCGGCGGCCTGGGCCGGCCGATGGCAGACCAGCACCATCCGGAGGCGGTTGCGAGCCCGCTGCGATGAGGATCCAGAATGCCCCCGAACCGGGCCCCGAAGCGGCCCCCGGCGAGCGCCGGATCCACCCGCAGGCCGACCCTCCGATGGGCGTGACCCCGTTTCGACGCGTCGGGCCACGGCGGTGGGGGCCGTGGCCACGGTGGCTCCCAGTTGTCGGGCGCGCCAGCAGAGCTCCACCAGGCCGTCAGCACCGTGAACCTCCGGGTCGATGCCTCCCAGCGTCTCGAACAGGTCGGTCCTGACCAGCACCGCCGCGCCCGACACGGCCAGCACGTCACGAGTGGTGTCGTACTGGCCCTGGTCCAGCTCGCCCGGTTCGACGAGCGGAACCGGTGTGCCCAGTCGGTCTACCGACGCCCCGAGATCGTCGAGGGTCCGGCTGCCGTCGTGTACCAGCACCTTGGCTCCGACGATGCCTGCGTTGAACTCCAGGGCGTGCTCCACCATGCGCCGGACCGCCGTGTCGACCAGCAGGACGTCGTCGGCCAGCAGTAGCAGGAAGGTGGGCGGTGTGACGCCGGTTCGTGCGGTCAGCCCGGCGGCGACAGCGGCACCGAATCCGGGGTTCCCCTCCATCCGGGCGATCGTCGAGCCGGGCAGGAGGCGCCCGACGCGTTCCACCAGCGGGGACTCCCACGTCGCAGCCGGAGGTGTACCGGCATCGACCACGAGGGCCTCCAGACGGGGGTGGTCCTGGGAAGCCAGGCCCGCCATCACCACGTCCAGCGACGGTCCCGGGTCGCCGGCGACCAGGACGGCGAGCACCGTCGGCGTCGGCGGTCGGGGCGCCGGATCGGTCGGCGCCACAGCACCCAGCGACTTGTCGGAGACGGCGTCCACGGACCCCGGACCCTAGTGCCATGCCGCCTGTGCCCGGCCTGCGGACGGGAGAGTCGACCGGGGCGCAGGCATGCCGGGAGACGTTGAACACATAGGGTGCGTCGGTGGCACTCCACCCTCGCGAGACCCGGCTCCACCGTCCTGGCGGGCCCGGTCCCGACCGGCTCCGCCGCCATCATCCCGACTGGATCCAGCCTCATGGCCGACTCCGTCCCGACCTCCGTCCCGGCCTCCACACACGAGCCTGATGAGGGCACTCGTGACCGGCGCCGCCGGGTTCGTCGGAGGCCACCTCGTGGAGCACCTGCGAGCCAGTGGCGACGACGTGGCCTGCACCGACCGGACCAGTGGTGGCCCGGACCTGCTGGATGCCGCCAGCATCCGACAACTGGTCGAGGAGGTGCGCCCGGAGGTCGTGTACCACCTGGCAGGGCAGGCCGACGTTGGAGGCTCCTGGGACTCACCGGTCCAGACCCTGCGGACCAACGCCGAGGGCACCCTCATCCTGCTGGATGCCGTACGGGTCCTGGACGGCGCACGGGTGGTCACGGTGAGCAGCGCCGACGTCTACGGGGTGGTCGACCCCGATGACCTCCCGACGCGGGAGTCGGCCCCGCTACGACCCGTTTCTCCGTATGCGGCCAGCAAGGCGGCGGCCGACCTCCTGGCCCTGCAGGCACACCTGGGCCACGGGCTGGACGTCGTGCGGGCCCGCTCCTTCAACCACCTCGGGCCCGGGCAGAGCGACCGGTTCGTGTGTTCGGCGCTGGCCTCGCGGATCGCCGCAGCCGAACTGGCGGGCGAGGACTCGATACGGGTCGGCAACCTGGATGCCCGTCGCGACTTCACGGACGTCCGCGATGTCGTCCGGGCCTACCGGTGCCTGGCGGTGGATGGCCGCCCGGGAGCCGCCTACAACGTGTGCACCGGAACGACGGTGTCCATCCGGGAGGTAGCCGAGAGGCTCGTGGAGATCGCGGGCCGGGACCGGTCCGGAGAGGGCCCGGACGGCTCGGACGGATCCAGGCCGACAGGCCCGAACCAGATCCGACTACTGGACGATCCGTCGCTGCACCGGCCGGTGGACGTGGCGGTGTCGTGTGGTGACCCCACGGCGATCCGATCCGATACCGGCTGGCAGCCCGAGCTGTCGTTGGACCGGACGCTCGTAGACCTTCTGGAGTACTGGCGGGAGCGCCTTCGCCCTGACCCGGAGGCAGACTGACCACCATGAAGCGCCGCGCCCTCATCACGGGCATCACGGGACAGGACGGCTCCTACCTGGCCGAGCTGCTGCTGGACAAGGGCTACGACGTGGTCGGCATGGTGCGCAGGACCTCCACGGTCACATTCGAGCGCATCGACCACATCATGGACCGCGTCCAGCTCCACTCGGGCGACCTGATGGATCCGCTCTCGCTCATCGAGGCACTCCGGGCCCATGAGCCGGACGAGGTCTACAACCTGGCTGCGCAGTCGTTCGTCCCGGCGTCGTTCGAACAGCCGGTCCTGACCGGTGAGACCACGGCCCTGGGCGTGACCCGCCTGCTGGACGCCATACGGGTCGTGAACCCAGCCATCCGTTTCTACCAGGCCAGCTCCAGCGAGATGTTCGGCAAGGTCAGGGAGGTTCCGCAGACCGAGACCACGCCGTTCCACCCGAGGAGCCCGTACGGGGTGGCGAAGGTCTACGCCCACTGGATAACCGTCAACTACAGGGAGAGCTACGGGCTGCACGCCAGCTCCGGGATCCTCTTCAACCACGAGAGCCCCCGTAGGGGCCTGGAGTTCCTGCCGCGCAAGATCAGCCACGGCGTCGCACAGATCGCACTCGGCCAGGCCGACGAACTCAGGCTGGGCAACCTGGAGGCGAAGCGCGACTGGGGGTACGCCGGCGACTACGTGGACGCCATGTGGCGGATGCTGCAGCTGGACGAGCCGGACGACTTCGTGATCTGCACCGGCGAGACGAGGACCGTCCGGGAATTCTGCGAGAAGGCCTTCTCGCGGGCCGGGCTGGACGCCGACGACCACGTCGTGGTCGACGAGAGGTTCTACCGGCCGGCCGAGGTGGACCTGCTGGTCGGCGACCGGGCCAAGGCCGAATCGATCCTGGACTGGCGACCGACCGTCGACTTCACCGGGCTGGTCGAGATGATGGTGGACTCCGACCTGGCCCTCGTCGAACAACGGCTCCGGCAGGGTTCTTGATCACCGTCCTGGCCGGTGGCGTGGGGGCCGCCCGGCTCCTGCGGGGCATGGTCCGCGCCGTTCCCGCATCGGACGTCACGGCGATCGTGAACACGGCGGACGACGTGGTCCTGCACGGCCTGCACGTCTCGCCGGACCTTGACACCGTCACCTACACGTTGGCCGAGGCCGGCAACCCCGAGACCGGCTGGGGGCTGGCGGGTGAGACCTGGCAGGCCATGGACGCCCTGGAGCGTCTCGGTGGCCACGCCTGGTTCCGCCTCGGCGACCGGGACCTCGGTACGCACCTCCACCGGACCGGTCGGCTGGCCGACGGCGCAGGCCTGGCCACCGTCACGGCCGAGATCGCAGCCGCCTGGGGGCTGGAGTTGACGCTGCTGCCGATGACCGAGGACCGGGTGGCCACCATGGTGACCCTGGCCCGCTGCGGCGAGGCCCGTGAGGAATCCGGCGAGCAGACCAGCGAGCAGGCCAGCAGGGAAGTCGGCTTCCAGGAGTACTTCGTCCGGTTGGGCCACTCGGTGGCCGTGGAATCGGTGCGCTTTGACGGCGCCCAGGAGTCGCTGCCGGGGCCGGGCGTGCTCGACGCCCTCGCCGACGCCGACGTGGTGGTGATCGCCCCGTCCAACCCGATCGTGTCCATCGGCCCGCTGCTGGCCGTGCCCGGAATCGCCGAGGCGCTGAGATCCCGTCGGGCCGACACGGTCGCCGTGTCGCCGATCGTGGCCGGGGTGGCGCTGAAGGGCCCGGCGGACCGGCTGATGCGGGAGCTGGGCCACGAGGCTTCCGTGGTCGGCGTGGCACGCATCTACCGGGACCTTGCGGCGACGCTCGTGGTCGACACCGCCGATGCCGGGCTGGCCGATGCCGTGGAGGCCGAGGGCATGGCCTGCGTGGTCACAGACACGATCATGTCGTCACCCGAGGTGGCAGCCGACCTGTCCCGCCGGATCCTGGAGGTGTCCCGATGACCAGCGCGAAGCCGGCACCCCCGGCGATCCAGGTGATACCTGTCCCGGGCCTTCCGGAGGTGCGCCCGGGCGATGACCTGGCTGGTCTGATAGCCGGGGCCGCCGACCTGGTGGACGGCGACGTGGTGGTCGTCACCCAGAAGGTGGTCTCCAAGGCCGAGGACCGGCTGGTGGCCATCGACCCCGAGGTGGGCCACAAGCCCCTCGTGGAACGCGAGTCGGTCCGGATCCTGCGCCGGCGCGGCGACCTGATAATCAGCGAGACGCAGCACGGCTTCGTGTGCGCCAACGCAGGCATCGACCTCTCCAACGTGGAAGCCGGCCAGGCGGCGCTGCTGCCGGTCGACTCGGACCGTTCGGCGCGTCGGATCCGTGACGCCCTGCGCCACCGCTTCGGCGTCGACGTGGCCGTGGTCGTGAGCGACACCTTCGGACGGCCATGGCGTCGGGGGGTCACCGACGTGGCAATCGGGTGTGCGGGCCTACGTCCTGTGGTCGACCTGCGGGGCACCACGGATGCGCTGGGCCGAGAGCTGCAGGTGACGGAGGTGGCGATAGTGGACGAGATCGCTGCGGCCGCCGAGCTGGTCATGGGCAAGGCCTACGGGATCCCGGTGGCCGTGGTGCGCGGTGTGGACCCGGCGTGGTTCGGCGACGGGAGCGTGGTCGCAGACGTGGTCCGTCCGCCCGAAGAGGACCTGTTCAGGTAGGAGCGCGGGCTCGCCTCTTCAGGCAGGAGCAGCTACCGGTTCAGGCAGGAGCGCGGCCGTACCGGTCAGCCAGTTCCGTAGCCGTCGGGGTGGCGCTGCTGCCAGCGCCAGTGGTCCGCCAGCATCTCGTCGAGACCCCGACGGGCCCGCCAGCCCAGCAGGTCCGCCGCCAGCG
>Ga0209403_10007562_pt1 | contig 10683 bp, 7 predicted proteins | sample ArcticOcean_MG_C_8_FD_187440 | JGI IMG/M metagenome (GOLD analysis project Ga0209403, IMG submission 187440) | Marine microbial communities from western Arctic Ocean - ArcticOcean_MG_CB11_86 (SPAdes) (version 2) | ecosystem: Environmental > Aquatic > Marine > Oceanic | place: Arctic Ocean...
TGACTGGAAGCTACAAGCCAAATGCGTTGGGTTTGTACGACATGCACGGTAACGTTGCAGAATGGTGCTGGGATTGGTACGCCAAAGACTACTACACCAATTCGCCTCTCGATGATCCACATGGTCCAGACCGTGGTCATCACCGAGTGCTTCGCGGCGGGTCCTGGTTGGTTAGCGTGTCAAATTGCCGTTCGGCGAGTCGCTTCTTCCTGGCTCCTGATGAACACAAATACTTTGCTGGCTTTCGCGTCGCCAGGACTCCTTAGTCGCGTCCACCGACCTGATTCACACCGACCTGATTCACACCGACCTGATTCACACCGACCTGATTCACACCGACCTGATTCACACCGACCAAATTCACACCGAGAGAAAACGAATGAAACCGTCCCGACTCTTTGTATTGGTGGCCGTACTTTCCGCCGGCTGCGTGCTGTTTGTCGGACGTCGCAATGTAGCTGCGTCCGAACCGAATGCGACGGACATCTCGAATGCTGGCATGAAGTATAAGGACCACAATGTCGTCCTCGTGAGCTTCGATGCGTTACAAGCCGCCCATGTCGGATGTTATGGATACTCCCGCAATGTGACTCCTTCTTTGGACCGGATTGCGAAAAAGGGATTTCGGTTCGCCAATACGACCTCTGTGTCTTCTTGGACCGTTCCATCCTCCATGACCTGGTTCACTGGCGTCTATCCGTCGGAGCATCGCATGACCAACAAATATGCCGTGTACAACGACGAAGAACAGAAACTTGCCAACTTGAAGGACCTGTCGCCAAACTTAGTGACGCTGGCCGACATCATGAAACAAAATGGTTATGTTACGGGCGGTTTCACAGGTAACGCTGGCGTGAGCGGCGGATTTGGATACGAGCAAGGGTTTGATATCTACTATTATCCGAAAGGGAAATTCGGCAGTATTGAGCAGAGCATTCCTCGAGCGCTCCGCTGGCTAGAATCCAACAAGGACAAAAAATTCTTCCTCTTCCTACATGGCTACGACGTCCACGGGCAACGCGTGCCAGACACGGGCTTGGACTATCGGTTTGTGGACGCGAATTATGACAAGAAATACACTGGTTCCGAACAGGAGCAGGAAATTCTTCGTGAGGAAGGTCTCGAAAAAGGAAAGCTCACGCTACGCGACGATGACGTTCGGTTCTGGCGCGCCGTATACGACGAGAAAATTCAGCGGATGGACGAGAAATTCGGTCAATTCCTCGCCGCGTTCGACAAACTCGGGCTGACCGACAAGACATTGTTTGTGCTGACTTCGGACCATGGCACCGAGTTTTACGAACATCGCCGCTTTGATCACGGCTTCACGTTATACAACGAACTGATTCAAGTGCCGTTGATCATTAAACTGCCAAGGCAAACGAAGGGAAAAGTCATCTCGCAGAGGATTAGCAGCGTCGACATAATGCCAACCATTCTAGATCTGCTCGCCGTCCGCATTCCAGAGAAGGCGAAGAAGCAGTTACGCGGAACAAGCCTCACGCGGGTCATACGTGGAGAATCGCCAAAAAGGAACGTCTTTTCCGAGACTGATTATCGGGACTACACCTTCAAACGCTCGATCGTTACGCCAGCCGGTTGGAAATTGATCTACACGCTGGAAACAAACAACCGAGAACTCTACGATCTTAATCGTGACCCTGATGAGAAAACTAACTTAGCGGATACGAATACAACAATCGCTGATGAGTTGGAAGGCAGACTATTCGCTCACTTCAAGTCAATTGGCCACGACCTCAGGGACAAGAGTTGGAAGACTGGTCTTAAGCCCGTCTATCGCTCGCAGGCCAAAGAGTCTTCGGGAAAATGAACCAGATTCCATTGCTCTCGCATTGCAAAGCATCCACCTCTAGTCCGTCAATTCAATCGGACGTCAAATGGTGTTAAAATAGATGGCGAATCCCGATCAACTATCTGCTTCTTCTTAACGAGCCTTTTCCAAAGCGGGGAAACGAATCTCGATTGTCGCCGCCACTCTCAATGACGGAGTTACAAAACATGAATCCAATGAAGCAGATACTATTAATCCTCGCCGGTGTCGTCGCACTTTCACAATTGGTATTTTCCCAATTCGCATTTGCCCAACCGCTTGCAATCCTCAACTTGCCGACTTCCGGCACGGATCCTAATGCGATTGATTTCGAAAACCTGCCGCGATTGAAGGGCAGGCACGCAATCGTCAATCGGGTGGCGTACTCACCGGACTACAAGCCGGGTGAGAAGCTAGAAATGAACCGGATGCGGCTGAATCTGCACAACTACCTGATTCACCACGGGGGCAAATTCTGGTGTATCTGGAGCGACGGTCCAAAGGTCGAGGACTGGCCGACACAGGAAGTGAAGTATGCAACGAGCGAAGACGGCCTGAACTGGAGCAAAGCCAAATCGGTCACCGGCACGCCAGACGAGCCTTATGCTTTCATTGCGCGTGGGCTGTGGATTCGCGACGGAAAACTGCTCGCGCTGGCGGCCCATTATCGCGACAAAGGTGCGTTCGGCGCGAACAAAGAACTCGAGCTCTGGGCCTACGGCTGGGACTCGCAAGCAGAGAAATGGGAGTTCGTCTCGAAAGTCTATGACAACGCGATCAACAACTTCGCGCCGCAGAAGCTCCCGGACGGCAACTGGATTCTGACTCGCCGCGACGCCCGCTTTAACGTCACGATTCTGATCGGTGGCAAAGACCGGCTCGACAACTGGCAGGAGCATCGCGTCGTCGATCTGAACGAAGTGAAGGGCTTCCGGCCCGACGAACCGATCTTCTGGCGGATGCCAGACAACAGCCTGAACGCACTCTTTCGGGACAACGGCGGCTCGCGGCGACTGTTCCACTCGACGTCACGCGATCTCGGCAGGACTTGGACGACGCCCGTCCTGACAAACTTCCCTAATTCAACGAGCAAGATTTACTCCACGGACACGAGTCGTGGCTACCGCGTCATGGTCTCCAACGCGAATCCGAAATGGGGCCGTCGCGAATTGCACCTTTCCGTCAGCAGAGACGGGAAGCACTTTAGTCGCATGGCACGAGTCGACGTTCCGGCTCTCCCCGCCCCGACAGGCTTCGAGCCGATCTGGAAAAAGTTTTCTTATGGAATCGCCAGCCTGCAGTACCCGCACGTAATCGAACACGACGGCCATCTCTGGATCGCGCTGTCACGTTGCAAACTGCAGACAGAGGTGTTCCGAGTTTCGCTGGAATCCGTGGATGAACTGCTGAAATGAATCACGTCCGGAAGAAATCATAAAATTAGACGTTCACCAATCCCACTAGGTTACCGCAAAATTGGCTTCCGCCCCGCTTCCGCCCCGCTTCCGCCCCGCTTCCGCCTCATCTTCCTTTTTGAGGCCAGCGAATCGGCCCGCCAGCGGTGGTCATTTTCGTTGAGCATGGCCTAGTCGTTGAGCATGGCGTAGCAACGCCAGAAAACTCCTGAAGTGAGATATATTCACGAGGTCAAAGTCGGAAGGACGAGGTTTTGTAATGAGGATTGACAGCCAACCTAGTGTTGTCGCTGTCAATGGCCACTCGAATGCCCTGCCCCAATTCGAGTGGCCTTTTTATTTGCGTCACTGCATTGCGGTAACCCGCAATTGGATGGCGGTAACCCGTATGACACGAAGCTGTCGTGGCGACGATCTATAGCATTGGGGCGGTAGCCGCCAGGGTAAATTATCCTGGCGGCTTTTTTCGTTATTCAACTGGCGCCTCAAACCCATGCTCGATCGCCATCTACACAACTTCATCATCGGTCAATTCGCGGCCTTCCAACCGCGAAGAATTCGCGCATCGAGAAAACTTGGGGGCGCATCGGGTTAAAAGGCATTGTCGCGTTTTAGTTGCAGTTGCCCGAAAATGACTACCAACTTCGCCGGATGCCATCCGAACCGTTGGTAAAAAATCCAACCTTGCTCCGGTCTATCGCTTTGTTAGGTTCTCGTGTCGAATATTGGCGAAGGGCCTAAATGTCAAATCTCAAATGTTTCACGGACTCACCGGAAGTAAGCAGCTCTGTGAGAGCTTCAATTCCGATTTCCAAATGCTCTTTCACAAACTCTGCGGTGACGATGTCGTCGCTTTCTTGGGTCTTCACACCTTCCGGTTCCATGGGACTGTCTGAGACCAGTAGTAGCGCGCCATGTGGAATCTCGTTCGCAAACCCTACCAAAAAAATGGTAGCCGTTTCCATGTCGATGGCCGCGGCCCGCATGATTGCTAGTGTGTTCTTGAAAGTCTCGTCGTGCTCCCATACTCGGCGATTAGTGGTGTAGACAGTGCCCGTCCAATAATCCAATCCGTGTTGCTTGATGATGTGGGAGACGGCAATCTGTAAGCGGAACGAGGGCAGCGCCGGAATCTCGGGCGGTAAATAGTCGTCGCTGGTGCCTTCGCCGCGAATAGCAGCAATAGGCAAGATCAGATCGCCCGGCTTGATCTTTTTCTTCAGCCCACCGCACTTTCCCAGAAAGAGCACAGCCTTAGGCGCTACAGCGGAGAGTAGATCCATAGCGGTCGCTGCCATGGCACTGCCCATTCCAAAATTGACGATCGTGATGTCGTTCGCCGTTGCGGTCTGCATGGGTCGATCGGTGCCCATAATTTCGACACCGAACCTGTCGGCGAATAGCTCAACGTAAGTCAAGAAATTGGTTAGCAGGATGTATTTTCCGAAGCTTGAGACCGGAGTGCCCGTATAACGGGGCAGCCAGTTCTCAACGATCTCTGCCTTGCTCTTCATTTGATTGACTACTTCAGAATGCGATTTGCGTTGGGACCTAACTATATTATTTTCGGTATTATTTTTCGGATACCTGGAAGAATAAATTATCCCCGATTTGTTAAGGGTTCGCAATCGTGGGCCTGCACGACGAGCCAACCGAACATGATTCCTGACTTTCGGACCTCATTGCTTCGGTCGCTTTAGCGTGTAAGTCAGGCTCTCTTTTATTTCCTACCGTCTTAGCCGTCGACTGTTTCCAAAGCCTCTAACAAAACAAAGTCGCGGATCGTTCGTGTTATGCGTAAATGGCATCGCTTAGGAAAGAACCTCTTTGACCACATCTCCGTAGACATCGGTCAGGCGGAAGTCGCGGCCGGCGTAGCGGTAGGTAAGTTTTTCGTGGTCGATGCCAAGGATGTGTAGAATCGTGGCATGGAGATCGTGCATGTGGACTTTGTTGTCCCGGGCGAAGTAGCCGAAGTCGTCGGTCGAGCCATGACTGTAGCCGCCCTTCACCCCTGCTCCGCTGAGCCACACGGTAAATCCGGCCGGATTGTGATCGCGACCATCTTTCCCCTGGACGACGGGAGTGCGGCCGAACTCGGTTCCCCACACAACCAGGGTGTCTTCCAGCATGCCGCGCTGCTTGAGATCGGTAAGGAGTGCGGAGATAGGTTGATCGACAGCCAGCGCGTTCTTGGTGTGCCCTTTCACTAGCCCACCGTGCTGATCCCAGATGTAAGGGGTGCTGACCTGAACGTAACGCACTCCCGCTTCGCAGAAGCGACGGGCGAGGAGACAGCGATGTGCAAAATCGGTAGTCTCCTTTCGGTCCATTCCGTAGAGTTCCCGAACCGATTTGGACTCATTGCTGATATCGATCAATTCGGGTGCAATCCCCTGCATCTTAGCCGCCATCTCGTAGCTGCGGATCACACCATCAATTTGTGGATCGCGAGTTTTTGTTAAGTGCTTTTGATTGATTCGGTTGAGCATCTCCAATTGCCGCTGCTGATCCGCTGGCTTGATATCGGCGTTCTGCAAATATTCGATGGTCGCGTCAGCGGTCTTGCTACTGGAATGGCCCAAGGTCGTGGCTTGGTGATGAGCGGGCAGGAAAGACGAACCATAATTACGAGCCCCGCCGTGACCAGCTGGCGGTGTTACGCTGACGAAAGCGGGAAGATTTTGATTCTCGGTACCCAGTCCGTAACTCACCCAGGATCCGACCGACGGCCGCAGCAGATTGTCATTGCCCGTGTGAATCATGCCGACAGCTTGGCCGTGGGAAGTTCCTCGAGTGTGCATCGACTTGATAAAACAAAGATCGTCCGCGTGTTCCGTAAGATGAGGCCACAGGTCGCTAATCCACGCTCCACTTTCGCCGTGTTGCTTGAACTTCCAAGTCGTGTCGAGCACTCGGCCATTTCCGGCCTTGTCCTTCAACGCCACATCCAAGTTATCGAGTCCTTTGAACGGCAGATCCTTGCCATTGAATCGCGTCAGCATGGGCTTCGGATCGAAAGAATCCACCTGGGATACGCCACCATGCATGAACAGAAAAATGACTCGCTTCGCTTTTGGAGCGTGATGAGTCCGCGAGTCGGGAGAATCTGCCGCATTGGCAATCTGTTGCGCGAAAGCCTGAAAGGCAAGAGCTCCGAAACCACAGCCAGTTGTCTCCAGCCATTGACGCCGCGACAGATTATCAGTGAATTGGTGGCATTGTTTCATGGTACTTGGTTGCCTTGTTTCCTGGTAACCCGACGCGTAAGCGAGGGATCTATCTGGTAACCCGACGCGTGAGCGAGGGATCTCTGGTAACCCGACGCGTGAGCGAGGGATCTATCCAACGGACGTCCGTCCCTCGCTCGCTAACGCTTCGGGTTTCCATTATCCGTCCCTCGCTTACGCTTCGGGTTACCTTCATTATTCTATAAATCGAAACTCGGTGGAACTAAACAAAATCTGCACGAAAGACGCGATTGCCTCTTGTTGCGATTTGCCGTCGTTCATTAGTTGAGTTATATATTCTTTTCCGATTGCCAAGTCGTCGGCGTCCGCGTCGCGAATCAGAATCCGTCGATACAGTTGCTGAATAATCTCTTCGTTCGACTGATCTCCCTCGGTGACCTGCAAACTGACGGACTTGGCCATGCTGCGAACGAAGGGCGAATTCATCATGAACAGCGCCTGTGCTGGTACGGTCGTCACAGCTCGAGTGCCCGTGACCAGATCGGGGTTCGGCAAGTCGAATACGGCCAGCGAAGGCGGCACGGCACCTCGCACGATGGGCATGTAAATACTGCGTTGACGCAGTTTTCCAGTTTGTCCCAAAGACGCATGGCGTTTCCCGCTCGTTTCAATGGCGTACATCCCAAGCAACTCTACCACCGAGTCGCGTGGCTTGCGGTCCAATTCACCGGCAATCGCTAGGATGGAATCGCGGATCGTCTCGGCGGGAGCTGGACGTCGGTTTTGGCGTCGCAACAGCAAATTTTCGGGATCGTCCTCGTCGGCAGTCAGCGCGGCTTGTTGATACGTATGGGACCGGATAATTTCGCGAATCAAGTATTTCATCGACCAGTCGTTCGCGATAAATTCTTCCGCCAGATGGTCGAGCAATTCCGGATGCGTAGGTTTGACACCCCGCGTCCCAAAGTTATCGCTCGTCACTACGATCCCCTGCCCGAAGAGCTGCTGCCAGATCCGATTGACCATGACACGGGCAGTGAGAGGGTGGTTTGGTTGAGTCAGCCATTGAGCCAATTCAAGTCGGCCCGACTGGTCGGCGGGAATTCTCGCGATTGACGATTCCAAATCGCTGGCGACTTGCAGAAATCCACGCGGAGCTTTGTGACCGAGATTCGTCGCTTCTCCACGAATCCGAATATGCAAATCCCCCCGCCGTTTATCGCTATGGTCTTTGGCGGCCATCGCCCTGAAGACTTTCGGAGCATTCGCAGTTAATGTTACGAGTTCTTTCTCCAGTGACTTGATCTCTTCGTTCAACGAAGGTTTTTGAGACGGCGTGCCTTTGCCAACGTCATCTACTTGCTCGACATCATCTAAATGCACGAGTTGAATCGCGTCGGCGATAACGTGGCCGTCAGCCTTCACGTCCGTTAACTGGACTTCAGCGGTCGTCCCAAAAGTGAATCGACCAATGGGATGCCAGAGCCCTTTGATGGATGGTTTAACGGTTTGATCGATGGCAAGGCGAGTCTCGCCGTCTGCGTGGCGAACTACATAGGGCGCGGTAGTCGCGAGCCCATTCCCGCCACCGAAAGTGACTCTCAGTTCATACTTTCCGGGTTTCGTTAACTTGGCTTTCCAGGTAATCGAGCAGGGATCTTTGTCCTTATCGGTCGCCAGATAATGAGCGCCGATGTGGTTGGTACGAAAATTTGATTTGCGCCATGGTCCGGTTCGTTCGGCTTCTGTATCGTCGACCACAATGCCCGCAGAGTTCTGCGAAGCACTCATTGCCGCTTTCTTCTGTTTGATTTCCTTTTGAAGTTCTTCGAGTCTGGTTTGCTGTGCGATGACCAACCTCTGAGTCTCTTCGTCCATTGCCAGATCCGTTTCCGTCCAACCGGTAACGTTGACATTGCCCATCAGGACTCGATCCGCCGTTCTAGTGCTATGCAATATCCCCGCCAAGGCGTAGTAATCAGCGGTCGGTATGGGATCGAACTTATGGTCGTGGCAGCGGGCACATCCCAACGTCAGTCCCATGATCGCGCGGCCAATTGTGTCGACCTGTTCGTCGGCGATATCGAGATGCATTTTCGCCTTGTTGCGCTCCGTCAACATTTTGGGAGCGACCATCAGGAAGCCAGTGGCAATCAGCTGTCGGTTGCGTTGCTCCGGAGTTTCATATGTCATGAGGTCTCCTGCGATCTGTTCACGCAGAAATTGATCGTATGGCACGTCGCGATTGAAGGCAGCGATTACATAGTTTCGATATCTCCATGACTCGGGAAAGGTAAGATTAAAATCTCCACCATTCGAGTCAGCATAGCGAGCCACATCGAGCCAGTGTCGCGCCCATTTTTCACCGAACTCTTTTCGGGCCAACAGCTGGTCTGTAAAAGCATCCACCGCTGCATCTGGCGATTGCTCATTATACAGCCGAAGAAACTCTTTGCGTTCGTCCAAAGTGGGAGGCAGCCCAATCAGGTCGAGAAAGAGACGCCTCACCAGCTGATCGGCTGGAGCGCGAGGAGCCTGAGGACGGATGAAACCATCGATGGAATTTGATTTCGAAAATGGCCGGTGAGGCTGAAACGCCCAGAACTTTCGTCCTGCTTCGATGTCGATCGTCTTTAGCTCTTTGGTCGGAGTTTTCCCATCGCGCGGATCAATCGCTCCAGCAGCAATCCATTTCGTGAAGTCGCTGACCACTTGCGAGGAAAGACGAGACTTCGGCGGCATCTCCGAGATCTCTCCGCCCCGGCTGATCGCCTGAATGACGAGACTCTCTTTCGGCTTCTTAGGAACGATGGCGGGACCGGAATCGCCTCCAACTTGCCATCCGGCCCGCGAATCGAGCTGCAGTCCACCCTTTGATTTCCCAGACTCGGCCGAGTGACATTGGTAGCAATGTTTGACGAGTACAGGACGAATCTTGGATTCAAAAAACTCGGGCCCGGCCGCTGGATCGGGCGCCGCCCACGCACTGCCAGAGCAGAGGGCGAACAAGACAAAAAAGGTCAAGGAAATTTTCATAGGGTTCATTATAGTCATATTTCAGGCGTTTGGGAGATGACAATTTACCCGGTAACCCGACGCGTGAGCGAGGGACTCCTGCTGGTAACCCGACGCGTCAGCGAGGGATCATGCTGGTCCCTCGCTTACGCTTCGGGTTACCATCATTTCCTGTCCTGGCCATCTACCACGTAGATGATTACCGATTCCAGACCATCGTCGTCGTAAATCCATCGAATACTTCCTCGTTCCGCCCACCAGTTTTCTCTCGTTTCGTCGAGCGATCTCAAGCATCGCGTCGCATAGGCCTTCAGGTCGACTCGAATCTTCTTCGGCGGTGTTTCGCCGGCAGTAACCACTGCATGAACATGATTCGACCGGCAGTTGACTGCGTGGAGATGCCAGCCACGATAGTCGCATGTTTCCTGAATTTGACGTTCAACCGCACTCCGTTGATCAGCCGTTAAGCGAACGGCGTCTTCGCTCATCCGCGATTCGCATTCAGCTTCGAGCATGCGGCTGGGTAGGTGCCAGCCACGATGGTACTCGACCCAGCCACGATCATCGCCCGGTAGCCATGTGCCGTACGTTACCCAAGTCAGGAAGAATGCGATCGGAGTGTCCGTATTCATGATACTGATACGTTGGAAGTAATGGGGAAAGTTTGAAGGATCTAGGCTGTCCCTCGCTACCGCTTCGGGTTACCAGCGCGCCGCGTCGGATGTCTTTTTTGCCGTTCGGTGGCAATTGCCTTGGCGGTGTCGGCGGAGACCGTTCCCCAATCTTTTTCGTGACTAATCACCGGACCGTCTGGAAAGATGGAGCCGGTCGCTCGCTGCGATTTGCCGCGTTGCATGAATTCGCCGAGGTCCTTCCGAGCGGACTGCGCGACGTTCAACATCTCTCGCACGATTTCGGGATTGTCGGCCGCGACGTCGGTGGTCTCTGCTTGGTCGGAGCGCAGGTTGTACAGAACAGGGTTCTGAAGATTGGCGAAAGCCTTGTTCTTTTCCCAGAACGGCAGTTGCTCTGGCTTTCGTGGTAGATGGAGCTTCCAGTCGCCGCTACGCACTGCTTGAAGATTTTCGCAGTTGTAGAAGTAAAAGGGATCGCTGGCCGTTCGCTTGAGAGGCTTTCCGGCGAAGAGCGGCAGCAGACTTTCGCCGTCGTAGACACGGTCTGTTGGCAAGTCGGCGGCGATGATTTCGGACAGCGTCGGGAAGAGGTCCAT
>Ga0209403_10007565_pt1 | contig 10680 bp, 10 predicted proteins | sample ArcticOcean_MG_C_8_FD_187440 | JGI IMG/M metagenome (GOLD analysis project Ga0209403, IMG submission 187440) | Marine microbial communities from western Arctic Ocean - ArcticOcean_MG_CB11_86 (SPAdes) (version 2) | ecosystem: Environmental > Aquatic > Marine > Oceanic | place: Arctic Ocean...
TCCGCCTTGCCACCTACGGCTACCTTGGCCACATGTGGGAGCTCTACGCCATGTGGACTTGGACTGCTGCCTTCCTGTTGGCAAGCGCTATGGCCGGCGGTTACGGCGTGGGTTGGGTCTCGACTGCAACCTTCTTCATCATCGGGATCGGCGGCATCGGCTCCTGGGTAGCGGGAGTCCTCGCCGACAAATACGGCAGAGAATTGGTTGCTGGGGGCGCCATGGCTATCTCCGGAACGTGCGCGCTGCTCACGCCACTGATCTTCGGAGCCAGCCCTACCCTTGTGTTGGCTCTCTTCGGGGTCTGGGGAGTAACCGTCGTCGGCGACTCAGCCCAGTTCTCTGCACTTGTCACGGAGACAGCCCATGACCGATTCAGAGGCACAGCGCTCACGTTGCAGACGGCCGTTGGTTTCCTACTGACTCTGGTCACCATACGGGGGGTGCCTATCATCGCCGAGTCCGCTGGCTGGCAATTCGCTTTCCCATGGCTAGCCCTCGGGCCGATACTCGGGTTGGCAGCGATGGTTCGTCTCCGAAATGTCCGAACTGAATTGGCGACAGCTACGAACTGAACAGACCCCCGCGGGCTCCTTCGCATAAAGTGTCGAAGCAGTTGACCAAAGCAGCCATAGCCCCTGCCGGTCCCTGGGTAACCGCAGTTCGCGGAGCGCTCTAACCTAACGGGATGGACACATTCCTTGGACTTTCAACTGGAATCGTTGGTGCCCTCATTGCGGTCGTGCTCGTCGTAGTCGTGCCGGTGTTCGTCACTCGGCAACGAAGAAGGCCCACTGGAATAGGGAAGGCACTCGACGAGGCAACACCGAGCGCTCTTGACGTTCCTTCCCGGCTGTCAACCGCCCGGGGAGCGATGGGGGCCAAGATCGGCTCCCTCTTCGCCCGGGGACTCACCCAGGACGTCTGGGAGCGCCTAGAAGAAGTCCTGCTGACCGCTGATCTCGGTCTAGCTTCTGCCACCGCGGCTGTTGACACGGTCAGAAACACGAACCCGAAGGACGCATCCGAGGCCAAGGCAGCGTTGAACGCTGAACTCCGGAGGACGCTTGGCGAGAAGGACCGCTCTGTCGCCAAGAGCCGCAACCCGTCGGTCATCTTGGTGGTCGGCGTTAACGGAGTCGGAAAGACCACCACAATCGCGAAGCTTGCTGTCCGCCTCACAGAGGCGGGAGCAACTCCGGTACTCGCTGCAGCCGATACTTTCAGAGCCGCAGCAGACGAGCAGTTGGCAGTGTGGGCAGATCGCGTTGGCGCCGAGGTCGTGCGTGGAAGCGAAGGCGCAGATCCTGCGTCGGTGGCCTACCAGGGCGTCGCTCGGGCGAAGGAGGCAGGCTTCGACACTCTCATCGTTGACACCGCCGGACGAATGCACTCCAAGAAGAACCTCATGCAAGAACTCGACAAGATTGTCAGGGTGTTGGAACGAGAAGCCGGAGGGATCGATGAAGCGCTCCTGGTCCTCGACGGTACCGCCGGACAGAACGGTATGGCTCAAGCAAGGGCTTTTGCGAAGTCAGTCGACCTTACGGGCGTGGTGCTCACAAAGATGGACGGATCCGCCAAGGGAGGCATCGCTTTCGCGGTTGAAGCCGAGCTCAACATCCCGATCAAGTTCATCGGTCTCGGCGAAGGAGTGGACGACCTGATAGCGTTCGATCCAGACACCTACGTGGACGCCCTCCTGTCATGAACAAATTCGTAGAACAAGCCGTTGCCGCTTCAAAGAACGCCCACGTGCCCTACTCGGGCTTCCACGTCGGCGCTGTCGTAGCGGCCGAGGACGGCAGGAGCTGGCAGGGGTGCAACGTTGAGAACGCCGCCTACGGAAGCTCGGTCTGCGCGGAAGTCAACGCCCTCACCACCGCCGTTACTGACGGCCACAGAGGACCGTCCACGATCTACGTTGCTTGCGCAGATGCCGACCAACTTGAAGAAGCCACCCCCTGCGGCAACTGCCGTCAAGTGATGAATGAGCTAGGGGTAACGGAGGTAGTTCTCACTATCGACGGGACCGAAACAAAGACGTTCACTCTTGGTGAGTTGCTACCAGAGAGCTTCGTCCTCCCAGAACCCAGCTCAAGCTAAGCCGAGATTGTTACGAGGCCGTTAGCGACAGTTGCTCGTCAGTAATCCTCTTGGAGATCACCTTCGAGGAGCCGCCAGGCTCCATGGTGACGCCGTACAGCACGTCAGCACCCTCCATTGTTTGCTGTTGATGGGTCACAATCAGGAGTTGTGAGGTGCCCCGGAAGTCATCGACAAGCCTCAGGAAACGGCGCAGGTTGGCATCATCTAGCGCGGCTTCCACCTCGTCGAGAACGTAGAAGGGACTCGGGCGGGCTTTGAAAACGCCGAACAAGAACGCAAGAGCGGCCATTGATCGCTCACCACCGGAGAGTAAGGACAACCGGCTTACCTTCTTCCCCATTGGCTGCACCTTGATATCGACCCCAGTTGTGAGCGGATCGTCAGGATCGGTCAGAATCAGCTTGCCTCGCCCGCCTGGGAACAGCAAGGAAATGTTCTCTTCGAAAGCCTCGGCGATCTGCCCGAAAGCTTCCGAGAACAAGATCTCGATCTCAGCATCAAGTGCGGCTATGACACCTCGCAGCTCAGACCGAGAGGTCTCCAGATCTTCAAGCTGTTCTGCCATGAACGCTCTTCTTGTTTCCAGTTCCTCGAACTCGTGGGCGGCCAAAGGATTGATGGGACCCATTCGGCGCAGGTCGGCCTCAAGACTCCCGATCAACTCCTGCTCGTTGACGCCCTCATCTAGGTCAGGCTTAGGTGCTGCCAGAGCAGTGAACTCATCCGAGTCAGCATCTCGGCGCAAGCCCTCGCTCAGGTTATCTCGCTTCACACGCAGCTCCGCCAGTTCCACTTCTGCAGAGTTGAGAACGTCCCGACCCCGCTGCACGGTGGTGCGTAGCTCATCGACCCGGATTCGGGCAGCGGTAAGTGCCTGGCGCTCTTCAGCAAGCGACGCTCGCAGCTCCGCCTGGCGAACACGCAACGTCGCCACATGGTCTCTCGACGACTCAAAGATCGCTACTCCCTGGTCCTCAACGGTCTTAAGGCGATCCAAAGCGCTCGGATCAAAGCTCATCTGAGCCATTGACGAGACTTCACGCCGTACCTCTGTGAGGCGCCGGTCCATCAAGGAGTTTCGTTCGACAAGGACACCAACATCCTTCTCTCTCTGTTGACGCTCGACTCTGGCGAGGTCCCGTCTTCCAGCGACGACTTTACGGCGAGCTACGAGGTCATCCCACCCTCGTTGGCGATCAGCCTCTTCTCCTTCGAGAGCTGAAAGCCGTTGGCGGAGCAGATGCAGTTGTTCAGATCGGCCCTCTGTGGCTTCGTCGATCAGCGCGACACGTTCGGTCAGCCGTTCAAGTTCTCCGGCGACCGCAAGTGCTTTACGAGTAACACCGTCGAGGTCTTTTATAAGACGATCCTGGAGCCCGGTTGCCGAGCGCGCATCCCCCCCACTCTTTGCGCTGCCGCGCCGAGCCGTGTCAAAAGTGGATCTGAGTCGAGCGCGATCCGCTTGCGCCTCGTTGAGAAGGCCAGACGCCGTCTCGAGAGACGCCTCGGCTGCCTCGACCATTGCCGGGGTCGCACCGTCTGGGTTTGCAAGGCGCACCGCCGAAGCTGTAATCAAATCTCCCTGAACGGTCACTACGCGGAGCGACGGGTGCGCGGCTGCGAGAGCCCAGCCGGCTGCCCAATCTTCTACGAGCAGTACGTCACCAAAAAGCCTGACTGCCAACCCGTAATCTCTGTCTTCTCCCAGAACGTCAACCAGCGGCGTCCCTCCCGCCTGAGGGGTTGCCATTGTCTCGATCGCCCGATCCCCTTGCCCGTGAGAAGAGACAACCGAAATCCCACCCAAGCCGCGACTCATAAGGTCCCCGGCGATCTCCTCAACCGACCCGTCATAGACGAGTCCGCCTTGATGCGGTCCGAGGGCAGCATCCACTGCAGCGCTTAGGCGTTCCGGCACGTCCAGAAGCTCGACCACGCTTCCTAGCTCGGCGCTGATCTCGCTGGCGCGACCCCTTGCAGCGGGGTTCACCGTACCTTCGACTACTGCTCTTAGGGCAGTCAGTCGGGATTCGGCGGACCCATAGCTGGCGACCGCGGCCCTCGACGCTTCATCTGCCGTGTTCCAAACGTCCTCAGCCACTTCCAGAGCGGTGACCGCTAGAGCTGCGGCGGCAGTGTTCTCCGTTGCCCGATACCTAGCCGAGACCAGGTCGCGCTCGATCCGATCCTCATGCTCGTTAGCTGTCGCTTGCTCCTGCGAGACCATTTCGATCCGGTCGAGCAGGCGTTGGCGTTCACGCCTGTCGCGATCAGCGGCGGTTTCCAACGACCGGAGATCCCCCCGCGTCATCGCGAGGGCTCCCTCAACGGGCATCGACTCCTGTTCAGCTAAAGCTCGCTCTTCTTCCTCCAAGGCTTGGAGTTTCCGTTCGGCCCCGTCTGCCTGAACAGCTGCAGCCTCGATCTCGGTGACGATTCCGGCAAGGCGAGCTGTGAGGTCTTCAGCTTCGTTCCCCAGATCATTCTTTCGATCGTCTGCACCTTCGAGCCGAGCATTAAGGCTTCGGTGCCGCTCTCGAGCAACCTGCACGACGCCGCGAGCACGTTCGGCCATCGTCTCCAGGCGGGCTGCTGCCTCCGAATCTGTCTCCAGGTCGGACTCCAGGTTCGCCACCGCCTCCTGCATCGGTCCAAGCTCTTCTTGGATCCCCGTCATCTCAGATTCAGCACCGGCGACTTGGACCTTACGGCCCTTCGACTCGATTTCTAGCTGTTGGGTCCTCCTGTCAACACCTCGCAAACCCTGAGCCCCTACCCACCGATGCAGCGCTATCAACTGGTCTCTTACCGAGCCGTGTCGGAGGGCATCTTTCGCCTGCCGCTTCAACGGTCGAATTTGTCGCTTCAACTCGGTGAGAATGTCGTGGAGTCGAAGCACATCCCCATCGGTCCGCTCCAGACGACGAATCGATCGGTCCTTTCGAAGGCGGTGCTTCAGAATGCCTGCTGCCTCTTCAATCACAGCTCGATGATCATCCGGCTTTGCGTTAAGGATCTGCGCTATCTGTCCTTGCCCTACGATGATGTGCTGGTGTCTACCGACACCGCTATCACTCAGGAGTTCTTGGACGTCGAGAAGCCGACAGTCGGCGCCGTTGACCTCATAGTCTGAGGAGCCGTCCCGATAGAGGCGTCGAGTAATGCTTACCTCAGCAAGGTCCAGCGGGAGTACCCGATCTGTGTTGTCGAACACGAGGGTGACCTCTGCCCGGCCCAGCGCAGGACGGGTTGCAGTTCCCGCAAAGATGACATCTTCCATCTTATGTGTTCGGAGGCTCCGGGTGGATTGGGTCCCAAGCACCCAAGTAACAGCGTCCACAATATTGGACTTGCCTGACCCGTTGGGGCCGACAATGGTGGTGACGCCAGACTCAATTTCAAGCCGAGTGTGATCGGCGAACGACTTGAAACCTGCGATCTTGATGGTCTTCAGAAACATGAGTTACAACTTTGTAATTAGACCTAGAAACTGTAGCAGAACCCAAGAAGAGCAGACCAAAACTGAAGCTAAGACGACTTGGTTCTGGTCCTAGTCCTAGATTTAGTCGGGCTCTTACTATTTAGCTAGGGCACGAAGTGCGTCGTTAGCCGCTGACTGTTGAGCCTCCTTCTTGGAAGCACCAACTCCCCGGCCGATAACGCGACCCTCTGAGGAGACCAGCGCGGTAAAGGTCCGCTGGTGGTCGGGGCCCGCGCCCGTCAACTCATACTTGGGGACTAGGCCGCTTTGGGCGAGCAGCTCCTGGAGCCTTGTCTTGTAGTCAGTCTGTCCGGGGCTCAACGCTCGATCTCGGATCACGCCTTCCCATAACTCCCGCACCACTCCCTTAGCCACCTGCATCCCTGCGTCGAGGTAGACGGCCGCAATTACGGCTTCCATCGTGTCCGCCAGAATCGAGTCTTTATGGCGACCGTTCGAAGCTATCTCACCCTTACCCAAGCGGATTGAGGCGCCCAGATCGAGTTGGGCGGCGATGCCAGCCAACGCCTCGCCGCTCACACAAGCGGCCCGCACTTTGGCCATTTTACCTTCGCGGTGCTCCGGATATTCGGCAAAGAGGAAGTCCGTGACACTCAGTTGGAGCACGGCGTCCCCGAGGAACTCGAACCGCTCGTTGTGGTCTTCGGCTGGGAACTCAGCTGAATAGGATCGATGTGTCAGCGCTGTCCGGAGCAAGCCAGTATCTGAGAAGACGTAGCCAAGGCGCTCTTGGAGGTCGGCGACAGACATCTAGCTGTGAATGTCCTGAGCCAGACGCCTGGCAACCCGAGCAGGTAGGTCGCTAGAGGCTCCACGATCGGCCAAAGCGATCGAAGCAGCAATAGCGTTCGCCGATGATGAGCCGTGAGCGATCACCACCACTCCCTTCAACCCGAGGAGGTGGCCGCCACCGCTGGCCTCATGGTTGTATCTCTCTCCAACCGATCCCAACAACTTCATCGCACCACTGACGTCAGCGGCGTCCCATGTGTCCATCGTCTCTTTGGCCGCGTTCACAAACATGGAAATCACGCCCTCGGCGGTCTTGATCACCATATTCCCCGTATACCCATCGGCGACCATAACGTCGGCTGCGCCGGTAGCTAGGTCACGACCTTCGACGTTGCCTACAAACTCGATCCGATCGTCCACCTCTCCAAGATCGGCGAGTAGATTCCAGGACTCTTTCTCGAGCTCCCGCCCCTTGCCCTTCTCTGATCCAATATTCAGTAGGCCGACTCGCACTTGATCAAGGTCAAGATAGGTTTCGGCCATGACTGAGCCCAAGACCGCGAACTGGGCCAAATGTTGCGGTTTGCAGTCAGGATTGGCGCCGGAATCCAGCATGACAACAGGTGAGGGAGATGCAGGAATGATCGAGGCGATAGGCGGCCGTTGCACACCGGGTACCCGACCGATGGTAAAGACAGCTGCGGCCATTGTCGCTCCAGTGGAACCAGCCGACACCAGCGCGTCAGCCTCGCCGTCCCTAACAAGACGAGCGGCAACCACCACGGACGCATCCTGATTTTCTCGTAGCGCGCGAGTGGGATGCGCTCCCATCTCAATAGCCTGAGACGCGTGAACCACCGATATAGCGGATCCGGCATCATCGAGCATCGGCTTGAGGGCTGCTTGGTCGCCAACGAGGACCACGTCATGACCCTCGTTTACGGCTTTGATAGCTCCAGCTACAACCTCAGAGGGTGCGTGATCGCCCCCCATCGCATCGAGGGCGACGCGAGCCATTTACTCCCGTTCGCTCACTGCTTCGGAGAACTCACGGCCACGGTAGGCCCCGCACTCCGCACAAGCGCGATGGGAGCGCTTGGGAGCGCCACATTGCGGGCACGACGACACGTTAGGTCGAGTTACCTTCCACTCCGCCTTGCGACGACGTGTACGGGATCTTGACATTTTCTTCTTAGGTACGGCCACGGAACACTCCTAGCTCTCGGGCTGAAAAAGGTCTTCAAGGGCGGCGAACGGAGACAAGTTCTCTCGCTCATGCCCGCCACAAGGATGCATATTCAAGTCGGTTCCACAAGAATCGCAAATTCCGAGACAGTCTTCTCGACAAATCGGCGTGTTGGGCAGCGCCAACACTGCCTCATCTCGGATCATATCCTCCAGGTTGATTCTTCCACCCTGATCAATCGGAAGGACATCTGGGTCGTCGATTTTTCCGTATAGCTGGGACACAGCGCCTACCACATCCGCCTGGAACCTCTTCAGACATCGCTGGCAGACAAGCTCTGCTGGAACGACGATCTCGCCGCTTGCCATTAGGCCTCCCGAGACTGACTCGAGCAGAATTGTCCCGGTCGCCGAGGCCTTTACGGTTGCGTCGGTCAACGCAACCTCCACCGGAACAGACACATCGATGCTTCTTCGCAGGCCTAGCGTGCGGAGAAGATCAGAGACCGGGACGCGCTCGAAACCCATCAGACCCCTTGGACCGGCGGTGGTGTAGCCCGACTCTTGTCGAGCTCGGACGCCGTGGCTCGAGTCTCGCGGAGCATCGAGCTCAGCATGGTGTCCAGACGACTCAGCTGTTCGAGACTCAAATCTTCTGCGTTGAGACGGATGCTCTGTGCTTCGACCTCTGCGTTGCGAACAAGAGCGTTCGCCTCTTCGACTGCCTCCGCCAAGATGGCATGATCCGAAACAAGTCCCTTGGCGGTTTCTTGGGCGGCTGTCAGTACTTGCTGGGCTTTGTGCCGAATGGCAGTTGCCTCTTCGTTCGTGCGGGCAATGAACGAAACCCGCTCACGGATCATCCATCGGGCAGTCTTCAGTTCCTCGGGAAGCCGGTCGCGAATCTCCTCCAAGCCCTCGAGGAGCGGCTCTCGGTCCATACGAAGATCAGAAGACAACGTAACGTGGCGGGCTTCGTGCACGCTCAGAATGAGACGCTCAGTGACCCCAAGAACGCGGCTGGCATCGTCCTCTGCGAAGTGATCAAGCTGGAGCGGCTCATCGATGTCCTTGAAATCTGCGAGCGGGTCAAAGTCTTCCGTCATGAGGGCTCCTTACCTTCAAGAGCAGCAAGTACTTGCTCAGGGACCAGACTGCTGACATCGGATCCAAGCTTCCAAATCTCCTTGACGAGCGAAGACGACACGAACGAGGACGCTGGGTCGGCCGGGAGCAATACCGTCTCAATCCCGGTGAGGTGCCTGTTCATTAGAGCAAACTGCGTCTCGTAGGCAACATCGGTGGTGTCGCGGACGCCTTTGACCATGACGTCAGCGCCAACCTTCTCCGCTGCCCTGACCACGAGACCATTGAAGGAGACAACGTCGGCGCCGTCTTTGGCAATCGCTGCGAGCAGAGCTACCCGTTCAGCAACGGAGAACAGCCCGGACTTGTTCGGGTTATCCACCACGCCAATGACCACGCGGTCGAACACTTTCATTGCGCGGCGCAGTACGTCCACATGCCCGTTGGTGGGGGGGTCAAAGCTTCCGGGTAGGAATGCTGTTGTCACGCTTGTCCTCCAGACCGGAAGAACCACAGTTGGGCTGCTCCGTATCGACGTTCATCAACAAGCGGCCAAGGAGCTTCGGGAACCTCTTCTCCCTTGTGCCGATGCAGTAGTACTAACCCATTGTCGCGCAGAACGGGAGCGATCTTGTGTAAAACAGAGGATACCTCGTCCAAGGCCAAGGGATATGGTGGATCTACGAACACGATATCGAAGGTCTCTGCGGCCCGGCCAAGGTATCGCTCCACGTCGCTGACCACTCGGTTGCCACCGAGCCCAACGAGGCCAATATTCTCTTGGAGGACGGCCGCGGTTGACCGATCCAATTCCACGAATGCGGCCGATGCTGCGTTCCGACTGAGCGCTTCAAGCCCCATCCCGCCGGCCCCCGCGTAGAGGTCAAGGACATCAGCATCGCCTATGTCCCAAGCGAGAATATTGAAGATCGCCTCACGGGTGCGATCGGTCATAGGCCTAGTCGTTAGCCCATCGGGCGAACGCAGCCTTCTCCCTCCAGCTTCTCCTCCGATGATTCGCATAGCGAGGATTCTACCGCAGGTATTTAGCTTCTCAGGACGAGCGCTGACCGTAAGCGGATCCGATAACGAATGAGGGGCAGCCGATCGGCTGCCCCTCAAGATCAGTAGGTCGTCGGATTAGGAAACGGGGACGCCTGGCCCGAGCAGTGGGCAGACGAAGGTCTCCCCAGCATCCATCTCGCCATTGCCGTTGAAGTCCGCCCACCAGCGGCCGCCGTAGAAATCGGCATCACCTGGGCCAGCATCGGTTGTTAAAACGCCCGGTGTGTCAGTTGGGTAGAGCTTCTGGAACGGACCCTCTGCAGGGAGTCCAGCCTTGACGAAGGACTCGAACAGCAGGTCGTTGGTGGGATCATCATCTCCGTGGGTCACGATGATCGTGGGGCCGGGCCCTGGGCGACCGTTGCTGTGTTCTGAGTTCCCTCCGGCAACTGCCGGTACCGCCATTGCGATTGCCAAGAGGCCCACAATCAGACCGGTAAACATAGTTCTGCGCATTATTGCTCCTTGGGTTTGGCGCCGCCGCTCTGACGACAACCACACATTGAGGGAGCTACCTCAACGGACGCGAAACCGACGATCAACAAACGGAAAACACTTTGGCGAGAACGTCACGGCGCGCACATCAACTCTTGAACAGCCACTCGACACTTTCACCGAGTATGGCTTGCACCTCTTCTGCCACGTCCGGATGGGCGATCAAGTCAGGGTCATCCTCCACAATCGCGAACGCGTCTTCCCTCGCAGCTTCCAGCAAGTCGAAGTCGAACAGTATGTCGGCGAGACGTAAATCACCGATGCCTGATTGCCTAGAGCCGAAGATCGTTCCCTGTCCGCGGATTCGGAGATCTTCTCTGGCAAGCTCGAACCCATCGGTGGTGCGGATCATGGCGGCAATCCTCTGCTCGCTTTCGGGGGTAGTTGGATCTGACATGAGAATGCAGTGGCTGCTGTGCTCCCCCCGTCCGACGCGCCCCCTGAGCTGGTGAAGTTGGGATAGCCCAAACCTATCGGCGTTTTCCACCACCATCACTGTTGCGTTC
>Ga0209403_10007566_pt1 | contig 10679 bp, 8 predicted proteins | sample ArcticOcean_MG_C_8_FD_187440 | JGI IMG/M metagenome (GOLD analysis project Ga0209403, IMG submission 187440) | Marine microbial communities from western Arctic Ocean - ArcticOcean_MG_CB11_86 (SPAdes) (version 2) | ecosystem: Environmental > Aquatic > Marine > Oceanic | place: Arctic Ocean...
TCAAATGCTTCGACCCAGGGCAGGTAATCTGTAGCTGTGAAGGTCATTTCGTACTCACCCGGTGGTAGGTCAGTGAATTCAAAGGCACCGTCGTCATCGGAAAAACGTCGAATTATATATTGATCCAAATCAGCACTGACTCCACTGACAGCAGCGTCATTTTGCGCTGGATCGGTGACTACGCCAGTGACGTTGACTGTAGGGGAAGATACGGATAAAACTGCGGATGTTTCCATCTCCCATTGCTCTGCATTTTCTCCTTCACCGGTGGTAAGCTGAAGGATGACTCTGACTTCATAGACACCATCTTCGAGATCGACCGGTGCAAAGGTGAACTCGATATCGGTCGATTCACCAGCAGCAATAACACCTTCGTCCGGCTCAGCAACCAGCCAATTGGGTCCGACAATTTCACTCAAGTAGAATAGTATTTCGGCACCAATGGAGCCCCAATCACCATCATTTGCCCAGTTAGTCCAAGTGTGTCCCGTTGGATGTCCAAGCACCAAGCAGGCACCACTTCCAAACCCATAAGCAATCGCTCCAGCCCGACCTTGTTCAGATTCTGCGAGTATCTGATACCAAGAAAGTGTTCCATCTTCAACACCATCTAGGAACTGATCCTCGCCATATGAAGAGTGCAACCAGGCATTACCTCGTATATCCTCTCCTTCTTCCCAGAAATTTTCCTGCGACTCATGACAAATATCAGCAAATAAGCTATAGTTATCATCATTTGGATCGGGACTCACAACAAGCTCTCCACGATTTGTTCTTTCTTCAAGATTGTTTACAATATCCCCTGGGCTATGTATCGGGGAGTTTGGATCGTGGGTCTCAAAATAGGCAGCACCTCCACCAGCAATATATTCTTCAAAACGTTCGAGATTTCTTCTATAATGCTGTTCATAGCCTTGCCGTTGTCCGGCGGCAATAACAATTACATCATACTCTTCAAATTCGATATCATCCCAGTCATTTGCTCTCCGATAAGAATCCATTTGACCATTTTCTACTACATCACCAACCATTTCTTCACTTAACCAATTATAAGACCTATTAGCTTGGATGACAGCAAACATCAGTCCTTCCAAATCGGGGTCATCTCTTCGTGGTCCATTTCTTCTGCCGTCCTCATCAGGTGGATCATTATAACGGATTTTGAAGGTTACATCTTCGTCACTTGAATTAACAAGTGTCACCTCAGTAGCGACCTCATCATCATTTTCAAGGCTTACAGAACCTCCATATGGTGATATTAGTATTTCCGCGGTAGTAAGTGAAACGCAAATTAGAAGTGTAGTTAGAGTAAATAATAAATTTCGTACGTAAATCATTGGATTATCCTGTTTGATTATGATTACACAGCAATAGTATTCTATATGGGTGTATTAGTGAGGAAGAAGTGCGTGAGTAGAATATCAAATCTCATTTTTACATCACTTAATATAATTATATTTGCATGACTAAATCAAGTCTTGTTACTCAAATAATCATACAATAAAATGTGCTAAGCATCACACTCAATAATAATATTAGAAATTCGACAACAAATGATCAAATTAATTCATAAAATCATATTTTAAGAAAATGAAGAATCATCTTGAATTTAAGTGATTATAGAATTTTCCCGGCTCACTAATTTTTGTATACTAAAATTGGTATTATAGAAAACTCAACTCGTGAATATATTTGCAAAGTATTTATTCTATTGAGTTGCGTCAATTTTATTGAGCGCGAGCGGTAAGGGTATAAGTCCCCGTATCATCTGAGTTAACCGGCTCTACTTTTATGTAATGTATGCCAACGCTCAATTCATCGCGAATGCGTGAAGCATTCCCACTTCCAGAATTATCGTCGAATGACATTAAACGGGTACGACTATCGGGTCCATATAGCGAAATCCGTGAATCTTCTAACTCAGATTCGACTAACTCAGTGAAGAATTCATAACTACTCTCAGTGTCAACCTTATAGGCAAACCAATCTATGTCTCCACTCTGTTCTATATTTCCGCCGATTGGAAGGTTGTCCAGTCGGGCAGTGATTACCAGCGAGTGAGTTAAAACCGTCAGCTCGTCAGTAGGCTGTGATTCACCTGCATCGTTAAACGCAAATATTTGATATCTGTAAAAGTTTCTTGACAGTAAATTTGTGTCTGAGTAAGAATTATTGTTCGGACCTAATTCAGTGACAATCTCCCAGCCTTCTTGAGGGATGCTGCGCATCACACGAAATCCCGTTTCAAATTCAGATCTATCTGTCCAGAGCAGATCGATCTGGTCCCAGTAAACTTTAGTCGCACTGAGGTTGTCAGGTGCTTCTGGTGGCTCGCCTAGATTCCCCGCCTGTGTCATTGTTACCCTTACTTCAGATGGATCGTGCCCATCGGCCAATACAGTAATATTAACGGTCCTTTCGGCTCCCTCATTGACAAAGTAGAGCACACGAAAATATCCAACCTCATACACAATTTCTTTTATCCATTGCTCGTTAACATCAGCATGCGCCGTCCAATTGCCATCTGCCATTACCGTAAAAGGTGCTGCTTCTGTGTCAGCATCCACGTCTCTGTGGGTGGGGATAACCTTTAATTCTGGTAGCACTTTTGATTGCAATACAAAAATGCTGATTGTTTCTGGAAAATGATCGGGAGCTATAACCACAATATTGCCCGAGCGCGGGGCATCGCCGAAGTTTTCTGAAATTTCAAGTTGAAAAGTCCCGCTTCCATTGCCTGAAGAACGGCTTAGTTTAACCCAATCGAGATCTTCACTGACTCGCCATTCACCCGATGACGTGACAGTAATTTGTTGAGTGTCAGGTTGTGCAGATATTTCCAAGTAAACAGGTGTGACCTTCAGTCCTGCCTCGGCAGCTTGAGAAAACGGTATAGTGATTGTCGCAGGATCATGACCCGCAGCATTAACCACAAAACTGCCAACACGTGCAGTGCCGGGCAATGATGTATAAGTAACCGTAATTTCGCCACTACTCGAACCGGAAAGAGGTGCTATGCTAAACCAATCAGACTCGTACACTACCTCCCAATCATCGTTTGCTTCAATAAAAAATTTCATCGTGTCTTCAAGGTTGGCAACAGTTGCGGAGGGTGGACTGATAGACAAAGTATTCCCAGGATCGCTGGGATTTTTATCCTTACAAGAATTTAATAAAAGGGACATCAGGGCAACTGATAAAATTAGAAAGCGATTCATTTGACACCTCAGCATAGATAGATTAAGTTAGTTTTTCAAAGCCGTATCTGCATATCTATCTCGATTAATAATATGCAAATCCGCAATTTGTTCAAAAAATTACACACAATGTATTAAAGTTAATTCGTGTTGTCACACTTTGTCAACCCAATTCCTTAGCAATATACATTTGAGTATTGAAATCCGCTGTTCAAGATCGAATTGGCTTGACTTATTGATGTTACAGCTTTTATTGACTATATTCCATCTAATTATAAAATTCGGACACAAATTCAGGGCGGAAATGTGAGTACAGAGCAAAACACTAAATCCAAAGGACTCAGTCCGGAGGCATATAAAATTATGGACGGCATGAATTATAAGCCGTACATATCACCGGACAGACATATGCCGGAGTTTACCATGCGAGCGATTATTCTCGGCATCGTGCTCGGAATTATCTTCGCCGCCGCCAACGCCTACCTCGGGCTAAAAATTGGCATGACCGTCACGGCTTCGATTCCCGTATCAGTCATCGCCATGGGCATTTTGCGAGGCATTTTCAGCAAGAGCAACGTGCTCGAAAACAATGCTGTTCAAACAATTGGCTCGGCAGGCGAGTCCATTGCCGCCGGAATAATTTTTACTATTCCTGCTCTGCTGCTAATGGGAATGCGTCCAAGTTTGCTAACCCTATTCTCTGTAGCTGCACTCGGTGGTCTGCTTGGAGTACTGCTGATGATCCCATTGCGAAATTACCTGATTGTGAAGGAACACGGTGCTCTGCCCTATCCCGAGGGCACAGGCTGTGCGGAAGTGCTGGTCGCAGGTGAAGAGGGTGGCTCCAAGTTTAAGACGGTGTTCTTTGCACTCGGTCTTGGTGGTGTTTATAAACTGCTGATGGACGGAAACACCTTTGGGCTTTGGTCGGAATCGCCATCAGTCAGCCTCGGAATTATGAAAAAAGCTCAGGTTGGTTTTGACAGCTATCCCTCGCTGCTTGGTGTGGGTTTCATTATCGGTCCGCGTATTGCGGCGCTCATGCTCGCTGGTGGGGCACTGGCATGGCTTGGTTTAATTCCACTGATAGCCAGCATCGGCGAAGCACTGCCCGGTCCACTTTATCCTGCGGAAATTCCGATCTCTGAAATGAGCCCGGGAAATATCTGGAACCGCTATATCAGGTACATTGGAGCAGGTGCGGTTGCTCTCGGTGGGATAATGTCCCTTATCCGCGCTATGCCGACGATTATCAGCTCATTCAGTGCGTCAATGAAGGGCTTCTCCATGAAAATTGACCCCAAGCTTCCGCGCACCATGCGTGATTTGCCCGGTACGGTAGTAATTGGCGGGGCAATATTTATCGCAGTGTTAATCTGGATGCTACCGGCATTGAAGCTCAATCTTGTCGCTGCGTTACTCGTCGTCATTTTCACTTTTTTCTTTGCATCGGTTGCTTCACGGGTGGTTGGATTGGTTGGTGGGTCATCGCTGCCGGTTTCTGGCATGACCATCGCTGCCTTGCTGGGTACAGCACTGATATTTTCTGCTTTCGGATGGACGGGCATGGAGGGTAAGTTTGCGGTATTGATTGTTGGAGCAATAGTCTGTGTAGGCATATCCTCCGCCGGTGACATTTCGCAGGACTTAAAAACCGGATTTCTGGTAGGCGCAACGCCCTATCGTCAACAGATCGGGCAATTTTTTGGAGTGCTTTCCGCAGCGACCGTGGTCGGTGCAGTTGTGTTACTTTTGGATGCAGCATTTACTATCGGGTCGCAAGAACTACCTGCACCACAGGCGACCTTGATGAAACTGGTGGTCGAGGGCGTAATGGACAAAAATCTACCTTGGGCGTTTGTTATGACGGGTGCTGTGATTGCGATTGTGGTTGAAATGCTCGGTGTACAGTCGCTTCCGTTTGCAGTTGGGCTATATCTGCCGTTTAGTCTGTCCGTGCCAATCATGGCAGGCGGCTTGATGCGCGGACTGGCTGAGAAAAAGTTTACTGGCGAGAGCTTAAAAAGTGCTCGTGAGAGTGGGGTGTTATTCGGATCGGGACTGGTTGCAGGTGATGCCACGATTGGTATATTAATCGCAATGTTTGTCTATGGTAGGGATAAGCTGCCGTGGTTGGCAAAGGTTCCCTCACCATTCGTGGGCGAACTGCCAATGGCTGGCTGGATTTCTACGATTATGTTCGTTGGTATGAGTTATCTGTTGTGGCGTTCGGTTAAGAAGGCAGCAATATAATTATAGCTAAGTAGCATATGCCTCAGTGCGTGTGCATATGAGTCGCAGGCAGGGACGCCTACGCTACTGGGTTCATTATGTTATTGGCTGTAAAACAAAAATTATAGAGGAAAAAATTGGAATCTAAAGACAGAGTAGCATTAATCACAGGTGCTGGCAGGGGCATCGGCGCAGTAATCGCCGAGCGTTTTGCCAAAGAAGGCGCAACGGTTGTATGCTCGGACATAGTTTCGGACGGTATTGATGAGGTTGTGGAAAATATCAAATCCAACGGTGGCAAGGCGATTGCCATCAAAGGGGACGTAGCAGATAAAGACCAAGTTGCAAGCTTAGTCAAAGGCATTCTAAAGGAATACGACCGATTGGACATCCTGATTAACAACGCAGGCATCACGCGCGATGCGCTGGCGATGCGGATGTCGGAAGATCAGTGGGATAGCGTGGTCAGAGTGAACTTGAAGGGCACATGGCTGCCATCGCAAGCTGTAATTCGTCCGATGCGCAAACGCAAATGGGGGCGGATAGTGAACACGTCATCGATAGCGGCGACTGGCAACGTCGGTCAGGCAAACTACTCGGCGACCAAGGGAGCGGTGATCTCGCTGACACGGACACTGGCGTTAGAGCTGGCAAGCTCGGGCATAACAGTAAACTGCGTAGCACCCGGAGCTATCTGGACGGCAATGCTGGAAAAAGTACCGGAAAAGAACCGCGAGATGTTCCTCGAGCGCATCCCCGCCGGCAGGTTCGGCTCACCGGACGACATCGCAACGACGCATCTGTTTCTGTGCAGCGAGGGCGCGGCGTATATCACCGGGCAGTTGATTCCGATTGATGGTGGGTTGTCGATTGGGATGTGATGTTACTTGTTTTACATATAATTAGACTACCTTAATATCCGATATTGAGAGAAATAAGATAATAAATTGATCTCAGATGTAATAGAGGTACACCTATTTTATTCACAGATAACGTAACAAGATGAATCGATCATATTACTCAGCTAGTGCTGAGAAATTCCTAAATGATGACAATGATCGAATTCTCGGAGAATTGACACGCCACCATCAATTTTCACTAGAGGATTTGCAGAGAAATGCTTGGATACTACAAATATTTATACTCAAAAAACACTTAATGAAATTGCATGACTGCCATTTGGCATTTGAATATGCGATTCCAAGGATGGGCAAACGTGTTGACGTAGTTATTTTGTACTTGGGAGTTGTGTTTATCTTAGAGTTTAAAGTAGGCGAATCAAAATACAATAATAGTGCTAAAGAACAAGCATTAGGCTATTCTATAGATCTCAAAAACTTCCATGAACAAAGTCATAATAGATCAATAATTCCTATCGTTTTAGCAACCGAGGGAAGTGATTATAAGCCAGAATTGGAGAAATATCCTGACAGTGTGTACCGTCCAATAAAATTAAATATAAATAATTTTGTAAGACACATACAATATATTGCCAATGAAATTAGTGAAAATATCCCAATTAATGCAATTGAATGGCAGGTGAGATAAATCTTAGTGAAACTTCAGAGAACATATCAAGAATTATTGATCATTCAAAAAGTGCAAATAGAAAATCTATATGCTTTATTACTGGTGTTCCAGGCGCTGGAAAAACACTAGCAGGACTGAACATAGCAAATGAGCGAAATATAACTTCTGAAGGAGCTCATGCCGTTTTCCTCTCAGGGAATGGTCCATTAGTTGAAGTTTTACAAGAAGCATTGGCGCGTAACGAGGTTTTTGAAAAAAAGGGTACCAAATTTCAGGTTACCAAGATTCAATCATTGACAAAAACGAAAGCTTTTATACAAAATATACACCACTTTCGTGATGACTCTCTACAATCTAAAAAGCCACCTATTGAGCGAGTGGTAATATTTGATGAGGCACAACGCGCTTGGACAGAAGCTCAAACCAGCTTATTTAGGGCTCAAAAAAAGGGAATAGCGGATTTTAGTATGTCAGAGCCTGAGTTTCTAATTAGCGTTCTTGATAGGCACCAAGATTGGGCTGTTATAATTTGTTTAATTGGAGGCGGTCAAGAAATCAATACTGGTGAGGCTGGACTGTCAGAATGGTTTTCATCCATTCAATTTAGTTTTCCTCATTGGGATGTCTATATGTCGAATAAACTTACTGACGAAGAATATACAAATGGAGAAAACATTTATTCGGGATTCACAAAAAAACAGTTAAAAGTAAAAAGTGGACTTCACCTTTCAGTTTCATTGAGATCTTTTCGTTCAGAGAAATTAGCCTCTTTCGTAAAAGCATATCTTGATCTCAAGCCACATGAAGCCAATGTGCTTCATGACCAATTTAAAGATGTTTATCCCATAGCAGTTACAAGAAATATTTATGTTGCAAAGGAGTGGTTGAAATCAAAAGCGCGTGGTGGTGAAAGTTTCGGATTGACCTGTTCATCTGGTGCTTACAGGCTAAAGCAATATGGAATTCATGTAAAATCCCAAATAGAGCCCAAAACCTGGTTTTTAAACAACAAATTGGATGTTCGTTCAGCGGGTTTTCTCGAAGAGGTGGCCACGGAATTTGATATTCAAGGTCTTGAACTTGATTGGACGTGCATTGCGTGGGATGCAAATTTAAGAAAGGAAAAAGATTGCTGGGAATACAAAAATTTCCGTGGAACAGAATGGCAAAATATTAAAAGTGAGGTTAGGAGAAAATATCTGCTAAATGCTTATAGGGTATTATTAACAAGAGCTAGACAGGGAATGATAATCTTTGTTCCTGAAGGCGATAATACTGATAGAACAAGATTGTCTGAATTTTATGATCCTGTTTATGAATATTTAATCGAGTGTGGAATTCAATGCGTATAGATACCCGATAAACATCGTGTGTTATTGAGGCATACTGAATAATTTATGACCCACAAACTATACAACGAACTATCATGGCTTTGGCCATTCTGGGAAGCCCCTGAAGATTATGCGGACTACTGCAACCACGTCGTCTATCTCATCAGCGAGCACAGCCAGATCCCCGTCCGAACTATACTGAATATTGGAAGCGGTGGCGGGAAGAATGTCTTCAATCTGAAGAGTCAGTTTGAAGTAACAGGAATTGACCTGAGTCCAAACATGAATGCACTCGCCAAAGAGCTGAACCCAAACTGCGAATTCTTAGAAGGCGATATGCGCGACTTTTCGCTCAACAGAACCTTTGATGCCATCCTGATGGATGATGGGATTTCGCACCTGACCTCTCGCTCAGACCTGACCTCAGCCTTTGAAATAGCCTATCAACACCTTCGTCCCGGTGGTGTCATGGTCGTTGGACCTGACAACACGACAGAAACGTTCATTCAAAATCGCACCGTCATTCACACCCTCGACCAGCAAAACAAAACCAGACAACCTCGATGTCGTCTTCATTGAGAACGACTATGACCCTGACCCAACCGATGATCACTACGAAGGAACTATCATTTACCTGATCCGAGAAGACGGGAAGCTTACGGTCGAAAACGACAGACATAAGATGGGGCTGTTTTCGCTCGAAGTTTGGCGTGAGACTCTGATGGGGGTTGGATTCGAGATCCACGAGCATAACTACACCGAGAATGGCAGTGATTATGTGACTTTTGCCTGCGTAAAACAGACTCAAAAGACGAATGAATGATCCCAAAAAAGAATAAGGGCTGAAAAACAGCCCTCATGTCAATTTTAACCAGTACGCCCGCCGCGACTCGAACGCGGAACCTGCGGCTTAGAAGGCCGCTGCTCTATCCAGTTGAGCTACGGGCGCAGTTAATTTGCTCTGTTCCAAAATAATTGTTTTTTTCCACAAATCAAGGTGTAAAAGAAAACTTGGAATTGTCAAATTATTTGGCTTGACTTTTGGCTGAAATGAGCCTATATTTAATGCATTACTACTGCACATATGTACAGAGTATTGTGATTAAATAACTAAAAGAAATGTTGAGCGAAAAAATAAATATAAACAGCCAGACTCTATTTGATGATGACCGCCAATTAGCCCTGTCGTTTATGACTGAGCTTAACAGAGATGAAGGCTTATTCCCATCAAATTGCCCGTCCTGCGGTAGTACGGAATTCGTTCAAGCTTGCCGAATGCCTTGTCCAAGGTGTGGCTTTGTTCTCGCGTGTAATGAATAAAGTTAGGCAGGTCTAATATATAAACCCAGAAAACCCAAATTGCAAACCGATCACATTACCAGATTGTTTGGCATGATCCCAGTCGACATCACTGCTATTGAAATTATAATAGAGTAAACCTTTGATGTGAAGGTGATCAACCAATTTGTACATCATTCCACCCGCAAATTGGAACGATGAACCACTTGTCACATCATCATTATCATAGAAACCACCATTGCCGTTATCCTTCCAAGTTTCTGATGTGATTAAAAAGTTTGTACCAATAAATGGCCAATACTTGCTTTCACTATTACCGAAATAGTAGGTCAATCCGGGTCCAATCCCGAGTGAATTCCAAGTTTCGTCACCCTGCTTTGTGTTCGATATATATACGAACCCACCTATACTCAAGCGTGGTTGTATAAAAATTTGAAAATTAGGTGAAAGAGTAAATGACGATATTCCCTCTCCACCATCTTCATATAAATCACCACTGAAATATCGGAAACTAAAGTAACCACCGACCTCCTTGGATCCTTTATCTAAGTCCCAATCCGCCGCGTAAATTGAGCTTGTAATCAATAGAAGAATAGTTAATACCAAAAATATTTTCATTACTTATCCTATAATTATTAATCGATTGATGTCAAAATATTTGAAATGTTAATTAGGTAAGAATTAAAAAGCAAGCGATTTTGGAATTGCTTACCCAAAATTAGTAAAAAAAAGGAGCATAGACAATCGCCCATGCTCCCATAGCAAGATACTTTAGTCTATCGAATTCTTAAGCCTCTTTGTCCTCGTCCTCACCCTTCAAATCAGCTTCGTCCTTCTTCAAGTTCTTCACCGAGCTTTGGTAAACCACAAAGATTGTCGATTCGTCACCATTCTTGCGTGCTACCCAACGGGAATCTTCACCCTCTTGCGGGATAAAATCAATCACTTCATGTTGGTCACCTTCGAGGAATACTTCTATTGTAAATTCGGGGCGCTCAAAACTTTGCATATCTTTGCTCCCTGCACCGCATTTCCAAATAAAGCAATGAATCCGATTGATGCCGGAACTGATAAATATTGTCCAGTAACA
>Ga0209403_10007568_pt1 | contig 10678 bp, 7 predicted proteins | sample ArcticOcean_MG_C_8_FD_187440 | JGI IMG/M metagenome (GOLD analysis project Ga0209403, IMG submission 187440) | Marine microbial communities from western Arctic Ocean - ArcticOcean_MG_CB11_86 (SPAdes) (version 2) | ecosystem: Environmental > Aquatic > Marine > Oceanic | place: Arctic Ocean...
CTCCATCGACCATGGTGAGGCCTCGCTCGACCTCTCCACCGAAGTCGGCGTGGCCGGGGGTGTCGATGATGTTGATCTTCACATCGCCAAGGCGGACCGCCGTGTTCTTGGCGAGGATGGTGATGCCTTTTTCACGCTCGAGGTCGTTCGAGTCCATGACCCGATCGACGATCTCGGCGCGGGAGTCTAGCTGGCCGGACTGCTGGAGGAGGGCGTCGACGAGGGTCGTCTTGCCATGGTCGACGTGGGCGATGATGGCGACGTTACGCAGGTCATTGCGAACAGCGAACGCGCCGTCGGGCGCGACCGTGGTCGCTGAAGAAGATGCTTCGATGGGAAGGCTCCGAGTCGGGATCTGGGGAATGGTGGGCGTTGTGCCTTATAACTAGTTGAACACGGTAATAGGGTGGTCGGAAGCAGGGAATGACAACGGGTGCTGTGAGGGTAGTTAAGGGTTCGGTCTGGTTGAGGTTGAGGAGCGTCCCTGTGGGAGGAGTGTGCGGGAACTGGAGGCCCGTGTGGTTGGGTTTTCGGGATGTAGGAGTTTGAGACCGGTTGAGTGTTGATCTAGATGATTTAATCAGATTTCTCAATATTTAAGGTGGTTCGGGAGTTCGTAAGGTGGAACTCGAGGGCATTCTGGCGTGACCAACGGACGGTTCGTTCCTTGTGAGATGGCGGGTCCGGATGTGAGGTGGCCGGTGGCGATGAGTTTCAGACGCCAACGACGTCCTCAAGTTTAGTGAAATTAGCGACAGTCATATCCGGAAGGTAGCGGTTGATCTAGACACCGCGGAAGCCACAGGTACGGTCACCCAGGACGTCGAAGGAGTTGCTGGAGACATCAGTAGCTCGGCTGGTTCGACGTCGCGTTCGCGGGCAGCGCGACGGTAGGCGGCGGCAGATGGTTTGAAGATGCCGCCGAGTTCGACGGAGTCTTCCCCGTCGAACTCGGTAATAGATACGTTCTTCACGAGGTGGTCGAGGCACCAGAGGTTGCAGTCGGAGAGGACTACGAACTTGTAGCCGGTGCGGAGTCGGTCGAGGCTTCGACGACTTTGGGACAGGTGTTGAGCAGCTGCCAGTTTCCTATCCATTGCTTGAGGACTCCGCGGGCGAGGGAATCGAGGCGGCAGGTGGCGGAGAAAGTGAGGGTCATGGTGACGTCCAGGTTGGATGGGATCAGACTCATGCGTCGCGTCGTAGTAGGACAAATCCTTCAGACGATCAGCACAACCAATCGCTCGCAGACCCTTTGAATTAGTCGTGCTCGCTAAAAGTCGAGCAGCCCCGAGATCGCACTTACCGGCCAGACATACTCAATCGTTCCACCGTTCCGAATTCACATGGCTTCATCCTTCTTCTCTGAGTGGTAATACACCGCCACACGCCACCAACTCACCTCGAATCTAGAGCACTACGCCCATCGGTGCGGCAGAACTGTAGCCCGAACAAGTTTTTTCTACCACGGCCCATAACTGAACTCCCAGACCGAAGTCGACACCGCAACCACTGGGGGCCTTTGATGAAGATCCCATGCCAAATTCTCTCAGGATCTGAACCCCAGCTTGCTAGGCATCGGGCGTTTCCCGTTCTCCATTCACTATTCACCCATCACATGAGTTAGAGTGCGCGCGTTGCAATACGGGTGGTCGGTGGTGGCTACTCGGTTGGAGGAGGCGCGCGATGGTAGATCACAACGGGCACAGTGCGGAAGAGGTTCCGGGCCCCCTGGCGGGGGTGCGTGTGCTGGAGTTTTCGCAGATTGTGGCGGCACCGGTGGCGGGAGTGAATCTGTCTGATCTGGGTGCGGATGTAATCAAGGTGGAGCCGATGGGGGGCGAGTCGACTCGGTACTTGGGGACAGTCTATCCACCGGAGGGGAAGGGGTATCAGGCACTGAATCGGGGGAAGCGTGGACTAATTATCGACCTGCAGGATCCTCGGGGAACGGCGGCAATTCACGAAATTGTGCAGGACATTGATGTGGTGCTGATCAACTACCGACTGGGAGTGGCTGAGCGGTTGAAGATTGATTACGAGAGCCTGCGTAAGATTCGTCCAAACATCATTTACTGGCAGAACACGGGGTTCGGAGAAGATGGGCCGGAGGCGTATCGCGCTGGCTCAGACATTGTGGCGCAGGCGTACAGCGGGTTGATGGCGCTGGACGGGAAAATGGGTGAAGACGGCGCGCCGGATCTAATTGCGAGTCCCGTGGCGGACATCATGAGCGGATTCGCGGCGGCGATGGGTATTTGCGCGGCGCTGTATCACCGGGCGCTAACGGGCGAGGGGCAGCGACTGACGACGAGTTTGTTGCGGACTTCGATGTTCATGATGGCGGGGGCGGTGATGCGGGAGCCGGTTCACGATTCGGTATTGCGGGACAATATGCTGGAGAGTGTGGATGCGGTACGAACTCGCGGTGGTTCGTACGGCGAGATTTTGGCTGCTCGGAACGAACAGTCGGGTCTGCGGCTTGCGTTTCGTCTGTACTACGGTGGGTATCGGGCGCAGAACGGCGGGGTGGTGCTAGGAGCGCTGACGAAGACTAATCGCAATGCGATGCGGAAGGTGCTGGGTGTAGAAGATGAGGGTTCGGACCGCGAGGGTTACGACGGTTACGACCCTGATAATCAGCGAATTGCTGAGGAGTGGAAGGTTAAATTCCGCGCGATTTTCTTGACGAAGACGGTGGAGGAGTGGGTGCAGTTGCTGGACGAGGCGGGGGTGCCGGTGGCGCCAGTCCATTTACCGGAGGAGATGTCTGACGATCCGCAGGTGGTAGCAGATGGAATGATTTGGGAGATGGAGCACAGTGTGACTGGCCAGCAGCGGGTAATGGGGCCGGCGGTGGTGATGAGTGGGACACCGACGCGTGTACAACGTTCGGCGCCGGCGCTAGGTGAGCATTCGAGTGAGGTGCTGGTGGAGGCGGGTTTGAGCGCGGATTCGGTGGCTGAACTAATCGAGGCTGGTGTGGTGTTTGTACAGGAGGGTTTGTCCACGGAGGCGTAACTCTGGGGCTCGAGCACCATCGAGGTAAGGTGCCGGCTTCGTCAGGTTCGGTGGTATGGGCTCTTTATTCGGGGTGGGTGACACATCCAATTCACCCGGCGTCCCGAGAGCGCGGTCCGTACACGATCACTCTTATGGAGTTGGACAAGCAGCGGGAGTATCCGACGGCGGACAATAGGTTGCGGCTGATTTCGTGCATGACCTAGAACTCAAAATCTCGGTACTCGAGCGGTAGGTCACATCGACGACGGTTCCGACGCAAACACCGGCGTCTCCGAGCGCTTGGCCGACAGCAGCGAAGTCCTCTCGGGCAGAGAGCGAGCGGATGGCACCTACGCCAGCGTCGAGCAGTCTGTTGGTGTCGGCGTCGTTCAAGGTACGGAACACGAGTTGTTCATCGAGGTCTATGCGGCCGCCACGCCCAAAAGAATCGAAGTAGATGGATCGAAGAGCAGATTGCAGTTGACTTCGTCATCGAGGCCTCAACTGTAGTAAATATGACCTGCTCGCTCTTTGCTCGTGGTGGCCGTGAGGCAGTCGGCACGGGAGCGGATCAACAGGTCTGCGTCGGACGGGTCGAAACGACCCGTAGCGACGTGATACGAACCGTCACTGACTTCGACGAACTCCCTCGCGTCTATGTGCACGGTCCCAATTTCGAGTGTGGCTACGGAAGATGCAGATCTAATCAGGTGCGGTTCTGGACAACAGCAGTTCGCGCGTGCCGAGCGATGGATGCAGCGCGGTTGTGGCCTCCGGAGTCAACAGGAAAACGCCTATGCCAGACGCGACTCACGTTACCTAATCGCTGCCCTGCAGGCGGAGATCGTCGTTGGGAACGAGGATCATGCGGTACCAGGTGCAGTTGGGGAAGGCGCTGGTGTTGAGGGCGACTTCGCCGACATCGGCGAGTTCTTGTTCGATGTGGGGCATGCGGACGGGGAATTCACCGCAGCGGTCTGGGCGGGGGCGGTCGTGGTGTCCGCAGAGGCCTCCGCCGTCTAATTGGGGGAGGAAGGCGGCGCAGCGAAAACGGGTGGGAAAGAACTCAAGTTCGTCTTTCTGATTGGGGGAGCGGTCGCGCCAAGGAAGGGCAGGAGCTGGTGCTTCATCGGAAGATGGGATGGGCTCGGAGGAAGTGATGCGTTCGAGGGGGATGATGAGGGGAGCGCCGCCATTGAGGGAGGCGAATTGGTCTGGGGGTAGGGTGCCCCATGTCCAGTAGCCATCGGTACGTGTGGAGTCGCAGCAGTCGCCGCAGCCGTTGCATTCGAGGCCGCGTGCGTCACGGAGGGTGATATAGGTGTGGTCCGGCAGGGTGGAGTTGTTCGTCATTGGGGGAATCGTACCGCCGGAAGTAGATGGTGTCGGGCGAGCGGTGGGAGCGAGGGGGTGATGTGAAATGACCCCTACCCGGCGGGGTGGCCGGGTAGGGGTCGGAGGTTGAACCGCGCGCCATCGGGCGGGATGGCGGGCGGTTCGAGAAGATTGCTGGCGCTAGTAGTCGCGGCTCTTTGAGCGACCGGCACCGGCTGTTGCCGGTGCCCGGCCGTTTGAGGAGCCGTTGTTGGTACCGCGGGAGTTGCGACCGTTCGACGAACCACCACGCGTGGGGCCGCTACGGGAGTTGTTGTTGTCGTTGCTGAAACTCGGGGTACCGCCAGTGCGCGGTCGGTCGTCACGGCGCTCACCTCGGGAGTCGCTGTCGCCCTCAGTGGAACGGCCGCCGCGTGCGGGTGCGGGTGCACCGGCTACAGAGCCGCGGGGACTGGAGCGGGTGCTATTGCGTCGCTGGCCCTCGCCCTGGCTCTGGTTCGAGCGTCCGTAACCTGAACCGCCAGAGCGACCGCCACCGGAGCGGCCGTAGCCGCCGCCGCCCTGCCGACGTCCGTTGGATCCGCCAGAGCGGGGCCCGTTAGAGAAGCTGGCCATGGCGAGACTTTCGTCGGCGAAACTTTCGTCGGGGTCGGCGTTAAGTCGCTCTCGAGCACCTTGGAGCGACCTTGGCGCCGGGGTGTTGAGGTCTGATTGAAGCTTGAGATTGCGGACCATACGGTCTGCTTCCCGGAGTTCATTGTTAGCGATGAAGGAGACGACTATGCCCTGGTTGCCAGCACGCGCGGTGCGACCGGAGCGGTGGACGTAGGTCTTGTCATCGATCGGCGGGTCGAAGTGGAGGACGCAGGCCACACCGTCCACGTGGATGCCACGTGCGGCGACGTCAGTGGCGACGAGCGCTTCGACTTTGCCATCGGCGAAGGATTTGAGTGCGCGGTTGCGCTGGCTCTGCGAGCGCGAACCATGGATGGCGGCTGAGGTCGCTCCAGCTTTCTCAAGTTGCTGAGCAACTCGGTCCGCGCCACGGCGGGTACGGCAGAAGACGATAGTGGGGCCCGCGGCCTGAATGAGGTCCGAGGCAACTTCAACGCGACTGCCAGTATCGAGTCGCCAGAAGATGTGGCGCATGGACTCGATGTTTGGCTGGGCATCGCCGACTTCGTGGCGTGCGGGGTCTTTTTGGTAATTGCGGGTGAGAACCCCAACATCGCCATCAAGTGTGGCGGAGAAGAGGAGGGTTTGTCGGTCGCTGGGGGTGCGGTCGAGCAGACGTTTCACTTCGGGAAGGAAGCCCATGTCTGACATGCGGTCAGCTTCGTCGATGACGACGACTTCGACTTCGTCGAGGTCGAGGTAGCCCTGCTGGATGAGGTCGGCGAGTCGTCCGGGACAGGCGACGAGTACGTCGACACCTCGGGCAAGTGCACGTTTCTGGGGCTCATAGCCAACGCCGCCGTAGACGGCGATGATACTGCGTCCGCCGGCGCGGGCGATGGGTTCAAGTTCGCGCTTGATCTGGTCAGCGAGTTCACGTGTCGGTGCGAGTACGAGGCCGCGAGGTCGTCGTGGCTTAGCACCCTCGACGTTGAGCAGCAGTGGGATACCAAAGGCGAGGGTTTTACCGGAACCGGTGGGTGCGCGGGCGGCGAGATCACGGCCAGCGATAGCGTCGGGAATAGTAGCGGTCTGTACTTCAAATGGGGAGGTGAAGCCGAGTTCTTCAAGCAGCCCGGCGAGGCCATCTGGCACGCCGAGGCTCGCAAAGGTGGTGGTCAATCTATCTCCTACAGGTACCCCCGCATGTGCGAGGAAATTCGCTTGTGTCGCACTCAGCCTTGCACGGCCACACAGGCAGCGCTGGGCCCCCAGCGTCGATCAGTTTTCTGATCTTATGTTGACGCGGAGCAGGCTGGATGAGGCGGATCCACCTACAGGAACGGATGTCGTGCGTCGCATTTGGCCACCGGGAAGCGTCTGCGAACGCTGGCCTCCACCGGTGTGGCGTGTGAATAGCGTAACAAACCACCTTCGGGGGTCAACTGCACTTCGCGACTGGTTGCGGTGGATTCGCTGTAATTCCTCACTTGTGGCTGTTTGCGGGATGCAGAGACCGGGGTGGATTCCGCGTCTGAGGCGTTGGCGTGGGAACAATCTGCGACTTACCTCGATGCCGTTGTGCGGCGGCAAACGGCGTTCCTGGTAGATAGCGCCATTGGCAGCGAAGGTGCGTTCCCACTCGTCGCCGTCGACGAGTAATGTTTCGACGCAACGGGGATCGAAGTGGGTGCCGGCACCTTGCTCGATATGGGCGATAGCACGGTCACGGCTCTAGGCTTCGTGGTAGGAGCGGAGCAAGTCGTCGCCGATGTCCATGACGGTTCGAGCGGGATAGCCTGTCCGGCGAGGCCGTTCGGGTAGCCGCTGCCGTCGAATTTTTCGTGGTGATGATGAACGAGCGCGCGGAGGCGTACTTCGGATATCCGGAGTTCGTGACCGATGGTGAGTCATCGCGAGTTTCAAGTGCGGTGGCGTGGCTGAGCATCTGTTCGCTCGAGCCGGAGCGTATTTAGGTGATGATATCGCGTTCACCAAGTCGATCGGGGCACCGTGAGGACGTCACTCGGGCGTATTAGGAGGCGAGACCCCAGACGGAGTTTAAGCAGCTGCTGATCTGGGCCTAGGGGATTAGAACAGAGCCGCCGGTGACGGCGACGAAAAGCGGGCGTCTGGTAAACAGCTAGACACGCAGGAAGCGCATACCGTGATGGCAGTGAAGCCGCTGACGATGAAGATGGAGCAGGTGGGGAGTGGGCTAGTTGAGGCGTCGGAAGCGGGGGACGAGGGCGAGGTAGGCGAGGGTCGCGATGATCAAGGCGGCACCGAGTGAGCCGATGGCGAATTGCGGTCCAACGTGGTCCATGTAAATAGCGACGACCAAAGTACCGATGGACATCATGCTGAACTGCATCATGAAGAACGACATGATCCGCCCGCGATATTCATCTTCGACGTACTCCTGGACGAGGATCTGGCTCATGGCTTGACGACCAGCTGACCCGATGCCGATCACAAGGAGGCCTACCCAGCCAATGGCAAACACGCCGGTGGCGGAGAATCCGATCATCGCCACGCCCATCAGCAGCGAACTCCCAGCGAGGAGTAGTCCTCGATTTTCTCGCATACGGATGGTAGCGAGAGCCAAGGCACCGGCTAATGCGCCGAATCCCATACCCATCTGCATGACGCCGAGGGTGGTGCCAGTGTCTCCGTAGACCTCCGATACGTATCCGGGGAGCAACATGCGGATGGGCATCCCGAGCACGGCGCCGAGGAAGGCGAAAGAGAGGATGCTAAGCACGGTGCGGTCCGTGCGGACGTAGACGAGTCCTGCCTTCAATTCGCTGAGCGTACTGCCCCTACGAGGGCCTAGCGGTCCCCGTGCCGTCCGTCCACGCCCGCCCGACGGGCCAGCACCCATACCCTGGGTGCGACTGGCTTCGATTTCCTCTGGTGAGAGAGTCTTCACGCCGAAGAGCATCACGACGGAGACTGTGTACATACCAGCCATGATGACGTACACGGCACCAGCACCGATCCAGTCGATCAGCGGACCGCCGATGGCGGGTCCGATGATCTGCATGAGATTCATGCCGGCGGTCTGCAACGGGATGGCGTTCATTAGCCGCTTCATGCCGACGACTTCGGGCAACAGCGCCTGCCTTGACGGCATCACCAAGGCCATCATCACACCCTGAGCGACGGAGGCGACGACAAGGTGCCAGAAGACGAGCACGTCCATGAAGAGCAGAGTTGCGACGACCACGGCAATCACGAAGCTAAACGACTGGCCAATTTGAAGGACGAGGCGTTTTGAGGTGCGGTCCGCGATCACTCCACCGAAGGGGGAGAGTAAGAGCATGGGAATCGCGGAACCGAGGCCAACGATGCCAAGTGAGACGAACGTATCGGTCATATGGAAGGCGAGATAACCACGCACGATCATCTGCATGCTCATGGCAGCGTTCCACCAGATCATGGCACCCATGTACCAGCGGAAGGGGCCGAAATCGAAGGCGGCGAATGTGCGCGGGTTGTACCAAGCACGCTGTGGTTCGAAATCGGACGATGGTGGCTCCTGAATTACGGGCTGAGCCAATTCGTCGCCTCTTTCGGTTCGCGCAGTCTGGGTGAGCCTGTGCGAGGAGTCGAAATCTTACGTTAACGTCATAGTACATGCGCGCTATCTGTGCAGCCGTGAGGATAGTCATGGACGCCGACAGCTCGATAATGAGCGACTCAGAGAGTAGGGGCACCATCGGGAGTGGGAGTGATAAAGAGGGCCCGACCTCGGGAGATGGCGTCCTGGACGCGGTCAGCGGTGGCGCTGGGGTTGGAGTCGGTGGAGCTGTCTAGCACCGCGCCAGGGAGGTGGCCTTCGGCGATCTGCTGGGTGAACTGCGCGTGCAGGGCACGGGAGCGCTCAGGGAGCGAGTAGAGGCGACCAGCGTCCCTTTGCAAGGTCACATCGAGAGCGGGGAGCAGGGTGACCAGCTCGACGGATACAGGGGTAGCGGCGAGGGTGGCGCGGTACCACTCGACGGTCTGTGAAGTAATGACGTCTGCGACGACGACCGAGTAACGCATGGCGACACTCTGGAGGGCGATGGCAGCGGCGTTGCGTGGACCTAGTTCAAGTTGCTCGAGGGCTTGGTAGTCACCAATCCAAGGATGGCGATAGCCGGCGCGGACCATCTGGCGGAGATCATCGACCTCGACAAGGAGCATGCGGTCGAAGCGCTCGCAGAGTGCCTCCGCAACGGAGGATTTACCGGCGCCAGGTGGTCCGGACAGGAGAATGATCTGGTTCATTCGATATCTCGCATTCGGCGCAAGGGTTACTCGATGTCGTGATCAGGATACGTTGTGGGGTAATCGCCCGCTTAGATACCTCGGAATTCAGCGCAATATCACTCACCTTCCTATCAGCAGTTAGTCGCAATTATTTCCGATAATTACGTAGGCATCACCACACCATGACGAATAGGACACACTCATTCATGCAACCCTCTCATTCAGACATGCTAGGTTTTCCATTTGCATAGTCACCGCAGTGACGGGTAGCAAGATCTTGCACTAATAACTAGAACGCTCAGTAGTTTGGCCGAGACCTTGGATGACTTGAAGTGATCACGTTCGATCGGTGCTCTCGCCAGATGCGCGTGGGCGATCGAGAGGTGGTGCTGGCGAAGCAGAGGTTCGATCTGTTGGCACTGTTGCTCGACAATCGTGACGAGGTGCTAACCAAGGAATACTTCGTCCCGACTCTCTATATCCACGACGTCGTGTCTGGCCTCCATTTCCTACACAATCTGGTTACGCATGGCGCTGCCAGCCGCGGGCAGTCAATCTCCGATCATCCCGGTTTGAGGCATTGACTATACGAATCCTGATGCATCGGTCGGCGGCTGTGAATTCCGAACGCGTGAGGCATTTGAGTCTGCACTGTGGGTCTCGGTAGTACCGACCATGATCATCGACGCCACGCGGCGGATCCGGTTCGCGAACGTGACTTCGCAAAATTGGTGGGTACAGCACTGTGGCGTAGGAGGCAGCACGGTGCTGTCCCCTAGCGACCGACAGAATACGCGAACCGCGCTTCTGGCACGGGACCTTCGCGAACGAATCAGATCGTCGCGAGATCGTGGATCTGGAACGGCGTGATAGCTCTCTGGTTGAGGTACCGGTGCGGTCTGTTCGCCCAGGAACAATCAAGGAGCAATCGTTGGAGCAGTCTTGGAGTATCTGGGCCGGGCGCTGTATCACCACGACGATTCATAGCCGCCAAACCGAGAGCAAGCTCGACGCCTCACCAAAACTCTCGGAAGGGCATCAGTGAATTCTCGGACTTAGCTCAGGCGAAGCGCACGTCCAACGAGATATCGAGTGAGATGTCTAGCGACGAGGCCGAGTGGGTGAGCGCACCGACAGAGATGAGCTGCACGCCGGTACCGGCGATGGCGGCGATGGTTTCGAGATTGACTCCACCGCTGGCCTCGAAGAGCACGCCAGCGGGAGCGCCGGCGACGATGGGACGCATGGTGTCCGGGTCCATGTTGTCTAGGAGCACGATGTCTGCGCCGGCGGCGATTGCTTCGGCCGCCTGATCGGGGGTGTCGACTTCGACCTCGATACGCAGAGTATGGGGTGCGCCGTCGCGGGCGAGGGCGATGACGTGGGCGACGGAGAGCCCTCGGGCGGCGCCAGCCGCGAGGTGGTTGTCTTTGATTAGGATGCCATCCTGGAGGTTGTCGCGGTGGTT
>Ga0209403_10007571_pt1 | contig 10673 bp, 10 predicted proteins | sample ArcticOcean_MG_C_8_FD_187440 | JGI IMG/M metagenome (GOLD analysis project Ga0209403, IMG submission 187440) | Marine microbial communities from western Arctic Ocean - ArcticOcean_MG_CB11_86 (SPAdes) (version 2) | ecosystem: Environmental > Aquatic > Marine > Oceanic | place: Arctic Ocean...
CGTACTGGTCGAACGAGTTATAAGAAACGTGCAGACCGCTTTGCGCGTCGCTCTGATAACCCAACGGCCCCATGCGTAGGCTGGTCGCGTACGGTTTGTACAACGAGCCGTCGTCGAAGGGTTCAAGGTTATGTTGTAGGGACTTGGGGAAAGATCGACAGACGGTAGGTGATGCGCCGAATAGGTAAATGAGAAGCCAAGACCAGCGCCTGAAATTCCTGATGAGGCCGAAGTACGCGCGGGTGCGATCGTCATGCTCAGTTATTCCCAAAGCCGACCACAGTGTTTCTGGCAACGAAAAATTGTAATGAATACCCGAAATGGTCTGCATCAATCGACCATAGCGGTTACCTAGGCCACGTCGATAAACCGTCTTTGCCCGAGCGATGTTGGAGGTACCGTATTGGCCAAGGGGTATGTCACTGTCGTCGCCCAACAGACAAGGCATGCTGCTTGGCCACAACATCTCCTCGCCGAGGCTCTGGTAGACGAAACGATGTATGGCTTCCAGTTCGTCGAGGCATGCATCCGCTGAAGGGTGCACCGAGGTTATGAGCTCGAGCTGTGACTCGGAAAAGTCGGTTGTGATTGCTGGATGCGTGAGTGGCGAGCCGAGCGATTGTGGGTGCGGTTGTTCGGACAACCTGCCGTCAGGCGTGACACGCAAGCTTTCTTTCTCGATGCCGCGGCGCAGTTCGTCGAGCCTTACGCTGGAGTTATTTAGTTTGGCGAGTTTCGCCGCATCGATGACTGCGTGGGTTGCTGACACGTTCGATCGTCTTGTGCTTAAAAAGGGGCGCTAAAGTATTCACGCAGACGCGCGCCGTCAACTTGACAGTCGGGGACGGTTCTTGCCTGCAAAATTGGGCGACGTCGTGCTAGGCAGTATGCGGACCCGCGTCGACGATGTCGGGATCGACCTCAAACTTTGTGAAATTCTCGACAAATTTGGCGACCAACTTTGCCGCCGCTTCATCGTACGCATCCTTGTCATCCCAAGTATTGCGTGGATTAAGCACATCGGAATCGAGCCCAGGCACGGCATGCGGGATGTCGAGATTTAGACCCAGAAGGTGATCAGTCGCTGAATCTTGCAGCGCGCCGTCTTGAATCGCAGCGATAATCGCTCGGGTAACGGGAATGCTGAACCGTTCGCCAACGCCATAACCGCCACCTGTCCAACCGGTATTGACGAGGTACACATCTGATCCGAATTCTTCGATGCGTTTGATCAACAAGTCGGCATAAACACCCGCGGGTCTTGGGAAGAACGCAGCGCCAAAGCAGGTGGAAAAGGTAGCTGAGTACGCTTCTGTGGAGCCTACTACGGTCGAGCCGACCTGGGCTGTGTAGCCTGAAAGGAAGTGGTATGCCGCGGCTTGTTTCGATAACAAAGACACAGGTGGTAAAACGCCGCTCACGTCACAGGTCAAAAATATGATGTTGTTCGGTTCGCCGGCACGATTGTCTACGACTTTCGCGTCGATGTTTGCGCGAGGATAACAAGCTCGCGTATTCTCGGTTAACGTGCCGTCAGCGTAGTCGGGCTCGCGTGTCAGTTCATCGATGACGACGTTTTCAACGATCGCGCCGAAACGGATAGCGTCATAGATTACCGGCTCGCTCTTGCGTGTAAGGTCTATGCATTTGGCATAGCAGCCGCCTTCTAGATTGAAAATCGTGTCTTTGCCCCAGCCATGCTCGTCATCACCGATGAGGAGGCGCCCAGGGTCGGCCGATAGCGTGGTTTTGCCGGTGCCCGACAGACCGAAAAAGAGCGTTACGTCGCCTGTCTCCCCGGCGTTAGCCGAGCAGTGCATCGGTAAGACATCCTTCTCGGGCAGCAAAAAATTCTGTACGGCGAACATAGATTTTTTCATTTCGCCGGCGTAGCGCATACCAGCAATGAGAACCTTGCGCTGTGCGAAATTGAGCATCACAACGCCGTCGGAGGCGGTGCGGTCCCGATCGGGAATACATTCGAAAGTTGGGGCGTTGACGACTTGCCACACTTCTTTGTTATGCGGGTTGTAATGCTCTGGGACGATGAAGAGCGCGCGGCCAAACAGTGCATGCCAGGCATACTCTGTGGTCACTTCGATGGGGATGTAGTGTTCCGGGTCTGCGCCAACGTGCAGGGTCGACTGGAATGTTTCGTGATCCGTAAGATGAACTTGAACCCGATCCCATAAACGGTCGAATACTTCGGCCGCAATCGGGAGGTTGATCTCGCCCCAATCAATCGCTTCAGATGTCGAAGCCTCGTCAACAATAAAGCGGTCTGTTGGTGAGCGACCAGTGCGTGCCCCGGTGGCCACAACGATGGCACCATTGCTCGCGAAATGGCCTTCTCCACGCAAGACTGACTGTTCCGCCAACAGTGCGGATGAGAGGTTAATGTAGTTGTCAGTTTTCTTTGTGAAGTCGATATCAACAGCCATGGTTCAAGTATCCTGCAGCATGGATTGATTGTCCAAACATTGAACGAATTCATCCGAATTATGCCAGGACCGTCGGCGGCGTTGTATTTTTTTGTCGGTCATGAACAAATAGAATGGCAACTTTTTTCCTAGTGCTCGGGCCCGGGCGCTCCACTCGCCCCGATATAGTGTTGCAACGTGGCGATATTGATTGCGTCGTAACGATATTTTGCGCCGCAGAATTCACAATCGACGGCAATGACCCCGTCTTCGGCCAAAATATCTTGCAACTCCTCATGGCCGAAAACCTGCAACGTTTGGTCAGTCTTGGCGCGCGTGCAGGTGCATTTAAAGCGCAAGTGGCGCGCTGGGTGTATCTGGATGGGGTGCTGATGGAACAATCGGTGCAACAACGTTTTGGCGTCGAGCCTTGCGAGTTCTTTGTCCGTTACGGTCGCCGCAAGTGTGGTCAAGGTTTGCCAGGCGTCGTCTGCGGCGTCCAATGCAACCTCGACTGCGTTGTCCGGATCGGGCAGTCGTTGCAGCAATAGCCCGGTTGTCGCCGAGGTTGTAGTAAGGGCGCTCGAGGCGAAAAAAATCCGGGTCCGCAGCTGTTCGGATGTAGCGAAATAGTGCTCAAGGTTGGTTGCGAGGTTGGCGTGCTGGAGTTGCACCAGCCCTTGGTAGGGTTGTTGACTGAGTTGATCGGGTATTAGCGATAGCGCGAGCCGACCGTTGCCGAGCCAGGCGCGTAAGTCGTCAACGGCCGGTTGCTCGTGCGACTCGTTGAGGTGCGCAATACCGCGCAGAAAGCGCTGTGAACGGCACTCTGCCAGAGAACGAGAGAGCGCCCCGTCGCCTTGCGATTGCAACGCCACCGCACCGTTGAATTTGAGGTTGTCAGCGAACATGGCGACCGCCGCATACATCTGCCCCAACAGCGTTTGGATGAGGTCGGGGTAAGACTTATTGCTATTGCTTTCGGCTAGCACATATTCGATGCGCACCCATTGGCCGCGGATAGGCGCATCGACGAAGCTAAATCGACACAGAGTGTCCGTCTCGTCATACGTCTCGTCAGACATCACTAGCCGGGTTTTGAGTTTTGAGTTTGGCAAGTTCGCGACGATCGCGCTTTGACGGTTTAGTGCTTGGAACGGTCAAGCCAGCTTTCTCCATCCGTCGTTTCGATGCGAGTAGTTGGCGTGCTTCGATGCTGTCGACCTTCTCCTCGTACAGCCCCTGGGCAACCTTTGCCGGACCGCGGTGCTCCGCGAGGGTGGCGATGACGATCGTTTGTAGCGTATCGCCGCGTCGAATCTCAAGGGCTTGGCCGATGTGAACTTCTTTTGCGGGCTTCGTGCGTTGGCCGTCCAAATGGACTTTGCCGCCTTCAATCGCCGCTTTGGCGAGCGAACGGGTTTTGAAAAAGCGTGCCGCCCACAACCAACGATCGAGGCGCATGCCCTGACTGCGACCCTCAGACATCGGCCGCATTCGATGTATGTCTCAGTTCAGCTTTCGGATTCACTTCGATCTGTCAGCTCAAGGCCGGACATATTTCAGCAAAGTGGTCGAAGGCTGGGAATCGCAAATCGCCACGCGCCGGCCGTGCCGAGTCGGGCGTACGAATTGCAAGGGTATGACGGATGCCGAAATCCAGCGCTGCTTGCAAGACTGTTTCGGTGTCGTCGACGAACAGTGTCCGCTCGTGGTCGAACTGGTGTTCACGTTGCAATTGCTGCCAGAACTGCTGGCTCTCCTTAGGCGCTTGGTAGTCGTGGCTGGACACCACAGCATCGACACGCGTGCAGATGTCTGAGTGTTCATTCTTGACCATCAACGAGTCGCGATGGGCATTGGTGGCAATAATCGCGCGCCGCTTGGTCTTGCGAAGCCACAATAAGAATGCTTCGGCTCCGGGGCGATACGCCACTAGTTGGGTGGCCGTACGATGCAGATCGATGATGTTCAACTGCGTGAACTCGGTCCAATGGTCAAAGCTGTAGAACTCGATACTCCCGCGTATGTCACTCATGTGGGACATTAGATGCTCACGTGCTGCGTCGACTGCCAAGTCGTGTCGTTCTGCGTAGGCGAGCGGCAACAAGTGGTTCCACACATTGTTGTCGTACTGCAGGTCGAGTAACGTACCATCCATATCTAGGAAGACAGTGTCGATAATCGACCAATCAACGGTTGCTGTTTGCATAAGGGCTATAATACCGCAACGCTAGATGCTTTGACGTGATCGCCCAGACCGATGTCGCCTGACCGGTATGGAAAGACCGATCCACAATCGCCTGACCTATACACAATCGAACCGAGCCATAATCGAAAAAAATATGCCGTTACCTGAAATTCACAAGGTTGAACTCCTTGCGCAAACTCGTTTCTTCAAAATTGAGTCAATGGACCTGGAGTTCAGCAATGGAGTAACACGTGTGTATGAAAGGCTTCCCGCGGTAGGCACAGAAGGCGTCATTGTAGTTGCCGTAAACGACGACGATGAGTTGCTGCTGATTCGTGAATATTGTGCCGGGTTTCATGAAATGCAGCTCACGCTACCCAAGGGATTAGCGGAGCCCGGTGAGACGATCGAAGAAGCCAGCAACCGCGAAATTGCTGAAGAAATCGGTCACGCGGCGCGTGATATCCAGTTCGTGAAGCGATTGACTTTGGCCCCCGGGCACATGGGATATACCATCAACGTCATGTGCGCTCGCGGCTTGTATCCGCACCGTTTGCCAGCAGATGAACCGGAGCTACCTGAGGTAGTACGCTGGCCGCTGGCTGAGATGGATGCCTTAATCAACTCAGAAGACTTCAACGAAGCGCGCGCAATTGCCGCGCTCATCCTATGCAGGCCGCTGTTAACGAACCCTTGGTAGCCCTGCGTGTAACCGACCAAGAAGGAACGAAATTCAACGATGTCACCGATCTCCCATGACGCACTTTTGGAAATCGTACAACGCGCGGGCGATGCGATCCTCGATATTTATCACACCGACTTCGAAGTCAAAAGCAAAAGCGACGAGTCACCGTTGACCCAAGCGGACCTCGCCGCGCATCACATCATCGCTAACGCCTTGAGTGAACTGACGCCCGACATACCGCTGGTCTCAGAAGAGGCGGAACCGCCGGATTTTGCAACGCGCTCGAGGTGGCCGAGGTATTGGTTGGTGGACCCCCTGGATGGCACCAAAGAGTTCGTTAATCGCAACGGTGAATTTACTGTGAATATTGCGTTGATTGAGGATCATGAGTCGGTATTGGGCGTGGTTGGTGTGCCAGTGCAGGATCGGATCTTTGTCGGCGACAGCGCAGCCGGCGTTGCCCGCCTGTATAGCGGTGGGGCAGTCAGCGAGATTAGCGGCGGTCGTCGCGATGTCGACGATGAGTCACTTAACGTAGTAGCGAGTCGCAGTCATGGGGGTGAGCGGCTCGAGAAATACCTTGACGCAGTTACGAAAAAATTCCCTCAATTGACTCGTACGCCGGTGGGTAGCTCACTCAAGTTGTGCACGTTGGCCAACGGCGACGCGGATTTTTATCCGCGCTTGGGGCCGACGAACGAATGGGATATTGGCGCCGCCCACGCTGTGTTGAAAGCAGCAGGGGGCGAGTTGTATACCTTTGACGACAAACCTCTCAAGTACAACAGCAAAGAGAGTTTTCTAAACCCAGATTTTTACGCAGTCGCCGATCGTGAGTTCGCCTGGCAGAGCATGTTGCCCGAAGTACCGCCAAGTGACTAAGCGACCGTAACAAACAGCCGCTTATGGCCACTGCGCTGCGCTCCACTCCACGCTCACGCATCCATGTCCCTTTTGCTCGGCCACCCTGTCTGGGCCATCTGGGGCTATCGCTCTTTAGGCTATTTTACAACGGCCCCTCTGTAACGGCGGCCACGCACAAAAACATGCAGAAACATGATGTTCAAGCTAGGTGTTCAGGAGAGGTTCGGGGAGTTGGCCTCAGCTAGCCGTGCTGTACATTGGTGTACTCGCCCTGCCGAGGAGAATAACACTGGATAAACATACAGCGCCGGCTAGTGAGGATTGCTAATATACAGAAAAAGCGGCAAAAAAAAAGCACTTCTCGGTTAACGATTTATTATAAATTTGAAATCTCGTTGCACTTCAATCGGTTAGCGATAACCAATCCATAATTCCTTCACTTTCCTTGTTTCCCACGCAGCAATTGTGTTGGTTGCTTACATATTGGGCACATCTGCTCAATTGCTAAAGCGATGTGAACTAGGACACACTCTGCTAAGCCAATGACTGGCGCGAGCAGCGACTCGTTGGATGGTGGAACCTCGCACAAGTGGTCAATGCTGTTCACTTGACGATCACCGCTCCAGCAGGATCAGCGGTATTTCAGTTGAAATACTCACGTAATTACAAGGACGTAGCAACAATTGCGGCCGTCGTCTCTGGGGATTAGGAGGTGTCAGGAGGTCGCAGCGCTGAGCTTTGCAGAGTACGCAACAATTGAGTGTCGTTTGGGGGGAAGGTCGTGGAAGAGCGGTTTGAGAACGCTGACGCTACAGTTGAGTTAGACGAGGCAAACGAGTCGGTGTTTCGTTTCGTATCTTACTGGAGTTCGTATTTGCTCTGGTCCGCGATCTGTGTGCTCGGCGTTATGATCGCGTTTATCAACTAGCGAGAAACACGCGGCGCATTAGCCACTTTAGCGCTTGATCATAGTGATCGAATAGCTCTGCTCGATCGATGGAGCAGATCATGTGATACAGCGCTGCACAAGACTGTTCGTCGAGTGCTTCATCGATCACAACCGCGATGCTTCCCTGAACCTTAGGCGCGTATTCGCCTATGGCAAATTCCCGAAACGCGCGGGCCTGAGCCGTGGTCCGGGTGACACTCAATCCACGCAAATCAATTAAGTGGGGAAGTTTAGGGTCCATCTGCGCGTCTTGGAGGACGGCACGGCCTAAATCACGCGCATCGTCAATATCGACGGTATTCGAGCCGCCGAGGGTAACTAGGCCCTGTTCATGGTTGATGTGATATGCGACAGCCATGAGAGTGCGCGTTGGTGGGTAGATCGGGGGGCTAAAATAGATAAGATGGCAGCCTGCAATACAGGCGTGTGTCTCAATTTACGTTCTCTCGATTTACGTTCCCGCTACCCCTACCCCGTACAAATTACTTACACTCTTGGTTTGCGATCTGCTACTCGAATTGGACGGGAGAGGACGATTAGCGAACCACACTATGTGATCTATGGCGCAGGAGGCATCGGAGGCACGATTGGAGCGCGCATGTTCCAAAGTGGCAACCGGGTCACGCTGATCGCGAGAGGCGATCATGGCAAACAATTACGCGATGAGGGAATGCAATTCATAACGCCCGGTGAACACAACCTATTGCGCATTCCGACGGTACTAGATCCGAGCGAAGTGAACTTTGACGCGAACACTTTTGTCCTTATGTGCATGAAATCTCAACACAGTCTCGTTGCATTGGAAGCACTCGCTGCATGTGCTCCGGCCGACGTCAGAGTTGCTTGTGTTCAAAACGGGGTTGCAAACGAGCGTACGGCGATCAGATTTTTTGCCAACACCTACGCGACAGTCGTCAACGTGCCGGCGGTGTTCCTCAAACCCGGGGAAATAGTCACTCATGCCGAAGGCACGGGCGGCGGGCTCGATACGGGCTGCTTCCCGCACGGCTCGGACGACGCTGCAGCCCAACTCACGAGCGCATTGACCGATAGCGGTTTCTCCGCGATACCGGATCCGGCGGTGATGCGGCAAAAGTATGCGAAATTGCTACTGAATCTCGGCAACATCTTACACGCGGGATTGACTGATCCTGGCGATGTCCAAGCCATCACACATGAGTTGCGGCATGAAGCGCTAGCGTGCTTTGAAGCCGCCGGGATCGACTGTGCGTCGCGCGAAGAGGCGCGTCAGCGCACGAAGGACGTTCGAAGCGCCGAGGTGCCTGGCTACGAACGCGTGGCAGGCTCGTCGTGGCAAAGTGTTGCTCGCGGTACCGGAGATATCGAAACGGAATATCTCAACGGTGAGATCTGTTGGCTTGGTCGGATGCATGCCATCGCCACACCGTATAACAATGCTTGCGTACAGATGGCTCGCGCACTCATCGCCCGCAACGAGGGCCCGGGGTTGTATAGTGCTGCTGAGTTCGGTGCCAGTATTGAGGTGAAATGAACTATGTGGAGATGCCTCGATAACTGTATTTAGCAAATATCTTGTGACCTTTGCCGATGATGATGCGGCGCAAGCGGCCAAATCAATTCGCGACGGATCCGAGCAAAGAGTCTGGGGTACGTGGGGTGGTTTGTTTGGTATCGCCAGCAATGAGCTCATCGTGGTAACCGTAGCCGGTGAACCAGGCGATAACCAATGGCCGGCTGGGGTGGTCGAGGTGAGTTGCGAGCAACTGCGCGCGACGGTGCGTCCTACATCGGAAGAATCGCCCACGCGCGAAGGTTTGTACGTATTTCGCTCGTTTTATATAGACGCGGCACACATTGACCGAGTCGTCGAGTTGTCGCAGCTTGCTTGGCAAACCTTCGAGACGAGCTCCGATTACCAGACTGAACCTACAGGATTGTTTGCACCAGTCGACCCGACGCCAAATAGCGTCATGTATCTGCTGACCTGGTACGACGGCTTGAATTCGTGGCAAACTTCACGCAAACCTGTCGAAGAAGCGCGCAATTATTTTCGCGAGCGGCACGCGCTGATGCGTTCAACGAGTGCAGTCGCGACGCGGTTAATCATCTAACCCGATCGATGACGGTAGGCCTTACACCCTACTACGTCAGCACAATCGACGGGGCTCCTTTTTCAATTGCCGCTCTTGCTGCTCGAGCTCGTTGGAGTCTTTTACGTTGTAGCCTTTGCGTCTTTTTTCGCGCAGGTCGCGCAAGTTCTGCCGCGTCGAATGACAAGTCACATCCACTTGGCGGTCACGCGCACTCTTGCGTAGGCGCCGGGGTTTGGTCGAGCGCGGTGGCTTGAGTCTTGCGAGTTGCTCGGTTTCTTCTTTAGTGAGCGCCGCGTGCTCAATGATTGAGATTGTTTGCGTCTTGATGCGCTGTCCTTTCGGACAATAGCGATCGCTGAAATAGGGTTCACCGCGCAAGCCCTCACATTGATAGATAGGGGCGGCCGGAGCGACGAATAACAGATAAAGGATGATTTGGTTCATGCCCGCAGATTAGCGTGGGCAAGACGATCGGGGCGTAAGCCTAGGGCGTCGTTAGGGTGCTTCCTTTAGCCAACAGTATGTTCGCGAGTGTCGCACTGCCCTGTAGGAGCTTTGGCCTCCTTATGACCAGGAGGTGGCCAAGATAAAATTGACCTACAGCGAAGTTGGTTGATTTTGCGCCAAAAGAGCCCTCAGCGTGCCGGGTGGTAAAAAGCACATGGATGTGCAAGTGCGGAGCGTGGCGGAAAAAGGGTCCGCGGAATCGGACCAACCCTCTATCTGGAAAAGCCTAGAGTTCGGCTAACCAATCGTCATCCGAACCTTCGTTGATATTTTCGAATAGCGGTGTCGACAGATAACGCTCTCCCGTGTCCGGCAGCATCGCGAGAATCACGCTGCCTTTTTCAGCTTGATCTGCAACCTGCAACGCCGCGGTCAAAGTCGCCCCGGCCGAGATCCCGACGAAGATACCTTCCTCTTGGGCCAAGCGCAGCGAGTTCTCGATCGCGACGCCGTCGTTCACTGGAACAATCTGATCGGCCACGTCTTTTTCTAGAACGCCCGGAATAAAGTCCGGTGTCCAGCCTTGGATGCGATGCGGAGCCCACTCGTTACCGGACAATAGGGCGGCTTGTTCGGGTTCCGTCGCGATGACCTGCAGTTCGGGACGAGCCACTTTGAGCACCTTGCCCGCACCCGTGAGGGTGCCGCCGGTGCCCCAACCGGTGACCCAATAGTCGAGTCGCTCACCCGCAAAGTCCTGCAAGATCTCTGGACCGGTGGTATTCGCGTGATAAGCCGGATTTGCGGGATTGTCGAACTGGCGGGCGAGAAACCAGCCATGCTGTTCGGCGAGTTCTTCGGCCCGTTTGACCATACCAGTACCGCGCTCAGCCGCGGGTGTAAGGATCACTTTTGCGCCAAGCGCGCGCATGATCTTGCGCCGCTCGATGGAAAAACTGTCTGCCATGGTGGCGACAAATTGATGCCCAAATACCGCACAGACCATTGCCAATGCAATCCCCGTATTGCCCGAAGTTGCCTC
>Ga0209403_10007572_pt1 | contig 10671 bp, 7 predicted proteins | sample ArcticOcean_MG_C_8_FD_187440 | JGI IMG/M metagenome (GOLD analysis project Ga0209403, IMG submission 187440) | Marine microbial communities from western Arctic Ocean - ArcticOcean_MG_CB11_86 (SPAdes) (version 2) | ecosystem: Environmental > Aquatic > Marine > Oceanic | place: Arctic Ocean...
AGCTGGGATTTATTTAGGGTATGCTTTGTATTCCATAATCGCAAGTACGCGAAGTGGTGGAGTGGCGTTGCCGCCAACGCTAACAATTTTTTTCCTTCGCGATTCTCTGCGCCTCAGCGTACTCTGCGTTTAATCTGTCTTTCACCCACGCCAACCATTCCGCCGTCGGTCGGCCGTACGGGCGGAACTTTACGTGGGCCCCCAGATCGTCGCGGTAGAGCAGCGCTCGATGCTCGCCCAAACGACCTGCCGCGGGAGAATCGACAATGCTCGTCGAGTCGCCGACGCTCATTTGCAGCGCCACGCGATAGTCGATTTCACGCAACGTAATCCGATCCAGAAATCGTGTCAAACTATTATACGAATCGCACCAAAACAAGAGATGGACGCCAACCAACGGGCCCTCAACGAGAATATTTCGAAACTGTTTGTCGAGGGGCTTCGACTTGCCATTCGTGCCGCTAGAGCTGAGTGACGAAAAACTAAAATCCTCTTCCGTCATGCGCAACTGTCGAAATTGGGCCAGGTCGTGGAGAATCAAGAAGTGCAGCGGATGTGCATCTTCAGGCACTTCGTTACGTCGCCCGACTTCGTCGGCCAGCTCTAAAACCAAGTTGCCTGCGGCGGACGGTTCGACTAACTCAACATTGCCCGGCAGCGCCTTGACGATTTCTGCCCAGGCCCCCTGCCCTGCTGATTCTGGCCGAGTTCCGTCAAGCACGGTAAACCGTGGTTCGGCGCTGAAGTGCTGCGCAGCAATCGCGACAAGCGACGTGGCCAAAATGCCAAGTGCTAGGGTTTCGTCCTGCCCCAACACCAATAGATGATTGCCGCTCTGCCGACGTAGCGTGAGTTGCGTAGGCGGCTCGATACGCACCGCAGAACCTAGCCAAATGGTCGGCTCGACGACTAGCGTTTTGTCCGACCTTGCGATGGTCGCAATCAATGCTTCATTATCGCGCGGATCAGCGGGCAAGTTGCCTTCAAATACAATCGCTGGCACCACTGGATTTCCAGACATCTCGTGTTGCCTGCGAATCTCGGCAAGATATTTCTGCCGATCTTGGTCGGGTAGCCAAACCACTTGAAAAGGGCTGTTTCCCTCCACTAGACCGTTTTGATCATTGTAAATAGCCTCCCCAGGCCGGTTCAGCAATCGGGCGGCCGTGTTTTCGTCACTGAGTATCAGATGGGCGTCGGCTTCGCTACATTCCAAGGCGATCCGTACCGCCATTTGGCCGATCGTACTGCGTGCCAGCGAATAAGCCCCGGCGAGAGTTTGCGATCCCAATAGCACATGAATGCCAAACGCTCGGCCTTGGCGCACCAGCCGATCCATGAGCAAGGCCGCATCTTGCGACAGTTTGTCGTCAGCAACGAACAGCTCTTGAAACTCATCCACGATCAATAGAATACGAGGCAGATGCTCGGCGCAAGCGCTTCGCGCACCCTCCAAATCCTGGACACCCAACTTGCGGAAGAGCTCGCCGCGTTTTCGCAACTCTTCATCGAGTCTTTCCAAAACACTGACACCAAACTCGCGTTCACTCTCGATCGCGATCACCCGCGCATGCGGCAATTGGCCCGTGGCATAGGCTTTGAATTCCACTCCTTTTTTGAAGTCCACGAGATAGAATTCCACCTCGCTGGGGCTATAGTGGAGCGCCAAATTGGTAATCAACGCGTGGAGCAGGGTTGATTTTCCAGAGCCTGTTTTGCCGGATAGGAGAACGTGCTGCGAAGTGCCACGGCCCAGTCGTAGTGACTGTAAGTTATTCGCCCCGGCGCGCCCGACGGGCACAACCAGTTCTTTCGCCGTGCTGCCACACCAAATATCGCGAGGCTGCGGGGCGACCACTGAGAATGGCACCTCAACCTTGCTGGCGACGCGTGACTCTTGGCCCGTCAATCGCAGTAATTCATTGAGTTGCTGCCGCGGCGGTAGCGGTTCGATTTCTAGGGAGAGCTTTTCGAAAAGTGGATACTTCCACCGCAACTGTTCTTGGGCCCACTCGATGTGCACGGCGCCGCTATAGAGCTCTGACAAGTCCACGTCGCTTGGCAACTTAGGGGACTCGTCAATGCTCAAGAGAGTAGTGACTCCACATCGGGGTCCCGATTTAGCGATTGTGAGCAGCTTGCGTATCGAGGCATCGCTCAGTCCGACCGGAAAATTTGCCACGACTAGCACATGGTAGGGCTCCGACACTTCGCCTGCATGCTGATTGTATTGGTGAATCGTCTCAAACTCGTTGCGCAGGTACTTTTGCAGTACCTTTTCCATATGATCGGCAAGTAGCGTGAGACGCTCGTCAATTTGTCGAGCGTCGGTCCAAATTCGACCACCCACTAATTGCTCGTCGTAGTCGGCTAGGTGCATGAAGGAGGCAAAGTTTTCGCCCAGGGCCGAAGGATCAACAATTGTGAATCGCAACTTGCCCGCTGGCATCGCGGTGAGGAAGCGCAGCATCATCAGTTGCAGCAAATCGACTGCGGCTCGGCGCCCCACGCCGCTCGCTGAGATCGCCATGCCCGGCAATTCAGTCATCGTCATCAGGGCCGGCAACAGCAGGGTCGTTTGCTCGGGAACCAATCGCTCGTCGGCCGATATGCCGTTCTTGATCGCCTGAAGCGGAAGTTGGCAGCGGCCAAATTGGATAGCCGGAGGTGGCTCGGCCGGGCGCTGCCAATCATCCCACTCGGTCACCGACCAGTTGGGGAAGTATTGCTCACATTGGCTCTGCATGGCTTCTAGTTCGTGGACGACCGCCTGAAAACCGCTCCGCCAACGCCCAGCCATAGTCTCCCACTCCCTATCGTGAACTTGTTGGGCGACGGTTTTTCGTTCTTCAAGACGACTGAGATTCTCTTGCTTGGCCGATCGCCGCTCGTCGGCCAGTTGGTCCAGAAGCGGGGGATATTTTTCATTCGCTGCAGCCTGAGCCTGCTGGCATTTGGCGTTGGCCTGCTGCAACAGTTCGTCCCGTAGGGCGCGAGCCTGCTGCAATTCACCTTGCTGGCGGGCGTCGTTGATCTGAGCCGCTTGATCACGAGCCAGCTCGCAAGCCGCGATTTCTTGGCGCTTGCGCAGGTTGATCTCTTCTGCCGCCTGCCGACTCTTTGCTTCTGCCTCGGCACGGACGTCCAGCTCCAGATGTCGCGCTTGGCCCAAGAGCGTGAGGATGCGGGCGTATTGGTCGAGCGACTGACGCTTGGCTTTTTTGCCTAAGAAAAAATACGCCAAACAGGTCAGTAGGCTCCCACTGCCCACAGCAGCTGGCGGCCACATCCAAGATGACCAGCCACAAGGCCAAACGGTGAGAATCGCTCCCAGGAGGCACAAGAGTAGCCACCAACCCACAAACCGAAAACCCTCCAGCATCAAGCTGGGCAGCCGCTGGGCTTGCAGCCTGAGCACTTCCCGATGCAACTGATTGAGACTTGCCTGCTGAAGATCCTCTGCCGAAAGGTCAGCGGCTTCTGGTCGATCGGCTGGATCCGCAGGGTCTGCCGAAACTGATTGGTCTGTTTTAACTGGCCACCGACTCGTAGGTTCGACAAGCTCAGCCGCTTGCGTCAGGTGGCGCATGGCCATCAGCGTATTGGCATCCCGCTGCAAACCATCGACTTGCGAACGGCGCGACTGCAAACGTTTGCCCGCTGCATCGACGATCTGCTGAGGACTGTCCTTTGCCGCATCAAAAACGGCCAAGGCCTGCCATTCACTTTCCTTCTTCTTCCGCTCAATGGCCAAAGCCATTTGCTTAAAGGCAGTTTCTGTACGAAACTGTTGTTCCGTGAGGTTCTGCTCCAGCTGTTGGATGGTCTCACGACTTTGCTGGGCTGCGCTGCTATTCGCGGCGGCGTACTGGTTCTCCAAGTCGCGCCTGCGCCTGGCGAGCTTCTCGACCAACTGACGCGACGCTGATTGGTACTGCTGGTCAGCCGCTGCTATTTCGGTTTCAATAGCGGCAGCAATCGTTTGCTCCGACTGAGCGCGTTCGTCGGCCAGCTCTTGCAATTGCTGCATGAGTTCCAGCTGTCGGCGCGTAGTGAGGCGGAGATCTTTCAATAGGTTACTTGCTATTCAACTTTCACATTCGCGTTGCATCTGATTCAATAATTGCTGCATACGCCCTACGGCGTCCAGCGTCAGCTTGAGCGCCGGCCCAATAGGCTCCAAGTAGTTTTCGCAGAATTTCTGGCTGACTTCGTCCTGCCAGGATTCGCTCGTGTGCTCCCAAGCAATCTGCAGATCGTCCATCGCGTCACGCAGATGAGCAGCATTTGTGTCTAAATCCCAGGGACGCACGGCTAACTCTCTTTCGAAGCTTCTCGCGTTCGCTTCAGTCGGACGATTTCTGGCTCGACTCGGGCGGACGTTCGATCTTGTATTCTTCTAGACGACGAACGATTGACTGCAGCTTGCCTCGCGCTGCGGGCGACTCGATTTCTAACAACCGCTGCAACTTTCCTAGTCGACCTTCGTACTCGAACTGCTCGTGCTGCAACTGGCGATTCCAATGCTTCGTGAGCTCGCGCTTCTCGCGGCAATACTCCAGCCGCGTTTGCGCTTTTCTAAGCGCCGATCGCTGCTCTCGACATGCCGGACGTTCGCCCGCCACGGGAAACATCAAGCAGCGTTCTAACTCCACTTTTGCCTGATGGACGGCATCCTCGGAAATTCTGATCTGTTTTTTCCAATGCGCCGGGCAGTCGTGCTCCAGCCACTCCACGGCGCGACGCACTTCAGCGGCAAGCGTATCCACCGCATTCTGAGCCCGCTGCTCAAACCGGGAGAGCGCGCCGCGAAATTCTTCAATCGCGTCCGTCGAGCGGACTTTGGCGGGACCGGGCATAGCGTTTTCTTTGGTGGCAAATGCTTATTGAATAATGACTCATTTCCGTCATCTCTGCTGTAAATACTCCTCAATCCTTTCGGCCTTGCGCAGCAAAAAAGGAATATATTCGCTCGAAGATTCCATCGACCTGGCAATTACCTTGAGATGGTGCTCGAACTCCTCGGCGAACTTTTTATGTTCTTGATCGCGCCAACTACTATTGAGACCATGCAGCTGGCTGGCCAGAGTCGATAAACGCTCTTCCAACTCGTTGTTGAAGTTGCTCAATTGTTGCGCAAAACGTCTGAGTTCGGCGGGATCGACAATCGCTTGAGACATGAGGGGGTTCTCTGAATGCTCAATCGCCCGCAGCCGCCTCCGGCGACCTGCCGCGATGATGAGTCCAACACGCTGGAAAAGCAGCCGTTCCAAACTGCTTCAATGGTCAAGCTATTTATGAGATCGATAGATATTATTTCAACAAAGCTAGACGCCATGTCGCACGTTTATTGCGCCAGCCAACGACACCAAGTTAGCAACACCGCAAACAGCGGTTCCCCCAGAGAACTCTATTCCTATTCTAACTCACCAGAAAACCCGTGTAAAGCAAACCGGGCAGAACTACGATCCTGTCGCGGCGCTAGGAGCCGATTCGACGGACCCTCGCTTGGCGTGCTCATAGGCGGGGTCAATTCTAGCCAATTCGTCAGCAACGGCAGCAACCGAAGTACGGATCTGCTCTTCGGTATGCATACTGGTAACAAAGAAACGTAGCCGTGCCGCGCTCTCTTCGACTGCCGGATAAAGGATCGGCTGTACGTTGATACCTCGCTGGAATAAAGCGTGGGAAAGCCCTACCGCGTTTTCTGAGTTACCGGTAATGACTGGCACGACAGGTGTGTTATTGCTAAGACCCGTGTTAAGCCCCGCGTTTTTAGCTAGTCGCAAAAATAAGTGAGCGTTATTAGAAAGCTTGGCCACACGATCGGGTTCTTCTTGCAGTAGGGTAATCGACGCCAAGGCGGCGGCGGCGTTCGCCGGACTGAGGCCTACGCTGTAGACGAAGCCGGGAGCGGTATACTTCAAGAATTCAACCAGGGGTGCCGAACCGGCAATGTAACCGCCACAACTGCCGAACGATTTACTAAGTGTGCCCATCCAAAGATCGACATCACGTGGATCGACGTCTAAGAACTCCGACATACCGCGACCATGCAAACCCATCGTGCCGATGGAGTGGGCTTCATCGACCATCAAATAGGCTTTGTGGCGGTTCTTGATATCGACGAACTTCGGCAAGTCGGAGTAATCGCCGTCCATGCTGTAGACACCTTCGATCACGATAAGCACGCGCCGGTACTCGTGCCGCACCTCTTCGAGGATACGATTGCACTCCTGCCAATCGTTGTGTGGAAAGGGCCTGCGGCGCGCCCCCGAAAGCATAGCCCCTTGCAAAATACTGTTATGGCAGAGGCTGTCATGCAGGATCAAATCGCCGGATCCAAACATATGGCCAATGACAGTCTCGTTGGTCGAGTGCCCGCCGACAAAAACGATGGACGCTTCCGTACCGATAAACTCGGCAATGCTTCGTTCAAGCTGACCGTGGACCGTCTTCTCACCCGAGACCAAACGGCTTGCCGAAACACTCGTACCGAATTTAGTAACCGCTTGACGTGCCGCCTCGAGGACGCTGGGCTCGCCAGACATGCCCAGGTAATTGTAGCTGCAGAAACTGATGTACTCTTTCCCATCAATCGTTGTCACGTCGCCCGTAATTCCTTCGTGTACCCTGAAGAAGGGGTGGGTCATGCCCGACTGACGCGTGACTTCCAAATTCTTCTGCAAGCGAAGGTAGTCGGCCGACTTGGTAAGAATAAAATCCTCTTCCGGCAGAATGAATTTACTGGGCCTCGCAGAGTGTTTTTTTGCCTCGGTTCCGAGATGCTCCTGAATGGCTTCGACGACTTCTCCGCAAGTTTCCATCGCGGGCAGTACATGCTCGGGAAAACGGCCGCCGAAGGTTTCTTCCAAGGCGGCGATGATTTCGATGCGTTCCAGCGAGTCGAGTCCAAGTTCAACGATATTCGTATTCCAATCAAGCTGGCCAACCCTTTCCCGGCCGATTTCGCGTACCTGTTCGTAGACTATCTCGGCAATTTCGGCGGCATGCCCCGAAACTTCGGGCCCACTTACCTCAGAACCTGTTGAACCAGATGTCGCGGGGGCGCCATTGAGTGGTGAAGTGAGTGGTGAAGTGAGTGGTGAAGTGAGTGACGCAGGCGTAGTTGCGACGAACGCGTCGGTGTTTGCGTCGGTGTTTGCATCCGTGTTTGCGTCGGTGGCAAGCAAATCACCGTCTTCGACCCAAGTTTCGATCGCAGGTTCGTCGTGCCTTTTGCGCAGGGAAGCCGAGATGTCGACCTTGCCGGATTCGGCCGACCAGGTGGCCCTGGCTACCAAGGTGCCCGCCAGGTAGCCGTCACGGCATGCATGGCGTTGGATCTTGCCGCTGGAGGTCTTGGGAATGCTGCGTGTCTTGATCAACACGATCGCACTGACGGCTAATTCCAATTCGCCCGCCACCTTTTTACGAATCGCCTCAACGATCTCTTCGTAATTAAGATCGCGCCGCCGCGAGGTTTCCTGCACGATGATCAATTGCTCGCCGCCGTCTTCGCCGACCACGACCGCTGCGCCTGCACCTGGTTCCAGATGCTTGTGTGCCGACTGCACGGTTTGCTCGATGTCTTGCGGGTAATAGTTCACCCCTCGCAAGATAATCAGGTCCTTCAAACGGCCTGTCACGAACAATTCGCCGTTGCGCAAAAAACCCAAGTCACCCGTGCGAAGAAACGGTCCGCGGCCATCGCTGAGTCGGGCCTGGAACACCTGTTCGGAGAGTTCTTCCCTTTTCCAATAACCACACGCCACACTCGGGCCAGAAACCCAGATCTCGCCGACGTGGTTGTCATCGAAAGGAACAAAGGTCTCGGGATCTGCAATAACGATTTGCTGATCGAGCAAGTTGCCACCGCAGCCGACCAAACTGCGAGAATCCTTGGCCCCCAGTTCCGTCTCCACCGCTTCGTTCTTCTCCATGGCAGAAATCTCGAAGGAACTTATCGCTGGTGGCGACTGCTTGTATCCGCCGGTAACAATGAGTGTCGCTTCGGCTAAACCATAGCAGGGATAAAACGCTTCGCGGCGGAAACCACATTCGGCAAAGGCTTCACTAAATCGATCCATCGTGTCGGCACGTACAGGCTCTGCGCCATTAAAGGCTAAGGCCCAGTTGCTGAGATCGAGAGTCGTTTTTTGTTCCGGTGTGACCTTCTCAACGCACAGATCGTAGGCGAAGTTAGGGCCGCCACTGACGGTTGCTCCGGTCTTCGTCAACAATTGCAACCAGCGTACCGGTTTCTGCAAGAAATGCGTCGGCGAAAAAAGTGTGTTGGATTTGCCCATGTAGAGTGGCTGCAAAATTCCACCAATCAGCCCCATGTCGTGATACAACGGCAACCAAAAACACCCGCTCCCCGAGCGTGTGTGCTCAAAGGCGTAGGCGATCATCGCCGAATTGTGCATCAAGTTGGCATGCGAAAGCATCACGCCCTTGGGCGTGCCGGTCGAACCGGACGTGTATTGCAAAAAAGCCAACGTTTCGCCGTGGACATCTGGTCGCTGCCAACTGTCTGCTAACTGCTCGTCCCATTGGTCGGTCGCACGCCAGCGGATCCGCTGAAGCGCCGGCGTATCGCCAATCATGGTGCGCACCCGTTCCAAGACGTCAAACGTAGTGAGCGCGATTTTGGCCTCGGCATCGTTGGCAATCGAATCGATGCGAGCCATGTTGCGGTTGCGCCTGGGCGGATAGGCAGGCACAGCCGTCACACCCGCATAAAGACATCCAAAAAAGGCCGCCACAAACTCCAGACCCGCCGGGTAGAGCAAAAGGGCCCGCTCACCTTCTAGGCCCATCGCCTGGAGCGACGCCGCGATCGCCCGAGCCTTGCGGTCAACGTCCGCATAAGTCCATTCGACCAATTTGCTCTCACCGTCGATGAGGAATCGAAAGCCCGTATCGTCGCCCTGGTGCAAAGCCCGATGCTGCAAGAGTTCGATGAGATTCGACGGCCCAAAGAATGAGCCGGGAAGATGGTCCAGATGCACGGTGGAAATAACCCTGGGAATCAAATGGATGGAACGCGGGTGCTTCTTGCCATTGTAAATAGCAACAACCACCCACACACCCCCTGCAGGAGGGTTTTTTGTCGCGTCTAGCCTCGCTCGCCTGTATTATGGAGCCTCGCTCGCTAGTAATGTCGAGGCCCACTCGCCCAAATTGTCGAGGCTCACTCGCCCAAATTGTCGAGGCTCACTCGCTAATAATGTCGAAGCTCGCCCGCCTGTTGGCCCGCCAGCTACCCTATGTGCTTGCACAAAGTCCAACCTTGGATAATACCACCGGATCGACCTCGATTCAATTTAATAAGGAGCCGAAAAGCTCTGAAACGGCAGAGGAAACATTGCTGAGCCAACATGCTCGGTACAGTCCACAACCCCTGGGTGGTCGGGTAGGTCTTCTCTTTCCTGCTAGCCACTACATGCCTTACGAATTAACGCAGAGTCATTCGTCATTCTTGGGTGCAAAGTACTTGCTGTTCTGGACCGGAGTGGGAATAATGGAGTCTGGTTAGACTTCATGCCTGTTTAAAATAGTTCTCTTAAATCAAAAGGAGTGGCGCCTTGCTCACTGAAAGCGAAGTTTCACGTAGCTGGAACCGACTATTCACCAGTGGAGATCACTCTGAACAGGCCTTCGAGAATGCAGAAACCTTGCTAGACGGCCTCAGGCCTGAGAGTCCTTTGCGTCTGCGACTTTCCCAAGAGTTGGAAGAGTTAAAGAAGATCTATGACGCGAGGGTGAGTGCGTAGACTCTGGTCAAGCGAACAAAGAGCGTAAGTACAACAACACTAATAGACAACATCGAAGCCAAAGTTGGCGCCGTTGATAAAGATCTCCTGGTTGCCACTTCCTGGAAGAAGGCCCATGTCGGGCAGTGTGTAATTGACCATTTGAGAGGCGCGGGTGATGTTGTCCACGATGGTCGCGGTGTATCCCAAACGGGCGGCGATCGAACCGGTGAGCTGGTAACTCAAGTCTGCCCGCAGTTCCCCCACCGGTGAGAAATTATTCGCCTGGCGACCGGTAGCAAAATAGGTCGGTTGACCTATGATCGATGAATTCAAAGCACCCGGTATCAATTCTTCGCCCATTCCCCCTTCTTGGTACAGGTCCTGCACGTTGTAACCGAAGACGAAGCGGCCATCGATGCCCAGATTCCATCTGCCACGCTGAGTGTTCCATTTGGCACGAACTTGCGGACCGACGATTTGGTTCTCCGCACTCGTGTCAGCGAATGTATGTCCTATAAAACTGCCGTCTCCACCAAAGAAGAACGAATCTCGCAAGCGGAGAAAACGGACACCGTAGCCGATATCCAAATGATTCCCCTGATGCTTGGTCATCTTGTGACCATTGGTGAGGCGATGCGTTTTCATGAGCTCAATACCCTGCGTCTCGCTAATATTACGGACGGTCAACGTATCGAAGCGGATATTGAAAAAATGCAAGTCATCGAAATCGACGTCACCAGTCGGACCAAAGCCGGCGATTCCGTCGCCGTCGATGTCGTCAACAATGCTATCCGCCAGTTTAGTGCCCGTCGCGAGATTTACGTTGGGGTTAGGAATAAACTCATTAGTCAGAAGTGCGAGACCTGTAGAGGTGTCAATGAAAATTGTGGGAACCACAATAAAGGCCTCT
>Ga0209403_10007579_pt1 | contig 10669 bp, 8 predicted proteins | sample ArcticOcean_MG_C_8_FD_187440 | JGI IMG/M metagenome (GOLD analysis project Ga0209403, IMG submission 187440) | Marine microbial communities from western Arctic Ocean - ArcticOcean_MG_CB11_86 (SPAdes) (version 2) | ecosystem: Environmental > Aquatic > Marine > Oceanic | place: Arctic Ocean...
GATTTGCAGGTATGGGGAACTCCCGAACAGTGCTACGAGAAAATCATGAAAACACGGGGCCGCACGGGAAGTGAATCATACTTGGCAGCGTTCAGTTTTGGCGGCATGCCCTACGATGAGGTTGAAAAAAGCATGAAGCTCTTCGCCGAAAAGGTGATGCCCAGACTGAAAGAAGTTCCCGCAGCGGTGTGAGCTATTCGCCCGTATAGCGAATTTCCTCACTTTTGATCTCACCCAGAGGACGCCATGCAAAACGCTCCGTATAGGGGTTGTCGATTCCTTCCAAAGCGTCCGCGGCCAGTCCGCCCAGCACCGGGCCAAACTTAAAGGCATGCCCACTGCCGCCGGTGGACACCACCAAGCCCTGCCTGGCAGGGTCACGACTGATCCAGAAGTCGCCATCCCAGGTGTCGCAGTAGAGACACATCTTGCTGCCGTGCAGCGGTAGTGCCGCCAGAGATGGCAGTGACTCGGCCAGGAACGCGCGGCAATGGGCTTCTTGCTCTGGCAGTGTCACTCTATCCGCGTCCGGGTGGACTCTCAGGCCCGGCCCATGGTTGGCCATCTTGACGACGCCATCAGTGTTGGCCGGAAAACCGTACCAGCCGCTACGAGGAATATCCGCGCCCCAAGGCGGGAATGACGGAGCCCTGTAGCTATCCACATCTGACGGTTTGAAGTAGAAGATGGGTTGCCCCACCGGCCACATCCGGTCAGCAAGCTCCGGCAGCAAAACTGTGGTCCACACCCCGGCAGCCACCAAAACCCAATCAGCCAGCAATTCTCTGCCGCCCGATGTCGCAGCGCCGGTCACTCGAACGCCGTCCTGTAGCAAACGGGCCGCGGCGAACCCGGTCACAATCGAGATGCCAGAATTAACGGCGTCCTGAGCCAGGGCAGCGGTGATTTTGCCGGCTTCCGCCCAACCAGCCCTGGGGTTGAAGTACCCGTCTATGTAGTGGTCTGAGTTCCAATGCGGGTAACGCTGTGCCAGGTCTCCGGCTGATAGCTTTTCAAGGGGAAAGCCACGCTCAGTCAGGAGGGTATACGAGTCCTGCTCAAACGACCCGGCAGCCATGGGGTCGCTGGTCATAAGCAGAAACCCATCCTCGTGATAAAGGTCTCTTCCCCAACGAGCATTCCAGCGGTGCCAACCCTCAATCGCCTCCGCACCCAACGACGAATAAAGGCCATCGCCGCCATAGTCCATGCGCACCATGCGACTGACATCGTTGGAAGCCGCCAGAGGATGGGGGACCGGACCGGGATCTGCCACCGTCACTCGATATCCGCGCTGATGTAACTCCAAGGCGGCCGTCAATCCAAATATGCCAGCCCCAAGCACCAATACCGAGTTGTCAGCAGACACAATCCACCATAGCTAATTTGATTTTCCGGAAGTTTGGCCGGTCAATCAAGACGTTCACCCAGCAGCGGCAGACTTAATGGCAGCTCGCAGGTCGTCGATGCTAACGTCGCCGCCCAACAGCTCGCCGCCAATCATATAGGTGGGGGTTCCGCCCACGCCGGTCTCTTTGGCCGCTTCATAGTCACGCATCACGACATCTCGATACTCACCGGCCTTGATCCGAGGGGCAAGGTCAACCCAGTCCAAGCCAACCGCCGTCACTATCTCTTGCAACACGTCCAGATCGTTGATGTCAGCACCTGACTCCCAGTAAGCAGCAGCGGCCAGGTGATGGAACTCACCGTCTTTGCCCTTTTCCTTGGCGTACGCAGTGACTTCATGGGCGCGCATCGTGTTTGGCGACCATTGGGGACGGTGCATTTCCAGCCCAACGCCCTTAGCCCGTTCTTGCATCGCGGCGTTAAGCTCGGTTTCAGTCTCACCATCAAACAGTCGACGAGGTTCACCCTCCGCAGGTCTTTCCGGACGGAGCAAATACGGTTTGCGGTCTACTTGAATAGACAATTCCGAGGACAACATGTCGAGCCTACCCAAGCCGACGTAGCAATAGGGTCAAGTGTAGTCATACCAAACGGTGACGTTAACTAGAGTGGAAGTCGCCATGTCATACCTCTTTGTGGTCGAATAATCAGGTAAGTTTCTGCGCCTAGAGCAATTTCGAAACATTGTAGCACGCAAGATTTCATATTAACCCCAGACGACAAAAAAGGCCGTTGTGCGATTCACAACGGCCTTTTTATTATTCCCGGTTCTGAGTGGCTTAGTCGGCGGCGCTTGGAGAGCCCGCCTTGGAAAAGGCGTTTCGCAGGGCCGCAGATGCTTCATCAACCGCCTGCTGTGACTTGTCCACCACGGCTGCCATGCTGAAGAAGCCGTGAATTACGCCGTCATACCGGGTGGCAGTGGTCGCCACACCAGCTTCGCTAAGTCGCTTGGCGTAAGCCTCGCCCTCGTCGCGCAAGGGATCGTATTCTGCCGTGATTACCAACGCCGGTGGCTGCCCAACCAGGCTTTTGGCCTGCATTGGGGCTGCATAGGGATTTGAAGCATCCTCTTGATTGGCCAAGTAATGCTCCCAGTACCACTGCATACCAACCTTGGTTAGTGAATAACCTTCGGCATTGTCATTGTAGGAAACAGTGTTGAAATTGACATCCGTAACTGGGTAGATCAGCACTTGGAGCGCGATCTCCGGGCCGCCTCGGTCGGCTGCCATCAATGACATGGCCGCAGCCAAGTTACCGCCCGCGCTATCGCCGCCAACGGCCAGTTGGCTTGGGTCACCGTTAATTGCGGCGGCGTTATTCACCGCCCAGGTGGTTGCAGCCCAACAGTCATCTGCAGGACCAGGGAATTTCGTGTCGGGTGCCAAGCGGTAATCTACCGAGATGACAATGCACTGACCGCCTACACATAGATTGCGTGCGGTACCGTCAGCAGAATCCAAATCGCCTACTACCCAGCCACCACCATGGAACCAGGCCAGGATGGGGAACGGGCCATTGCCCTCCGGGGTGTATATACGAACTGGGACATCACTGTCCGGGCCGGGGATGTTCCGGTCTTCTACCTTGGCCACTTCAGGGCCGGGAGAACGTTTTCGGAGCCTGGCGTTGGCTCGGGCTTCCTCTGGGCTAACAGTATCGGCCGAGGGCAAACCAAGGGCCGCCACGGTTTCCATCACCTGTACTATTTGTGGATCTAACGGCATTTCGTACCTCTGCGTTTGGACAATTTGATTCTTATTTATGGGCCTTCAGGCTTATTTTCAGGGCATTATAACTGAAAATTATTGCATCCCATCGGGTTTAACGCTGTTTAAGACGCCGCCTCAGCAGTGCCCGTTACCAGAGCACCTTTTCCGTCAAGTTTCATCTTGTTCGCTCCCCCGTTGGGTTCCCTAAGACTATTTCTTGAGGCTGGCTTGCCACTCATCGTGGGGAGGCACCTTCTCGCCAAGGACGTAGAGATAGTAGTAACAGCCCATCTCCCCTAAAAATTTAAACTGCTTCCGCAGGTCCTTAACTAGGGCCGGGAAATCGCCATGGTAGCGCAAGTACTTCTGAAATCCGCCGAACTCAGAATCCAAATCCAGCAACCTCTGGGCGTTGCTCACCACGGCTTCAAGCTTGCGACGGTTCCTAATCACCTTGGAGTCTTGGGTCAGTTCGTCTATATCTGACTGGGTCATGCCGGCCACTTTGACAGCGTCGAACGAGTGGAACCCGTCCCGGATGCCCGGCCATTTGGTTTCCACAATCTTGTAGGACAAGCCCGACTGAAACACCACCTTGCTCATAACCTCAAAGTAGTCACCGGGGCCTTTGGGTTTTATCTGGTCCGGCGCCTGCATCTCTGGCATGGGAGGCCTCCCAATCTGTTGCAGTATCATTAATCACGCAAATCACGCGAATCACGCGTTTTTTAGTCGCGGCTTTTTAGTCGACCGTTAGGACAATCTTGCCGAAGTTGGCGTTGGTCTCCATGTATTTATGGGCCTCTGCAACTTCTTCCAAGGGGAATGTCCGGTCAACTATCGGTTTCATGCTGCCAGAGGCAAGATGGGGCAGCACGTGACGCCTGAACTGGGCAGTAACTTCTAGTTTCTCGCCAAGGGTACGGCCTCTCAAGCCAGTACCGCAGACCTGCAAGCGTTTGGCCATCAAAGGGCGAAGGTCAACTTCCATCTTGGTCCCACCCATTAGGCCGACTTCGACCAACCGTCCAAGCACGGCCAAAGAAGCGATGTTCTTGTCCCAGTATGGCGCGCCAATGAAGTCGATCAGAACATCCACGCCAGCCCCGGAGGTGACGTCTTTGATGACCTCTGCAAAGTCCTGTTCCTTGTAATTTATGCCCACGTTCATGCCCAGTTCAGTGGCTCCGGCCAGTTTCTCTGCCGAGCCGGCCGTTCCAAATACAAATGCTCCGGCCTGATGGGCCAGTTGAATTGCGGCTGTGCCCACACCACTGCCAGCGGCATGGATCAGCACGCTCTCTCCCATTTGGAGATTACCTCGGTTGAAAAGCGCGTCGTAGGCCGTTAGATAGACCTCTGGCGTTGCGGCAGCCTGCACAAAATCCCAACCAGCCGGTATTTTGACCGCCATTCGATGATGCGTGATGGTACGGCTGGCGTACCCACCGCCGCCCAGGAGGCCAAAGACGCGGTCTCCTTCTTTCAGGCTATCCACTCGGTCACCCACCTCAAGCACCACTCCGGAAAACTCCAGACCGGGAATCTCAGATGGGCTGCCAAATGGCGCCGGGTAGGCACCTTGGCGCTGGAGCATGTCGGCCCGGTTCAGGGCAGACGCTTTCACATCCACCAGAATATCTTCGGGGCCGGGAACCGGATCATCTACTTCCATTACCTTCAAAACGTCGGGACCGCCTGGTTCGGTGATGACTGCTGCGCGCATGAATATGTTCCTTTTTTGACTAAAGTGAATTTCAGGGCCCATTTACAGGACCCGTTTAGCAGTGGGTTGGTCCGCCTGCTGGATTTCGCACCAGTTTATCACTGGAATTAAGCACCCGCAGCCTACTGCTGCCATCCCTCTGTCGGCAGGCACAAAAACCCCGAACCCTTAAGTCATTTCTCATGAAGACTCCCAGGTCCGGGGCTTATTTGCTAATAGCTGAAGCTAGCCTGAAATCAGTCTGAGGACAGGGCGGCGCTGTGGTCGTCGATGCGTTGCATCAGGTCTATGATGTCTGGCATCGCTGGTCCGTAGCGGTCAGCGTCGTCAATTCCGTAGCCCTTGTGGTAGGCAGAACGGAAGTTGGCGATGGCACCACCGGCTCCGGTGACCGAGGAGTTGCCCTCGTCCCAGATACCACCGTGGATCAGGTCAGGCATGGCATCTGGCTCACGGAAGACGTTCTTCGGGTCGCCGCCGTCCTCAACAACACGCATCTGCTCTTCAAACTGGCGGCGCATGAACACAATGGGCAGGTCGCTCCGACCAAGTTGCTCTTTCGTCCGGTCGTAAATCTCACCCTGGGAGACCCAGGCATGGGCGTCTTGGGCCAGAACGAAATCCCACAATGGTTTGCCGTCTTCATCAAAGATCGGAATGTCGTAGTAGGGAATGGAATCTTGCACTGGGGCCGGGACTGCTTCCGGGGCCATGTAGCAGCCGTAGGCGATGTGGTAAGTGCTGACATCGTCTATGGGCACCCGAATCTGGAACTCCTGGCGCACTTGCCCAGGGCCACCAGTCTGGGTGTAGAACGGGAAAATGACCGTGGAGTGCCGGGATTGGCGGTCTTTGTCTGCGCCCATTGCTATGGAGTAGTTGATGCCCTTTTCCATGCCGTATTGGGTCTCGTGGGCATAGAGCGACTCGATGCCCCGGCCCATGTCGATTCTTGAGTGCAAGGTAGACATCTGCTGGTCTTTGGTCCGGTCTTCCAAGTCTCCTTTCTTCTCCAGCATGTATTTGAACATGTAGCCGTGGAGGTAGACGCTGTGGGCTGGGTCTCCAGTGTTCTCGTGGCATTGGAGCCAGTTGCACTCCAGCACCGAGATGCCGATCTGGCGAATAGCGTTGGGCATCACAAACAAGTCCCATGGAGCCAGCAGAGGAACCGGTTGTGGCCCCATGTAAGCCCAGACCAAGCCACCCATTTCCCGCACGGGATAGGCGGCTATTTTGACCTGCTCTTTGAGTTTGTTGGTGGGAGATTCTAGGGGAGTGTCGATGCACTGGCCGTCCGGAGCGAATTCCCAGCCGTGATAGCAACAGCGTAGGCCGTCTTCGTCAGGGATGCCGAACTTCATCAAGACTGCTCGGTGGGGACAGCGCTCGCCGACCAGACCCAGTTCACCCTTCTTGGTGATAAAGAGAACCAGATCCTCGCCGAGAATCCGAATGGGCATCACTTCTTCTTCTTTCAACTGAGATAGCGGCCGCACCGGTATCCAATAACGGCGCATCAGTTCGCCCATCGGTGTTCCCGGACCGACTCTGGTAAGTCTTTCCTGAGCTTCAGCGGTCAGCATATGACCCTCCCTGATAAACTTTTGGAGAACAACTTTTGAGAATTATTATCCCATTCCGTTGATTGCCAGACAGTATATCGCAGAATTTATCGATGCTGCATTCTAAAAGAGCCGGTCTGAACAATTCAGTCCGGCTCTTTTAGTTAGGGCTAGGCTAGCGGGCAACGAAGCTAGCTTCTTTACCGTTGGCTGAGACTGTATAAGTGCGACCGGACTCAAAATCGTCGTCCAGGGGGATCACAGTTTCAAGTATTGGCAAGTCGGTGGTGCAGGGAACGTTTTGTGCCGTAATCTCCAGATGAGTCACTGTGACTTCGACCCGGTCAAAGAACCGCCGGTTGATGTCATATCCGTCGAATTTTGAGCAGGCGCTGCCCAGGGGTAGCGTCGATACCACGACTAGTAGATAGCTGCCGTCAATTTCGTCAACCGCCACACTCTGGATAGGAGATTCTTTCTGCACCATAGTCATTCCATCCGGTTGCGGGACTGTGAACAAGAGAGTCAATTCCCCGTTGATAACTACTGTGTACGCCTCTCCCGAAGTCAGTCCTCTACCCAGAATCGCTTTGCTTTCGTGATAGCCGTAGATGGTGGCGCAGGCAATTGGCTTTGTCGGGTTGGGCACCAGGTTGGTTACATCAACCACGAACTCGTTTCCATTTCGGCTGATCTCAACGTCGTTGAACTGGGCGCAACCGCTGGGCAGCCCAGACGTAATGTCGATGGAATAGACGCCGTCAGAGATCTCTGGGGTGACCAGCGTGGCAGATTCGATTGGTGCCTGAACTGAGACCATTGCCAGGTCTTCGCTTGGGAAGCCGGTCTCGATGCCATTGACTACCACGGTATAGGTCATGCCTGGAACGAATTCAGTTCCGAGCGGAATATCCGTGACGATCACCGGCAGATCACGGGTGCAGGGAACGTTGTCTTCGGAGACCTCTCTATGACTGACAGAAACCTCGATACGCTCCAAGAATCGATTGTTAATCGTGTAGCCGCTGAACCTAGAGCAACTACTGCCCTTGGGAAGTCTGGAGATTACGGACAGGGAGTACCCACCGCCATCCTCAGAAACTTCAACCGTGTCCACCGGAGATTCTTTCTCAACCATGGCCAGACCTTCTGCATCCATTGCATTGAAGGAGAGCATCAAGTGGTCGTTGACGGCGACTGTGTAGGTCTCTCCGGTTACTAGGCCACTACCAATTATTATTTGACCCTCATGGAGGCCGTATTGTTCTGTGCAGGCCATCTCAAGACTGGGGTGAGGCACTAGGTTCTTGACACTCACCACGAACGCGTTGCCCTCTTGTGCCAGGTCATACCCGTTGAATTCGGCACAACCGTTGGACAAACCGGAGGTGATGTTTAAAACGTAATCTCCGCCAACTGAGCTTGGCGGCGTCACTGAGGCGTCTTCAATGGGAGCCGCAACTTCAACCGGGGGCGGTTCCACTGGCGGCGGGTCTCCTTCGATTGGCTTGGCTGTCGGAAGCGGCTGAACCTGAGGAGTCGCCGTTGCGCTACTGCCGCAGCCCACTGCAGCTAGAATGGCGATCACCGTCACCAATAACATGGTTATGCCAATTCTCGGGTTCATTGCCTTCCTTCGTCCGGTTGTTTTAATCTACCCTTTTATTACCTGACGGTTTTCGTCGCAGAATTGTTCCCGATCCTCTAAGTGAACACGCCAATCACGTGCTATATACTACGTTACTCGCCTCAGACCCTTGGCTGACAGGGGCTTGGATCAATTTCCCGGAGGTACAAGAATGGTCAGGCCCGAAGAACCCTTCTCCGATCCCTTGGACGCTTTTTGCAAAGACACTGACGCCTACCTGGCCGGTCCGGAGGGTCGTCCTCTTTCCGATTTGAAATACGCGGCCAAAGACATCTTTGACGTGGCCGGATACGTGACAGGCGGCGGCAACCCGGACTGGAAGGCGACCCATCCGCCAGCGGAAAAACACGCCTGGATCGTGGAGACTCTGTTTAATTCTGGCGCCACCATGGTTGGCAAGACACATACTGATGAGTTAACGCGTGGAATCCTGGGGGAGAACGCCCACTACGGCACTCCCATCAACTCAAGAGCTATAGGCCGGGTTCCGGGCGGTTCTTCCAGCGGCTCGGCAGCGGCGGTGGCCGGTGGGTTGGTGGATTTTGCCCTGGGATCAGACACCGGGGGTTCGGTGCGTATCCCCGCAAGTTTCTGTGGCCTATGGGGTCTCCGTCCCACCCATGACCGCATACCGTTAGAAGGTATTCTGAAACAGGCGTCCAGCTACGACACCATTGGTTGGTTCACCAGGGACGTTGCAACCTACGCCCAGGTGGCACAGGTAGTTTTTCAGACCAGCATCCCGGATTCCAGTCCCTCCAGAATCATCATCGCCCAGGACGCCTTCGAAGAGGCTGATGAAAACGTTTCAGCGGCATTACTACCAATAGCTGAAAAAATCGCTGCGTTGGCTGGCAGTTCCACAACCGTGAAGCTGGCTCCCAATGGCCTGGCAGAATGGTCTGCCCAACAAAACGTCCTTCAATCCAAAGAGGCCTGGGACACGGTCAAAGACTGGATCGACCAGGTTAATCCCAGGTTCAGCTTCTGGGTCTCGGAACGCTACCAGTTCGCCATGAATCTGACCGACGCACAGATAGATGAAGCAATCGCAGTGCGAGATAGTCTCAGGACTAGGATGGACGAGGTATTTGCCGACGGCGGTTTCCTTTGTTTGCCCACGGCCGTCGTGCCCGCTCCGCTGCGGGGACTGCCAGCCTCCGCCAAGAAAGACGTACAGTCTCGGTTGAGCCGCCTTACCTGCATCGCCGGGACAACGGGAAGACCGCAACTGAGCATGCCTTTGGGAGAGGTCAACGGAATGCCTGTAGGTATCTCAATCATGGGAGACCGTGGTTCGGATGAACAATTGATCGGCTTTGCCCGTAGAGTTGAAGCTGAGTTTGCCGGCTAAACAGCAACCAATTTACGTACTGGCGCATCTCAGGGGGGACCAGTGGCGCAAACTCACTTGGGAGCAGAGGTTTTTAGGGACTCAGTAACCCAAGCAAAGAGTTTGTGAACGAAAACTTGGGCGATGTATTAACGAAACTTAACTTCACGAAGGTAACGGGAATATTAAACAAAGCCGAGCGCCTCTATCGGACTGAGGAAGATAATCACCACTGATTAAGCGTTTGAACCGGTGGACAGACTCCACTCCTGCCGATTAGTATCGTTTCGTAGTCTCGTTATTAGGCGCAGGAGGAATGTATCAATGGCCCATCAGGTTAATGGAGTAGTCGCTTTAGGCAAGGGTTCACCGGTGCAATTGGTGCCGATTTTAGTGCCTGATCCAGGCCCCGGTGAAGCATTAATCCGGGTGAAAGCCTGTGGTGTCTGCCACACCGACCTCCATTACCGTGAAGGTGCCATCAACGACGACTTCCCCTTCTTGCTGGGCCACGAAGCTTCAGGCACGGTGGAATCGGTTGGTGAGGGCGTAACCAATGTGGCCCCCGGCGACTTTGTCATCATCGCCTGGCGCGCCCCCTGCGGCACCTGCCGTTCCTGTCTGCGCGGCACTCCCTGGTATTGTTTCTCCAGTCGAAACGCATCCCAGCCCATGACACTGGCCGACGCCACTCCCCTTTCGCCCGCCCTGGGCATCGGCGCATTTGCCGAGTTGACCCTGGTGGACGCAGGACAGGCAGTCAAAGTCTCACCTCAAGCCAGCCCAGCCGCGGCAGGACTCGTTGGCTGCGGGATTATGGCTGGACTGGGCGCAGCAATGAACACTGGCAACGTTGGCCGGGGAGATTCTGTGGCCGTCTTTGGTTGTGGCGGAGTTGGCAACGCGGCCATTGCCGGGGCCAGGCTGGCTGGGGCCCACACGATCATTGGCGTGGACTTGGACGATCGCAAGTTGACCTGGGCCAAGGAATTTGGGGCAACACACACCATCAACGCCACGTCCACAGACCCTGTGGAGGAGATTCGCAAGCTCACCGGCGGCAACGGGGTTGATGTGGCGATCGAGGCTGTGGGCAGCCCTGTCACTTACGAGCAGGCATTCTACGCCCGAGACCACGCCGGCACAGTTGTCTTGGTGGGAGTGCCAAGTCCCGACATGAAGATTGAACTACCTCTGATTGAGGTGTTTGGCCGAGGCGGCAGCTTGAAATCTTCCTGGTACGGCGACTGTCTGCCGTCCAGGGATTTCCCA
>Ga0209403_10007585_pt1 | contig 10660 bp, 8 predicted proteins | sample ArcticOcean_MG_C_8_FD_187440 | JGI IMG/M metagenome (GOLD analysis project Ga0209403, IMG submission 187440) | Marine microbial communities from western Arctic Ocean - ArcticOcean_MG_CB11_86 (SPAdes) (version 2) | ecosystem: Environmental > Aquatic > Marine > Oceanic | place: Arctic Ocean...
GATGCTGCTGCTGTCAATTCTGTTACGGGCAATTCTGTTGGCGGAACAAACAAGCCACCCGCTGCCGAGCCGCAGGCAGAAGAAATAAAGCGTGAACCACCGCCGCTACCCGAAGTGGCGCCCGCCGATGAAGCAGCCATCGAAAAATTAATGGCAGCCGGCGCGCAGGTCTCCCCACTTTTTGCGAACAGCCCCTTGTTGCAGGTTTCGTTTGCACTTCGCGGCGAACCGGCGACCGACGCAGATTTGGCGCAGCTGGCAGCAGTCGCCAAGCAAACCTACGCCCTCAATTTGGCCGCAGCTCAGATTTCGGACCAAGGATTAGCCGTGGTGTCTCAACTGACAAATCTGGCACAACTCCACTTAGAAAACTCCTCAGTGACCGACACGGGCCTGGCCTCTCTAAGCAATTTGCAAAATCTAAAGTATCTGAATCTCTACGGTACAACCGTTACCGATGCGGGACTACCGCATCTCCACGGGCTCAAGCACCTGCGCAACTTGTATCTCTGGAAGACCAAGGTATCGTACGATGCGGCAAGGGCCCTGGAGAAGACGATCCCTGACCTGGCAGTCAGTTTAGGTTTCGATCATCCCGTCGTGGCTCGTAAACGGCTTGGCAAAGAGTTAGAGCGGGCCCAAGAGAACGCCCAGGAAGCTGCTGCCACAGCAGAAAAGGTCAAGCAAGAGCTCGAGGCCGCAACAAAGGCCAATGAAGAAGCCACCAAGAATTTAGAATCTGTGGAAAAAGCGCTCGAAGTACTCAAAGGCGAGGGTAAGACCGAGCCCGACGAAAAGAAACCAGAGGAAAAGAAAGCGGAGGAACCGGCCAAGAGCGACGAAAAAGATTAGCCTCAGAGCACACAGTGGTCATAGAGAAAACACCAACATTAGAATTCTCCGCTGTGTTTCTAACGGTTAAAATATGTGCCAGCTGCGAAAACTTTTTTACATAAGGTAACGAAGGAAACAAAGACAAGGAGACACAACGCCTATCAATTCTTCGTTGCCTTTGTTTTCTTCTGTTCAATAGAATTGGTTGTGGCCCGCAGGCCGCACTGTGATCTCTGCGGCTACTTCAAGCTCTGGGGCCAAATCACGTTACGCCCCAAACTTACCCATGCGCCCAGCATTGGAGAGCGCCAGCGGCATTAGGTATTTGGCTTCGAATTGTCCCAAACCGCCTTTTAGGCACTCCGCTTCGCCAAACGATTGGCAGGGATCCGTCCGGCAATTCTTGGCCCAGAGCAGGGTGGGCACCGGATGCCAACTGTGGTTGGAGAGCATCGCGGGTGTGCTGTGGTCACCGGTGCAAATAAACACATCAGGCTTCAAGGCCATAATTCGCGGCACACACGTATCGACCTCGGCAGTCCGCTGCACCTTCGCCTCAAAGTTACCGTCTTCGCCTGTGCTGTCGGTGTATTTGAAATGGATAAAGAAAAAATCGTACTTCTCCCAATTCGCTTCTAATACCTCCAACTGCTCATCCAGCGTCTGCGCCTGACCGAGTACATCCATGCCCACCAGTTGTGCGAGTCCCTTGTACATCGGATAAACGGCAATCGCGCCGGCGCGCAAGCCGTAGACTTCTTCGTAACTCGGCGGGTTGGGCTTGGGCGATACGCCGCGGAGCGTACAACAATTGGCTTGCGGCTGATCGGACAACAACACGCGCGCTTGTTTGACAAACTCGGCAGCAACTTCCACGGTTTTTTTGCTGTCGGCATGTGTGGCGCGAGGGGCTAGCGGCGGCACACCAGTGGCTTGGGGGTCGGTATCGGCCACGTTGCCACCCAGTCCCTCACCGCGAAAGACAACCACAAAGCGGTGCTCCTTCACGGGCTCGACAAAAATTTCGACATCGGGAATCGAAATGTCACGCAGCTTGATCGCCAGCGGAGCACTCTGCTCCGTCGGAATCCGACCGGCACGACGATCGGTAATATTGCCTTCGGCATCCACTGTGCAGAAATTACAACGAATGGCGACATCGCCTTCCTCGAGCGCAAAGCCAATACCGGTCGCTTCCAGCGCACCACGCCCGATGAGGTACTCGAGTGGGTCGTAGCCGAATAGCCCTAGATGCCCAGGTCCGCTACCAGGGCTAATGCCCGGTTTGACCGGAATACTGCCGCCACATACGCCCGCTTTGGCCAAACCATCCAAGTTCGGCGTTGCGGCAGTTTCGAGTTCGGTCAGACCACCCGGCTGTTGGGGCAACCCTCCCAAGCCATCGGCCACCAGCATGACAATTTTGGAGTCGTTTTTGACGTGGAGTTGGCGGGTAAGGTCGTGCATGTCCATGGCAGTTTGGGAGGCTCTAGGCACTGGGCTGAAAGTTGGCGCAAAACGAACCTTTGATCGTCGCGATTTGCCGGCTCGCTGACAAGGGCCAGAGAGGGGTGCCCCAGGAGGACTGCAAAGTCATCTGCTATCTTGTTTGAATGACCAATGTCCAAAGCCCCAATGACCAATGAATCCCGGATTTACCGCTTCAAGAATTGGTCATTGGGATTTGGTCATTGGTCATTCCTGCTCGACCTAACGACTTTGCAGTTCTCCTGGAGGGGTGCCCAGCCCCTTTCTCGATTTCGTGAGGGCATGACGAGTCGTCGCCAGGCGGATAGAATCGTGGGCTTGCCCGAACCCTCAGATTCTAGCCCACCCCCTATCAAGTGGAGACGCCGCTGATGTCGAACGATTCGATTACGTACGACCCCAGCGGTGTACTATTGCCCGAGCATGGTCTTGCTTTCCAAGATCTTACCCAAGCGGCTCCCCAGCTACTGGCAGCGCGCGACGACGTGCTGAACGACGCACAGTTGTGGTCCACGGGCGCGTCGGTTCCCGCCGACCGGCGACCCCTGGATGCTGGCTTTCATTTGCTTCCAGATCGTCTGCTGGCAGAGTATCGCGAGCAAGGGGCTGCCAGCGAAATCGCACGTATCCAAGCGACCGCCGATCGACTCGCTGGCGAAGTCGACCGCGTGTTGGTCTTAGGCATCGGCGGCTCGTACATGGGCGCACGTGCTTTAATGGAAGCCTGTTGTCATCCTTACCACAACGAACTATCACGAGCGGCTCGCGGTAACCGGCCGCGAATCTCTTACGAGGGCAACAACGTCGATAATGACGCGATGCAGGGCCTCCTCGATCTCTTGGGTCGTGGTCGTCCCGCCCAGGACCTACACGAGCGATGGGGGATCGCCGTGATCAGCAAAAGCGGCGGCACGCTAGAAACGGCCTCCGCTTTTCGCATTTTACTCGAACAACTAAGGGCATCCTACGGCGGCAATACTTCGCAACTTGCCGAATTGGTTGTGCCCGTGACCGGCACCAGCGGCAAGCTGTTTGACTTGGCAAGCGCGTTGGGCTGCCGGGAGATTTATCACGTGCCCGATGGCGTCGGCGGCCGCTTCTCGGTCCTTTCGGCGGTTGGCTTGCTGCCTGCCGCGATCATGGGCCTCGACATTGTGCAGCTGCTCGAAGGCGCCGCCGCGGTAAACGAGCAGTTTCGCACGGCGCCGGTCGGCAAAAACGTGGTCCTCGACTACACTGGCATATGCCACCTGATGGAAGCGAATCGGGGCTGCGATGTCCGGCTATTTTCGACCTGGGGCAAGCGACTGGAAGCGGTCGGTTTGTGGTACGACCAGCTGCTGTCCGAAAGCCTCGGCAAAGCAGAACGCGGTGCCATGCCGCTGACGGTCGTCAACACGCGCGACCTGCATTCTCGCGGCCAACAGCATCAAGAAGGCAAACGCGATAAGCTCGTCACCAATGTGACGATCGGCAAAGGCAACCGCGACCCGCTCGCCGTGGGCACGAGCGAACTCAACCAGGACGGACTCAACGAACTCGCCGACAAAACACTGCCCGACATTCTCGACGCGGCCACCCGAGGTACGAACCAGGCCTACCACGACGACGCCCGCCCAACGGCCGACTTGCATTTGCCCGTACTCAACGAATACACCTTGGGTCAACTATTCCAGATGCTCATGCTCGCAACGGTCGTCGAAGGCCGCCTCATCGGCATCAACCCGTATGGCCAACCGGGCGTAGAAGCCTACAAAAAAAACATGAACGCGATACTGAGAGGTTAATCATCATGCCGACCGAAATCACCTGGCTGGGCCACTCTTCGTTTGCTCTGCGTACGAGCAACCATGACGTACTCGTTGATCCGTTTCTCGACGATTCGCCGACGGCGCCGATTAAGGCCGACAATGTGGCGGCAGATACGATCTTGCTGACGCATGGACATTTTGATCACGTGAGCGATGCGGTCGCCATTGCTAAGCGCACGGGAGCCGTCGTGGTCGCCAATTTTGAGATCGGCGAGTGGCTGAAGACGCAAGGGGTAGCCGAAGATAAGATCGTCGCCATGAATACCGGCGGCAGTGCCCTCTTGCCCTTTGGGAAAGTCAAAATGACATGGGCCCAGCACAGCTCGAGCTTGCCCGATGGAACTTACGGCGGCGTGGCGGGTGGCTTCGTTTTGCATTTGCCCGAGGGACGCGTTTATTTTGCCGGTGACACGGCTGTTAATCTGGATATGAAACTCATCGGCGTCGGCGGATTGGCATTGGCGGTTCTGCCGATTGGCGACCTGTTTACGATGGGCCCAAATGATGCGATGGAAGCCATTGCGTTTCTCTCCCCCAAGCGCGTCATCCCCTGCCACTACAACACCTGGCCTCCCATCCAGCAAGACGCCGAAGCTTGGGCTGAACGGGTACGCTTACACACCACGGCCGAACCGATCGTGCTACAGCCCGGAGGCCAAGTTTCGCTATGAATTTCAGGAATCCTATCATGTCGCGTTTTCGCACTCTTCGCTTCGTCATCCTAAGTGTCATCCCCCTCCTACCCGTGCATGCATTCGGTGCAGAGGAGCCGCTCGTCTGGAAATTCGCGGTCGGCGACGAGCACCCCTTTCGCATGAACCAACAGATGAACATGGCCATGAATCTGGGCGAAGCGGGCGAGATGAAAACGAGCATCTCGCAAAAGATAGACCTGGTTTGGCAGATTGAATCGATCGACGACAAAGGGATAGCAGCCCTGTCGCAGCATGTGCGCCGTGTGCAAATGGAAATGCAAGCCCCCGGTCAGATCGAAATAAAGTACGACACCGACGCTAAGGAATCGCCCCTGGGATATGGCGCGATGATCGATCCCGTACTGAAGGCACTCGTGGCGACTCCTCTTAAGCTTACCATGACGCCTCGTGGAGAAATCACCTCGGTGGAAATCCCCGAAAAGATTTCCCAGGCAATGAAAGGCGTGCCAGGCGCTAAGATGATGGCGAACATGGTGACCGAACAAGGCTACAAAACCATGATGCAGCAAATGGCTCTGATACTGCCCCAGCCAGCCGACCTAAGCCCCGGACACGCATGGTCGACAACGACTGAGTTGCTGACTCCACCCATAGGGAAGATCACCACACACATGACATTCACCTACAAAGGCCCACGATCGGTCGAAGATCAGGTTTTTGAAGTATTTGTACCGAAACTAGAGTTGGAATTTGGCGACGAACAAGCGGCTGAACTTCCGCAGATCAAAGTGAATGAGCAAAACACCAGCGGCGAGTTTTTATTTAATCGAAGCGCCGGTCGCTTGGAGTCCTCTCGGCTCGAACAAGAGATGACTTTGCAAATCGCCGCCGGCGATCGCCAGGTCGAGCAGAAGATGGTGCAAAAAGTAGAGCTCAAACGAATGACACCCGAACGCGCTCCGTAGCCGATGTCGCCAAGACTTCGGAGCCCCGCCAAGATGGCTTACCTTACTCTGGCGCTCCGGATCCTAGGCGGATCCAGCTACGAGAGAATCGCCACGCGCAAACGTAGTCCGGCGCGCCGGAATCATTCGTCATTTCCGCTCAGCGGCACAAGCACTTGAATTTCGTTGCCTTTAACGCGCACCTCGTAGGCGTCGATCTTCAAACTCGGGTTGTCGCACCAGGTGCCATCGCACACGTCAAATCGCCAGGCGTGCCAGGGGCAAGTTACCTTGCCCTCTTCGTCGAGCTGCCCAGCACCCAGCGAAGCCCCCATGTGCGGGCAAAGATCGTCGATCGCCGAGTACGATTCGCCGCGGTTAAAGACAGCCACCAATCGGTCGCCCATTTTAAACGTCGCCCCCTGCCCTGTTGGGATAGCGCCCACTTTGGCGACCGTCACAAATTCAGACATGATGGATCGAGTTCGCAGCGAATGGGTTTGGCTTGGAGAGAGATCGAGACCACTTAATTTTAGCCATTCTCTAGAGGAGAAGATAGTTGGATCGCCCTCGCTACCAAACCGCCGGATTCTCGTCGGTGTCTGGTTCAATTCGATCAATTTATTAGGTCGACCTGACCAACTCACAGCTGGGGGCAAAACTGGCCCTGGCCCGACTGCAGAAGGCCGACTATCCTGGAACTGGCCGCATGGCCCTCAAAGTCATGGCGGCAGAACCCCAGCAGCCCTTGGCTCAGCTGGTACCGAAACCCACTACCACATATTTAACTACCGCCCTAAGAGTTCAACTACCGCCTTCGGCCTGCTTCCTCCCTACCGGTCGGCGGCCTCAGTTGCTTCTTGGGGCATAAGTGCTCGGTTGCTCCCACATGTCCGACATCAGCCTCCGTGACTTCCAGCAATTGATCCGCGACATGTATGTCGAAAAGGACATCGCCCGCGGCATCGATGGCACCTTCATGTGGTTGATGGAAGAAGTCGGCGAACTGGCGTCTTCGCTGCGAGAAGGAACCGCCGACGAGCAAGCTGCCGAATTTGCCGACGTGCTCGCCTGGCTCGTTACTATTGCCAACCTAGCCGACATTGATTTAGCGGAGGCGGTCACCAACAAATATGGTGCCGGCTGCCCTGGCTGTGGCAAGCTCATCTGCACCTGCGACGATGCGGAGAAACCGTGACACTTGCAGCAAGCATGCGCAACTTAATGACCTTCAAGCTCGCTGTGGCATGCTGGCTGTTCGCACCTGTCAGCGGATTCGCGCAGCCCCTGACCGAACCGGTCATCGTAAGTGCGCGCATCGGCTTCAACGGCGTTTACAAATTAGGATGCTGGACCCCTTTAGAAATCGAAATTCTGGGCCAGGCGACTGCCTATACGGGTGTCGTGACCGTGACAGTCCCCGACAGCGATGGAGTTCCTACGACCGTCGTGTCGCCACGCCCCGTGGGAATCGAGCCTGGCCAATCCACCAAGTTTCGACTTTTTGTTCGCGTCGGACAGGCCAATAGCGGGCTCAATATTCGTTTTTCAGCCGACGGAAAAATTCGTGCGCAAAAATACTTCTACCTCGGCTCTGACTATGGTGCAGGGGTCATCCCAGGAGGTCTGACGGCAACCGACCGCGTCGTGCTGCAGTTCGGCCCGTCCATTGGCTGGGGAGATCTTGTCGAAAAGCAAGACGATTCTGAACCGACAACACGCGTCGCCCGCATCGAAGTCGCGTCAGAACTACCGACCCAGTGGTACGGCTACGAAAGCATCGATACGGTACTACTCACCAGTTCGCAGCCAGAACTCTATCGGCCGCTGCTACAAAACCCCTTGCGCCTTGCCGCTCTCCGCAATTGGGTATTCCAAGGCGGTCGATTGATCGTTTTCTGCGGCGCACACGGCGAGGAACTCTTGTCACCAGACGGGCCACTCGCGGGACTAATTCCTGGCAAGTACGCCGAGACCATCACACTCAGACAATCCCAATCTCTCGAGGTGTTTTGTAATGCCGATCAACCGGTGACGCCCGACCGCCGTTTGGACGCTGCCGTGCCCCGCTTAACCGAAGTCAATGGCAAAGTACTCGTCGATGCCGGTAGTAGCGGTTTAAGTCTACCGCTTGTGGTGCACTCGCGACTGGGGTTGGGAGACCTTATCTTTGTCGGTCTGGATTTCGATCGCCCACCACTCCTCGATTGGCCGTCGCGAGCGAGTTTTCTGAAAAAAGCGATTCATTGGCAAAATGACGAACAGCAAGCCAGTACCGAGCAAAGATATGGTTACGAGATCGGAACGGACTTGATTTCTCAACTGCGCAGTGCCCTCGACGAGAAATTTGTCGGCGTTGAGATCGTATCCTTTGGCCTCGTGACCTTGCTGGTCGTTGCGTATATCCTCTTGATCGGTCCAGCGGATTACTTTTTTGTCCGTAAAGTCCTTCAGCGTACGGAACTTACCTGGATAACTTTTCCACTGATAGTCCTGGGTGTCTCCGCTGCGGCCTACTGGTTTGCCAATTGGATGAAGGGCGACCAACTGCGCGTGAATCAGGTCGAAGTGGTCGATGTCGATACCCTCTCAGGCAAAGTACGCGGCACGACCTGGACCCATTTTTTTACGCCTAAAGTGCATGAGTTCAACCTCTCTTTCAAGCCCAGGATGCTTGGTAGCAACGCGGCGCCCGAAGCACAATCGCTTGTTTCCTGGTTAGGACTACCTGGCAATCACTTGGGCGGGATGCAGGCTGGTTCTGGGCAATCTGCGATATTTAACTCCGGTTACTCCTTTAGTCCCGCACTCGATGCGATGCGCGGCGTGCCGGTCCAAGTGTGGTCGACAAAAACTATTACCTCGCGCTGGTCGACGAACAGCTCGATCGACCTTGAATCACAACTGACACTCGACGGTGACGAGTTGCGTGGGAGTTTCACCAATAGTAGTGCTATCGAATTCGAAGATTGTCAGTTGCTTTACGGATCACAGGCCTACAACGTGGGTCGCGTGGCCCCCGGCACCGTAGCAAAAATTGATGGTTCTAAACTGCCGCGACGCGTGAAGACTTTGCTGACGAATGCGACCGCAGGCGATTCCACTGAGTCCGAAACGGCAGAAGATGGAACCGTCTCCTTCGACTACGCCAACAAAGACATCGCCCGGCTCGTCAAGGTAATGATGTTTTACCGAGCCATCGATGGCCCCCATTACACAGGCATGCTCGACCGCTACCAATCGTTCCTCGACCTCAGCCACTTGCTAGAGCAAGACAATTTAGCCATTCTGCTTTGCCGAGTCTCGACCCCTGGCAGCCAGTGGCTCGACGACGCAGAAGCGATTGGCAGCGACCAAGACCGCCACTGGACCTACTACCGTTTTGTGGTGCCAGTGGGTGAAAAATTAGAGAGCAACCCATGATCGAAGTCCGCGACTTAACTAAAAAATATGGCGACCTGTTCGCGATCAACAAGATTGATCTCAAGTTGGAGCGTGGCGACGTATTTGGGTTTATCGGTCCGAACGGCGCTGGCAAAACAACCATGATGCGCATACTGGCCACGCTGCTCAATCCAACCTGGGGAGAAGCGTACGTCGGGGGTTATTCGATTTATACCAAACCCAAAGAGATTCGCCGCATCATCGGCTACATGCCCGACTTTTTTGGCGTGTACGATAACATGAAGGTAATCGAGTACCTCGAGTTCTTTGCCGCCGCGTATCGCATCAAGGGCCCCCAGCGCCGCAAGATTTGCGACGAGGTTCTGCAACTCGTCGATCTGGGTTACAAGCGAGACGAGCTGGTAACGAGCCTCTCGCGTGGCATGACCCAGCGGCTTGGTTTAGCGCGGGTGCTGCTACACGATCCGCAAGTGCTACTCTTAGATGAGCCTGCGAGTGGCCTCGACCCCCGCGCGCGCATCGAAATCCGCGGCCTTTTAAAAGAACTTCGCAACATGGGCAAGACGATTATGGTCTCGAGCCACATCTTGCCCGAACTGGCCGACATTTGTAACAAGGTCGGCATCATCGAACAGGGCGTTCTGAAGTACAACGCCGAAGTAAGCGAGGTGATGCGCCAAGTGCGCCAACAAATGGTTTTGCAAATCAAAGTGGTCGGCGACCCTGACGCAGCGGCACGGGTACTCGAACAGCACGATTTCGTCGATTCTGTCCAAACCGACGACAAGGGCCTGCGAGTAACGCTCAAGAAGGGCGACCACGACTACAGTCAGCTCGCTCAACTACTCATGGAAAACGGCCAGGCCATCACCCGTTTCTGCGAAGAAGAAATCGACCTAGAAACCGCCTTCATGACGCTCACCAAGGGAATCACTTCTTGAGAGAGTCGAGAGGTGAGAGTCTAGAGGAAGAAGGACGTAGGTCGGAACAAGCCCGCTATTGCCTCTAGACTCTCGACTTTCACCAGCCATTTACAATCCGCAGTCCGAAATCTAGAATCCGATATCCACTTACGCCCCCATCGTCTAGTGGCCCAGGACACCGCCCTCTCACGGCGGAGACAGGGGTTCGACTCCCCTTGGGGGTACTTTACAGTTGTGCACTAAGTTGCTCAGAGGCGCAACACTCTGCAAAACTAGTGGTTTTCGTTCATCGGCCATTTTCTCTTGCAACGTCCTGCAACCTTGTTCGTGCACTGACTGCGCCGCATTTTGCGCCGCCCGCTGGTAGTCGGCATCGGAGACCGTCAGGTAGTGCTGACTGGCGATGGCAGCGCTGTTGCCAATCCATTCGCAGACCACGTGCAGCGGATAGTCGGCGGCCAGTTCCGTCTGTCGTGTCGCCCGCAGGTTGTGAAAGAGCTTGGGCCACGGCTCAAGTCCCGCGCGGGCGATGATGCGATTAAGTTGCGTGCGCAAATTCGCGTTACTGTCGCGGTAGCGCGTGACCACGTACTCTTGCC